>Ga0123355_10011337_pt1 | contig 13731 bp, 13 predicted proteins | sample TergutEmb28metaG_3_FD_89872 | JGI IMG/M metagenome (GOLD analysis project Ga0123355, IMG submission 89872) | Embiratermes neotenicus P1 segment gut microbial communities from Petit-Saut dam, French Guiana - Emb289 P1 | ecosystem: Host-associated > Arthropoda: Insects > Digestive system > Gut ...
GCACGCGACACTGCTCGGCGCCAAGGAGCCAGTGATGCACCGCCTGGTGCCCGCGTTGGTGCGGCAGATGGGTGCCGCCTATCCGGAACTGGCACGGGCCGAACCGCTGATCGAGGAGACGCTGGAGCTCGAGGAGACCCGGTTCCGCGGGCTGCTCGAGCGCGGGCTGGGACTGCTGGCAGAAGAAACTGCTCGGCTCGGCGACCACCAGCCGCTGCCGGGGGCAGTGGCGTTCCGGTTGTACGACACCTACGGCTTCCCACTGGACCTCACGCAGGACGCGCTGCGCGAGCAAGGGCGGACGGTGGACCTCGCCGGGTTCGACGCGGCAATGGAGGAGCAGCGGGCGCGCGCGCGTGCGGCCTGGGCTGGCTCAGGTGAAGCGGCGACCGAGAATGTCTGGTTCGAAATCAAGGAAAAGGTTGGGGGGACAGACTTCCTCGGCTACAGCACGGAGATTGTGGAGGCGTCGATCGTTGCACTGGTGACCGATGGTGCGCCTGTGCAGAGCGCGGCCGTCGGCAAGAACGTCGCCGTGGTGCTGAACCAGTCTCCGTTCTATGCGGAAAGCGGCGGGCAGGTCGGAGACACCGGGTTGATCACCGGACCCGACGGGTTGCGGATCGCCATTACCGACACGCAAAAAAAGCTCGGCGATCTCTTCGTGCATCTGGGGCACGTGCAATCGGGTGAGGCGCGCCTCGGCATACCCGTCGCCGCCGCGGTGGATCACCCACGGCGGACCACGATCCGCGCGCACCACTCGGCGACGCATTTGCTGCATGAAGCGCTGCGCCGGCGTCTCGGCGCGCATGTCACGCAGAAGGGCAGCCTGAACGCACCCGACCGACTGCGCTTCGATGTGAGCCATCCGCGGCCAATCACCGCCGAGGACATCGCCTGGGTCGATGCGGAAGTGAACACGAAGATCCGCGAGAACACCGAGGTCCTCACCCGACTGATGACCCCGGATGCCGCCGTCGAAATGGGTGCCATGGCCTTGTTCGGCGAGAAATACGGCGAGGAGGTGCGCGTGGTGATGATGGGTGCGCCAGAGGGGAACAAGCCGGCCTGGTCGATCGAGCTATGCGGCGGGACGCATGTGCGGCGCACCGGCGATATCGGCTATTTCCGCATCATTGGCGAAAGCGCGGTTGCTGCCGGCGTGCGGCGTATTGAGGCGGTGACGGGTGCCGCGGCCGAAGTCGTGGCCGAGGACGTGCAGCACCGGCTGAACGAGGCGGCCGGCGCGCTCCGGGCGCCTCCAGCGGAGGTGCCGACGCGGATCGCAGCAATGCAGGCGGAGAACCGTCGGCTGGAGCGGCAGGTGGCGGAGTTGCAGAAGAAGCTCGCTACCGGCGGCGGCGCGGAGGTGGAGACTGTCGCTGGGGTGACACTAGCGGCACGCAATCTCGGAGACGTTCCGGCGCGCGAGCTGAAAGGGCTGGCCGATGCGATCGGTAAGCAGTTGGGATCGGGTGTGGTGGCGCTCGTGTCCTCGGCGGACGGGAAGGCGAGCATCGTCGTTGGGGTGTCATCAGACCTGACCGGCCGCTTCAACGCGGTGGAGCTGGTGCGGGCGGCATCCGCGGCTGTCGGCGGCAAAGGGGGCGGCGGGAGGCCAGATATGGCGCAGGCCGGCGGGCCGGACGGGTCGCGGGCAGAGGACGCTCTGGCGGCCGTCCGGGGGGCGATGGCGGGATAGAAAGGCCGGGTCAGGCCGTGCGCGGTGCTCAATCGTCGACGGCCCCTCAGCATGAGGGCCGGCGTCTCATTGTCGGGTGACGAGACGCCGGCAGTCGCGCCGAGCCGACCAAACCCGAGCGCGGTCAGACCAAGCGCGCTGCGCGTCAACTCTCATCGTCGCGTGCGGTCATCTCGGTCAAGTACGAACAAAGGCAGCTGTTGTCGGCGCAGGCTATCAGCGCCAGGGCGTCAAAAATACCGCGTGTTTGCCTACAATGTTGGTCATGCGCCGTGCAGACGCTGGTCATATTGCCTGCCGGTGTCGTCAGTCATTGACGAGCCTTGCCATGTGCGGCCGGGGGGTCGTCCCACCGATAGCACAAGATCGAACGCTCGGTTGCGGGACATCCAACATTTTTGCCGACGAAATTTACCTCCCTGCCATCGCGGTCAATTCAGGCGACGGGGGGCGGACCGTCATCGGCAAACAACGTTCCAGCCGGCAGACGGATTTCGGCGGTTGTGCCTTTGCCGAGTTCGCTGCGCAGCGCCAGTGTACCGCCGTGGCCGGCAACAAGCGCGCGTGACACGTACAAGCCCAGGCCAGCACCCTGGAAGCGCCGCGACAGCGTCGATTCAATCTGGGTGAATGGCTCGAACACGCGGTCGAGCTGGTCACCCGGGATGCCGATACCCGAATCGCGCACGTAGATCAGCAGACCACCGCCCGGTTCCAGGCGCGCGCCGGCCACGACGCTGCCGCCAATCTCGGTGAACTTCACAGCGTTCGACAGCAAATTGTGCAACGCCTGGACAAGTCGTCGTTCATCGCCGCGCAGCATCGGCAGCGTCTCCGGCAGGTCCGCCGTCAACGCGATCTCCGCCCCCTGCGCCGCGGCATCCACCTGCCGCACTGCGGTGCGCACCAGGCGGACAACATCAACCGGTTCCGCCATAAGCTCGAAACGGCCGGATTCGATGCGCGCGACGTCCAGAATGATGTTTATGAGGCCGAGCAAATTCCGCCCCGATTCATTGATCTGGCGGGCGAACTCGCCAACGCGTGTCGGGGTGGGATCCTCTGATTCGCGCAGCAACGCATCGGAGAAGCCGATCACCGCGTTCAACGGCGTGCGCAATTCGTGGCTCATCGTCGCGAGGAAACGGGACTTCGCCTGGTTCGCCGCCTCGGCCGCTTCCTTGGCGCGACGAAGCTCCTCCTCCGCGCGTCGTGCCTCCGTCACATCGCTGTAGGTGGTGACCCATCCGCCGCCCGGCGTCGGATCCGAACGCAGTTGGAGAGTCCGTCCAGCCCGTGTCGTTATGATGCGTTCGTGGGCGACCGAGCGATCCTGATCCAGCAGCGACTGCGCGACCGCGCGCGCACGTTCGCCGTCGCCGAATTCTCCCCGCTGCAGCATGTCGTCGATGATCTCAGGCCCGGTGCGGCCCGGTGTCAGCAACTCGGGTGGATGGTTCAGCAACGCAGCGGCAGCGCCGTTGCTGGCAATCAGCCGCTGGCCGGCGTCCCACATCAGCATGCCCTGTCGGATGGACCCCAGCATCACGGCAATCTCGTCGGCACGCCGCGACAACTCAGCCTTTGCCTTGATGAGCGGGGTGATGTCGGTGACGACGCTGATGTGACCGCCATCCGGTAACGGCGCGGTGTGCACATCGATGATCGTTCCGTTCGACCGCTGTCGTTGGCGCATCTGCGGCCTGGTATCAAATGCCAGTTGCTCGAGGGCGATCCGGTCAGGGCTTCCCGGACCGTATTCGCCCGCCTCGGCGCGGCGGCGAAGCACGTCGAGCATGTGGTCGCCGATCGCCACCGGCGCGCCCGCCATCACCTCGCTGTAAGCGCGGTTGAACATCGTGACACGGCGGTCCGCTCCATAGACGCAGACTCCGTACGGGATCGATTCCAGCACGACGTTGAGCGAACGCGCGCGGCGCTGCGCCTCGTCCTCGGTGGTCGCGATCAGCGTGATATCCGCCACGGTGATGGTCCATCCGCCGTTCGGCAACGGATCCGAGCCGATCCAGATGATCTGGCCATTGCTGCGTTGGCGACGGACGGCTGACGGCGCCGATCGGTCCAGCTCTCGTTGCGCCGCGATGAAGGCCTCGGCGTCCCGGCCGGTATAATCCTCACGGCTGGCCATCCGATCCAGGATCACGTCCAGCGTCATACCGGCCTGAACCGCATCGGCCGGCAGGCCGAGCATCCCGGCAAAGCGCAGGTTGGCGTAGAGCAGCGTCCTGTCGTGCTGGAAGATTGCGAACCCTGCGCGCCAGGTGGCAAGCGCACCCGTGAGTCGCGTGACGCTGGTCTCCGCCTCGGTTCTCGCGGCGACGAGAGCGGTCGTGTCGACAGCGCAGGCGACGTGACCGCCATCGGGCAGTGGAGCCGTAATCAGGTCATAGCTGCGGCCGTTATGCGTGCGGCGACGCAAACGCCCCGGGCGGCGGCGATCGAGTGCCGCCATTTCAGCGGCCAGCGTTTCCGGATCTCCCGGTCCGTACATGCCGCGATATGCCGAGGCACGCAGCACCTGCACCAGTGGCACGCCCGGCGGAAAACTGTTCGGTGGCAGATCCAGAGATGCGCAATACGCAGGATTGACCAGCACAACGCGGTGCGCCGCGTCGACGACACTGATGCCGACAGGAAGCGTCTCGATGACCCTTTTGAGCGTGTCCAGCTCGATTTCGGCTGGTGGTGCGACGGGCTGGTTCATGGCGCGTCTGGCCGGCGAGGAATCACAGGTTCGCCACTCGAACCGACGTCGGACGGACGTCATGTAGCACGACGCAAGCAGCGGTCAGAACCAGGACGGCATTGAGCTGGTGGATCACACCAAGCGCCGGCGGCACCACTAGCAAAAGTGTCGCGACACCAAGAGCGTACTGCAAAGCGACGGTTATGCCGAGTACCGCCAGAGACCACCGCACCTGCGAAGGCAGACGTCCGCCGAACCCGACGGCCAGCGTGGCGGTGACAACGATCGCCATCAGCGTTGCCAGCACGCGGTGATCAAACTGTACCGTCGCGAGATTGTCGGTCAGGTTGCGATAAAACGGCGTCAGCCGGGCGTAGTCCGACGGTAGCAGTTTCCCCTCCATCAACGGGAACGTATTGTAGTCGAATCCGGCATGCGTGCCGGCGACGAATCCGCCCGCCACGATCGTTAGCGCGGCCAAACCCAGACATCCTGCGGCGAGGCAACGCAGTAGACCGCGGTGCGGCAAAGAGAGCGGCGTGCGCTGCAGCACGGTCAGTCCGGTCCACACGATCGCCGCATAAAGCAGCAGGGCAAACAAGAGATGCATTTCCAGACGGTCAGGTGACACCGCAGTTGAATCTGGACGGAACCCGGATGCCACCATGAACCAGCCGACCGCACCCTGCAGCCCACCGAGAACAAACAAAACCAACAACCAGGGGCGCAGGCGGCGCTCGATGCGGTCGGTGGCCCACAGCCAGATCAACGGACCAAGGAATGCTATTCCGATCAGCCGGCCCCAGAGCCGGTGCGTCCATTCAAGCCAGAAGATCCGCTTGAAGCCGTCCAGGCCGAAACCGTGATTTATGAGGGCGTATTGCGGAATTTGCTGATAGAGATGGTAGAGCTTCTCCCAGTCGGCGTGGTTCAGTGGCGGCAAAATGCCGGTGAACGGCTTCCATTCCATGATCGACAGACCCGAGCCAGTCAGACGAGTCGCTCCACCTAGGCCGATCATGACAAAGATCATTGCGGCGACAGAGAACAGCCAGCCGGCCACCAAGCGGCGGTTCCGCTGGCTGGTGGCCCGACCGTTCGGTGGAGCACCTGGAAAATCCCGCACATCGAATGGCATGCGGGTAGTATAAGATGACCCGGCCTGGGAAGATACTGACGACGGCGGTCGAGCTTGGTCTCTGGGCTGCGGTCGATTGGTGTTTGCCATGCGGAGCGCAGAGCAGGCCGTTTCGAGGCCATGCCTCACGGCAAGCGGCGATGGCCGGGATTGCGACAGAGGCCCGCGATCAGGGCGCACTGTTGCTGCGACGGCACGATTTCGTCCGTCCCGGCCAGGAAGCCTGCGCGGCGGGTTCGTCCATCGCGGTTGACGAAGTTGACATTTTCCGGGCTCAGGCGCCGCAATTCCGCCAGACGCGGGCGATTGCATCGGGCTCTTCTGCGCTTGACCGAGCCGAGATCCTCTCGAGATGAACTGTTCGGCTGCCGTGGCTGAAGCCGGCGTTCATCACGGAACCGACCGTGAAGGTGGGCTAACGGTGCGGCGCTGCATCGCTGCGCACCGAGAACGCACGCACCATCGCCGTTACGATCAGCATCGTGGCGACGTTGAGAATCAGCCCGAAATTGTTCGCGGTCAGCGTCGCCGCCGTCATTGCACTACCAGGTAGGGAACCCGCGCGACGATTCCGACGAGCGCCATAGCAAGTCCAGCACCGGGCTCTCGAACTTTGCGATGAAGAAATCCGGTTGCGAGATCAGCTTGTGCTCGTTCGCATACCGCCAGATTGGCGGCAGCATCCAATCAGAGATAACGTAGGCAAGTGCGCCGTCGGACGGAATGTAATAAGTTGGCGCGCCCTTGCCGTAGGCATAACCGCTGCCGCTAAGAAAGGTGAACGTCGTGTAGATCTCGACCGCGTGCAGCACGAAGACCAGGATGAAACCGAAGCCACGTCTGCCAACTGTTCATTGTTCCAGCCCCATCGTGCGTCCGGTGCGCGCACCAAGCCCCAGACCGAGCGCGACGAGTGCGGTGGCCGCGATGATAATGAGTGCGCTGCTCATGGCCGCTGCTCATCATCAGCCGCAGATGGCCGGTTGGCCGGATCGAGGCGAAAGATCAACGCCGTGATGGCACTCGTCAGCAGCAGCCACAGCACCAGCCAGGCAAGTAGAAGCGGCAGGCCGAACATCAGCGGCATGACCCGATTCAAGAACCAGGGACCCACCGGTACGCCCAGGAATGACAGGAGTGCGAAGATTCCAATGGTCATCAATGTCCGGTATTCTGATGCGTGCCGCGGTATCGGCGAGTGGACAGAGAGCGGCAAGCGAGCTGGTGTGGATTTGAACGCATTGCACTTCTGCACGCCCGTGGTCGGAGGACGGGATTGATTGAGCGTAACGGCATCAATCGCAGGCGTCTTCTCGCTGGGGCCGCGTCGGCCGTCGCAGTGCAGGACGCAGCGGCCCAACCAGCGCCAAATGAGGTCGAGCTCTGGCCGGTGCAACCACCTGGCAGACCCGGAACTCGGGAACCCGAACAGGTCGACTCGAGAGGGTCGATGACCCATATAGCGCAACCGAGAATGGCCGTGTATCGGCCCTCCCATTCGAACGGGACGGGGATGCTCGTCGTCGCCGGAGGCGGCTATGCGCATATCGAGGGCGGACAGGAAAGCACGCCGGCGTGCCGGTGGCTGCAGTCGCTCGGTGTGACCGGATTCGAACTGTTTTACCGACTGCCGCAGGATGGCTGGCCGCCCGTGGCGCCGTTCCAGGATGCGCAACGTGCGATGCGGATTGTTCGTGCGCACGCCGCCGACTTCCGTCTGGATCCGCAGCGCATCGGCGCGCTTGGCTTTTCGGCTGGCGCGCACCTTGTCGGGATGACGGCGGTACGGCCAACGGCGCGCCTCTATTCCCCGGTCGATGCAGCCGACCTGGTGTCGGCACGGCCGGATTGCCTCGGCCTCATCTATCCGGTGCTGACCATGATGCCCCCGTTCGACCATACGCGGTCGCGCCATGAGATCCTCGGCGAGCACCCAAGTGTTGTGGAAAATAAGGCGTGGTCTGTCGAACGGCAGGTGGACACGCACACCCCGCCAACGTTTCTCGCCCAGGCCGCGGACGATCCGATCTCGCCCGTCGACAACAGCCTGATGATGTTCCAGGCGCTGCGTGCCGCGCGTGTGCCGGCCGAGATGCACGTCTTTCAGTCGGGGCGTCACGGCTGGGGCATGGGCAAGCCTGGCAGCGAAGAGACAGCCTGGCCGGCGCTGTTTGCGAAATGGGCGGCGATCAACGGGTTTCTGTCCGATGATGCGCGCAACGATTGAACGGCCGCTCGTTCATGCCGCAGTGAGACGTCGCAACACCCGCAGGAAACGCTCGGCGGCGTCGTCGGCGTTCCAGGGCTCCCACGGTGTGGTGCCGAACCGGGCCGCCAGCAGATCGACATCCACTGGCCGTTCCACGATGCCCAGCGTGCGGCGCACCTCCTCGCGCGCCCAACCGACCACGTGGACCGCTTCCGATGCGGCGGCGATGCGATCTGCCTGTTTGTGAGCGCGATGCTCGGCCGCGCGCCATGGCTCCAGCCCGTAGCGACGCGCGATTGCCGCTGCCAGTCGCGCCGCCAGTGCCGCATAGCTCGGTCCGAGAAACGGCTTCAGCGGCGAGATCGGATCGAATCCTAACAACCCTTCGTCGGCATCGTGCAACAGTTCGCGGCGCGCCGCGGCATCGGAGAGGCCCGTGGCACTCCGCTCGCGGCGCAGTGCCAGTACCAACAAACTATGCTGTGCAACTGAAAGTGGATGCGGCCAGGCAGAGTGGCCACCCCAGCGGTATGTGCGGGCCAGGCCAAGCGCCAGGTCCTCGTCGGCCCAGTCGAACGGCGTCGGATCAAGCAAGTCCAGCCGCCGCCCGGATGGCAGGCGGACCCAGGCGCGAGTGTGCGGGCGGGGAACGGCACTCATGTAGATCAGCAAAGTTGCGGCCTGTGGCGTGGGTTGTCCATCTCGTGCTGCAATAACGTCAGGAAAGACGAGGTTTCGCCATGCCTGTTGACGGTGTCCGACTGTTGCGTGACCTGCATACGCTGCGGGAGTTCGGTCGCTACAAAACTGGGGTGCATCGGCCGACTTACTCGCCACACGACGTCCAATCACGTCAATGGCTGGCGACGCGCATGGCTGAGGCCGGGTTGGATGCGTCGATCGACGGCATCGGCAATGTCATCGGCCGGGGGCGCGGCGACGAACAGGTGTTGCTGCTCGGAAGCCACAGCGAGACACAATCTCACGCTGGCTGGCTGGATGGCGCGCTGGGCGTGATCTACGGCCTGGAAGTCGCGCGCACGCTGGGCCGCGGTATCGACGTTGTAGCCTGGGCAGATGAGGAAGGACATTTCGGCTCGTTCCTGGGCAGCCGTTCGTTTTGCGGATTGGTGGACGATGCGGAACTCGACGCGGCACGTAGCCGTGAAGACGGGACGCCACTGCGTGACGCGCTGCAGGCCGCGGGATTTGCCGGCCAACCCCGCGCGACAATCGATCTGGCGCGCCACCGGGGCTACCTTGAAGCGCATATCGAGCAAGGCGAGGAGTTGGAAATATCCGGGCGCCGCATCGGCGTGGTCACAGCGATCGTGGGCAGCCGTCAGTTCCGCATGGTTTTCGAGGGCGTGCAAAATCATGCGGGAACCACGCGCATGAAGAACCGCCGAGACGCCGGCGTGGCACTGGTGCGGCTGGCCGCGGCAATCGAGCGCCGATTTCCCCAAGTCTCAGGTCCGCTGACTGTGTGGACCACCGGGCGCATCACGCTCGAGCCGGGAGCGCCCAGCATCGTTCCTGGCCACGCCGAGATGCTGTTCCAGTTCCGCGATACAGATCCAGCTATGCTGGATGCGCTCGAGCGGGAATTGGAAACCTTGGTAGCGGAGGCTGCGAAAGGTCCCTGCCGCGTCTCGCTTGTTCGCGGGTCGCGAACAGTGCCACGGCCGATGGACGAGGGGTTCCAGTCGGCGCTGGAGGACGCGGCCCAGCACCACGTGCCTGGCTTGCATATGCGCATGCCGAGCGGTGCCGGTCACGACGCGCAGATCCTCGCATCCCGAGTCCCCGCCGGCATGCTGTTCGTGCCGAGCATCGGTGGCGTCAGCCACCACTGGGCAGAGGACACCGCAGAAGCCGACATCGTGCTGGGCTGCGAGGTGTTTTGCGACGCCGCAGCACGGATCCTGTCAACCGTCGGCTGATCAGGATCACGCCGCTATGGGAATCGGCCCAACGTAACGTGACTGCGGCCGGATCAATCTGTCGACCGACCATTGTTCATGAGCGTGCGCGATCCAGCCTGCGACGCGCGCCAGGGCGAATACCCCGGTGAATGCGTCGCGCGGCACGTCCAGGGCTTCCAGCAACAGGGCGGTGTAGAATTCGAGATTGGTTTGCAACGACCGAGCGGGCTTGCGGCGTAGCAAGACCGCCAGCGCGGCGCGTTCGATGTGCTCCGCGTAGTGCAGACGACCCATGTTGCGGCCAAGCGATTCCACGGCACGCTTCACCACGTCCGAACGCGGGTCAGTGACACGGTAAACGCGGTGACCGAAGCCCATCAGCCGTTCGCCGCGGAGCACGGCGGCGTCGAGCCAGGCGTCGGCATTTTCCGGCGCGCCAATCGCATCGAGCATGTCGATCACCGGCCCGGGCGCACCGCCATGGAGCGGTCCTTTCAGTGCGCACAGCGCTGCGGTAATTGCGGAGGCAAGGCCCGCCTGGGTGGATGCGACCACGCGGGTCGTGAAGGTCGAGGCATTCAGGCCATGTTCTGTCGCCGTCAGAAGGTAGGTCTCTAGTGCGGCAGTTTCTTTCGATGACGGCGTGGTGCCGCGCAACATGCGGAGGAAATCGGCAGCGTGCCCGAGTGTGGGATCGGGCGGGATCAGGACTGCGCCGTGGCGGTGGCGCAGCACAGAGGCAAGGCCGACCGCGACGGTGGCGGTCAACCGCAACGGTAGGTCGTCTGCGCCGTCCGGCACGGTCGCAGCCAGCAGACGCAGCGCCTCGATGGGGGCGAGCCTGGCGGCGGCGGGAAGGAAAGGGGTGATGGCCACGAACGCCGCGACACGTGCGGCGCCAAGGTCGCGCTTCAGCGCCGTTTCACGGAGATCGCGCGGCACAAAGCCGTGCCACAACTCGCCGATCAGCCATTCGAGGCTGTGCACTCCGGCAATATCCTCCAGGCGGTGGCCACGGAGGATCAGGCGGCCTGCCTCGCCGTCGACCTCCGAGAGGACGGTTTCCGCCGCGACCACGCCTTCGAGCCCGCTGTTGCATGTCATGGTGGTGTCTCCATGCTGGACCGACAGGGTTGACGTCAGCGCGGGACATTGATCAGGTCAATCTTGATCAATGTAATCAATATATCTCGCTGGGACAATCGATCATGGACAGCACCCGCCATAGAGCCGTCGCAATCGCCCGCGACGTGCGCAATAACGATGGTGCCGACTGGCTGGACGTCGGCGATGCCCTCGCCCGCCTCGGCGTCGCCCGTCAGACGCTGTATGCCTATGTCAGCCGCGGCCTGATCCGCAGTCGGCCCGCAGACGACGATCCGCGCCGCAGTCTCTATGACCGCCATGCCGTTGAGACGCTTGTTGCCCGCCGCCGCCGCGGACGCAGCCGCAACGCGATCGCAGCATCCACCATCGACTGGGGTGAACCGGTCCTGGTCTCGCGCATCACACGGATCAACGCCGGCCGTCTCGCCTATCGTGGCCACGATGCCGTGGCATTGAGCCAGTCGGCGACGCTCGAAGACGTGGCGGCATTGTTGTGGGAGGCACCGTCGCTGCCTTACATAGCACCACCACGCCACGCATCGCCGAAAGGCGCCACCCCGATGGCGCGATGCCTGGCCGCGACAGCTCAACTCGTGGCACCGGTGACGTTCGACCGAGGTCGCCGCGCGTTGCTGAGCGATGCCACGCGTCTCCTCGCCTCCATGGTCGCTGCGGTCGCCGGCACGCACAAAGGCAGACCAGCGCACATAGCGCTCGCGGACGCATGGCACTCTGACCCGGGAGCCGCAGATGCATTGCGCCGGGCGCTCGTACTATGCGCTGACCACGAACTGAACGCTTCAACCTTTGCCGTGCGTGTCGCGGCATCGACCGGTGCGTCCCTGCCGGCCTGCCTGCTAGCCGGACTCGCAACCTTGAGTGGCCCGCTGCACGGTGGCGTCACCGACCGGCTACGCGCCATGTTGGCGGAGCCTGGTCTGCGACGAGATCCCGCGAGCGCGGTGGCTGCGCGCCTGGCGCGAGGGGAGGAAATTCCCGGTTTCGGCCAGCGGCTCTATCCAAATGGTGACCCGCGCGCCGCGGCATTGTTCGACGCCCTTTCGGCCGGTAGGACGTGGCACCGCCTGGTCACGGCTGTCGAAGAGCAGACCGGGCGGAAACCGAACATCGACGCGGCGCTCGTGATGCTGGAGGATGTGCTGCATTTGCCGGTTGGAGCGGCATTCGCGCTGTTCGCCGTCGGCCGTACTGCCGGCTGGATCGCACATGCCATGGAGCAGCACCAGGATGGCCGCTTGATCAGGCCGCGAGCGGCTTATGCCGGACCGGAACCACCGACGTCGACAGCATGAGGCCGGCCCCGCGCTGCAGACGGCCCCTGTTTGCAGGGCCGGCGTTGGTCTCGTAAAGCAGGTAGCAGCGGAAAAAGGGGTGCGGCCGATGCGGAGCCTCGCTGGCAAGGTAGTCATCGTGACCGGAGGCGGCCGCGGCATTGGCGCCGCCGCCGCTACCGCCTTGGCCGAGGCCGGTGCGACCCTGGTGCTGGCCGCGCGAACTGCCGCTCAGACTGAATCCATTGCGGAGGCTGTCACATCCCGAGGTGGAACCGCCCTGTCCAGCCCCTGCGACGTTTCCGACTGGAACGCCGTGCGGCGACTGACCGAATCAACATTGCACCGCTTCGGCAAGATCGACGCACTGGTCAACAACGCCGGGGTCATCGATCCGATCGCCCGCATCGACGAAAGCGATCCTGGCGCATGGGCGCGCAGCATCGAGATCAACCTGATCGGTGCGTACAACGCGATCCGAGCCGTGCTGCCACCGATGCTGGCCGCGGGCGGCGGAACAATCGTGAACGTTTCCTCCGGGGCCGCGCATAATCCGTCGGAAGGCTGGAGCGCCTATTGTGCCGCGAAGGCCGGGTTGGCCATGCTGACGCGCTCCATCACGCATGAATACGGCACAGAGGGCATCCGGGTATTCGGGTTTCAACCAGGAACCACTGATACGGAGATGCAGGTCATCATTCGAGCCTCAGGTGTCAATCCGATCAGCCAGATCCCGCGCACCAACCTCACCCCCGTCGCACACCCCGCCGCCGCGATCGTTTATCTCTGCACTGCGGCGGCCGACGACCTTGCCGGCCAGGAGTTCAGCCTGCGCGACGATGGGTTCCGCAGCCGGCTCAATCTCGCATGACTGTTTCCGACCGATGGGAGCTGACCACGTGACCGACATCATCCTCGACCGCGTCCGCGAGTACCACGCGGAACTGACCGACATCCGCCGCGACATTCACGCCAACCCGGAACTTGGCTTGGAGGAGCACCGAACCGCTGATCTCGTCGCCCGTATGCTGGAGAAATGGGGCATCGAGGTGCACCGCGGCGTCGGCAAGACCGGTGTCGTCGGCGTGCTGCGCAACGGCGACGGCCCTTCCATCGGCTTGCGTGCCGACATGGACGCGCTGCCGATCGAGGAGCAAACAAATTTGCCGTACAGCAGCCGCAATGCCGGGACGATGCACGCGTGCGGCCACGACGGCCACACCACAATGCTGCTCGGCGCGGCAAAATATCTGGCGGATACGCGGGATTTCCGTGGTACCGTCAATTTCATCTTCCAGCCGGGCGAGGAGGGAATCGGCGGCGCGCTCGCCATGCTCAATGACGGTTTGTTCGACCGGTTCCCGTGCGATGCGATTTTCGGCATGCACAATCGGCCTGGCATGACGTTGGGCAAATATGCCATCAGCCCGGGCGTCGGGATGGCCGGTGGTGCGTTTTTCGACATTTCGATCACGGGCAAGGGTGCTCACGGCGCACGGCCTGAGGAAAGCATCGATCCGGTGCTGGTCGCCTGTCACCTGGGTTCGGCTCTGCAGGCGATCGTCGCCCGCAACGTGCCGCCGCAGGATGTGGCGGTGGTCAGCGTCACGCGCATTCAGTCCGGCGAAGCCTATAACGTGATTCCGCA
>Ga0123355_10011338_pt1 | contig 13730 bp, 8 predicted proteins | sample TergutEmb28metaG_3_FD_89872 | JGI IMG/M metagenome (GOLD analysis project Ga0123355, IMG submission 89872) | Embiratermes neotenicus P1 segment gut microbial communities from Petit-Saut dam, French Guiana - Emb289 P1 | ecosystem: Host-associated > Arthropoda: Insects > Digestive system > Gut ...
AATGCGCCCCCAGATATTGGTGCTAGACGAGCCGGCGGCAGGCCTAGACCCCCAGGGCCGCGACGAGATACTATCTCAAATCAAAAAAATGCACGAAGAGCTTGGCCTGACGGTAATCCTGGTCTCCCACAGCATGGATGACGCCGCCCGCCTAACCGAGAGGATTATTGTGCTTAACCACAGCAAACTGCTATACGACGACACCCCATCAAGAGTATTTGCCCAGGCCAGCAAGCTGGCAGAAATAGGCCTGGATATCCCACAAATGAGCCATCTCGCCATAAAACTTGGCGAAATAAACCCATTAGTCCCCCAAGACATATTCACAGTTGAAGGCTTGGCTGGCACAATCGCAACCCTAGCCGTTGGAGGGACAACACAATGACGCGTATAACCATCGGGCAGTATTACCCGTCCAATTCCGTAGTCCATCATATAGACCCCCGTATCAAGCTGGCAGGGACAATGTTTTACATTACGGCGCTGTTTTTTGTTAACAACTTCGTTGGGTACGGGGTTGCGGCGCTGTTTGTTCTTTTTGTTGTAAAGCTGGCCAAGGTGCCTGTGCTGTTTCTTTTGCGCGGGCTTAGGATGCTGTTGTTTATCATGACTTTCATGATCGTTTTTAACCTGTTTATGACACCGGGCGAAAATGTGCTGTTTGCCATCGGGTTTGTGCGGGTTACATCGGAAGGCTTGAGCATGGCCGCGCAAATGGGCCTAAGGATGATTTTATTAATCTCCGGCTCATCTATACTAACGTTAACAACAACGCCAATCCAGCTCACCGATGGAGTAGAGGCGCTTCTAAAGCCGCTTAAACCTTTAAAAGTACCCGCCCATGATATAGCAATGATGATGACAATTGCCCTAAGGATGATACCCGCCCTAGCCGAGGAAATGGACAAAATCATGAAAGCGCAAAAAGCCCGCGGTGCCGAACTTGACACGGGCGGGCTGTTAAAGCGCGCAAAGAGCCTGCTCCCCATTCTTGTGCCGCTTTTTGTGTCCGCGTTCAAGCGCGCAGAGGAAGTGGCAACGGCTATGGAGGCCAGATGCTATAGAGGCGATGTAGGCCGCACAAGGATGAAAGTTATGCGCCTTACTATACGGGACTTAGTTGCGACCGGTGCGGTTGCGGTATTTGGGGTAATGTTGTTTTTAACGCGGATGCTATAGACTCCTATTCGTTTGCTTCAACTTTTTTAAATCGCCCAAACTTGCTAATTATCCAACACAACAATAACGCGAGCGGAAACGCCGTCCATGACGCTATCCAAAGCCCCCGGAATATACCCGCCGCCATAAGTATGACCGAGAATGCGTAGTACAATATATCAAAAACAGTATCAATTGTATGGTTACCTTTGCGGATGGTACTAACTAATTTAATCGCGCAAATAATCAGCCATGACATCGGGAAGGCAACCCATGCCCCTGTTACAACCTCCGCTATAATCCCGATAACAAAAATGAGTAGCAATAACCAAGGAGTTCGCTCTTCGCCGGTGTTGTTACTTTTTTTCTTTTCGTGAATTAATTCAGAATCTGTCTCGCCCGGCGCCACGAAACGCGTAGAAGCATTCGCGTTTTTAGCTTGGGCGGAACCATTCTTCATTGATTTCACTTTAACAAGCGGAAAAATAAAGATAAACAAAATCCATGTTATAGGCCCGGCCAGCCACGAGGCATACATTGCGCCGTACAGCACAGCACCGTATACCATAATCGTAGTAATTGTCATATAAATGGCTTCTTCAAACAAGGACTCAAAAGTATGCGTAAACATAGAGCCTTTATACCCGCCGGTTCTTCTTGCGGTAATTGCCTCTTGAAAGAAAACAATAGACGTCGTTAAAAGAAACAGTAGCGGAGATATAGCCCTTAGCTCGTTTATACTCCATGTCCTAAGATTTTGGCCTTCATCCAGCCCTTCTATGAGCTCAGGGGCAACATTGCCTAAACTGCCCCCCAGGATACTTATGCCAAATTGGGAGTACAATATTTCCGGCACAACAAGAAGGAAACCTACAAGTATCCCGGTTATTGTATACGCATAGTCCGAAAAATCCCACTTATCATCGTTTTTTATCTTATTTGTATCATGTTCCTGCACACGAACACCTCCGTCTATAGGATATAGTTGTTTTCAATAAAATTCAACGGTTTTAGCGGACTCAATACGCGTTAAGTGTTTTTTCATAAATATCCGAAATGTAAAGTATAAGCGCTTAAGAAGCTATGTTCAGTTCCTAAAAGGCCGGAGGTGATTAATCTGCAAGACGATACCTTGATTCAAAAAATTTCCGAAGGGGAGCAGGACGCGTTCCTTTACATGACAATTTAACCGTTTTCTCACTCGCGCGACACGCATAAGCCGTGTGCATTCTATGTAGCACTACTCCCACATATATATGTCATTAGGTTCCAGTCAAAACCGGCATTGCATTGTGTCGGCTTTGCATAAGGACAAGTACCAAAACCGGAGGCATATATGGGGAAAAAGCAGGTTCTGCGTCATCGCACAATATTGGGGCTGCTACTGTTAACAGGAGCGGCTTTATTTATGTGGGCGCAGGCGTTCTTGGCCGGTGTGTCAAGTAGCGAGGGTGAATCTATCCCGGCCGGTTACGGCCTGCCGGCGGCCCATCTCAGGCCCTATGACCCGTATACCCCAGGGGCAGATCCTGTACCATTTCCGCTAATCGGCCTGGAGGACATTATCTTCACCCCGCCCGTGCAACCACCCGAGCCGCGGGAGCCAACCCGCCCCGCAATTTCCGCCGAGTATGTCCAGCGGCTTATGTCATTTGATTATCTGGTGAGCAACATCTTTCTGGTTGACAGATACACCGCACTTTTCTCATCCGACATAGACACTTACGCGTTCCTCCATGCAGACTTAAGAATAGACACAACGGTCCCGGGGCCGCAAGTGTTAATCTTCCATACCCATTCACAGGAGCGATTTGTGGGTAGCAACCCTCTTGACCCGATGAGCGGTGTGGTAGGCGTAGGCCGTGCTCTTGCGGATATTTTGGAAGAAACCTATGGCATAACCACGATGCATTACACCGGCCAGTTCGACGTAGTAGACGGTCGCCCACGGCGGCAAGGCGCGTACGAGCGCATGGAGCCGGTGATACGGCAAATTCTGGCGGACAACCCTTCGATTCAGATGGTAATAGACTTGCACCGCGACGGGGTCCGAACCGGTGCAGGGCCGTTCATAACTTATATAGATGACCAGCGCACTGCCCGCATAATGTTCTTCAACGGCCTAAGCCGTCAAAACAGAGGCGGCCGAATCACCGAAGCGCCATGGTTACCCAACCCATATTTGCGCGAAAACCTAAATCTGAGCTTTCAACTGCAATTAGCGGCGAACCAATTCTACCCCGGTTTCGCCCGGCGGGTATATTTAAGAGAATTCCGCTATAGCTTGCACATGATGCCAATGAGCATGTTTGTGGAAGTAGGCAACCAGTACAATACTCAGCCGGAAGCAATAAGGGCCATGGGCCCGCTCGCCAGCATAATAGCCGCGGTAGTACTGGGCGGCCCCCCTGTATAATTTGTAACCAAAACGTAACTTTAAAGTAGTTTTTTTTTAGCGCATGTGATACGATAATGTAATAGAAGCAAATACTCGCATTATATATGTTTCTTTTGCAGGAAATGCTTCCAATATACTACCAAAGAGGTGTACAAATGCACGAAACTTACCAAAGCAAAATCACCAATAATGAACAAGCAGTACATTGTATGCAACAGATAATCAGTAATGTAGAGAAAATCATCGTAGGAAAGCGTTACGCCGTATCTTTGGTAATGACCACTTTGGCCTGCCGTGGCCATGTACTAATCGAAGACGTTCCAGGTGTGGGCAAGACAAGCCTTGTAGCGGCTTTGGCCCGCTCCGTCAACGGCAGTTTTAAGCGTATACAGTTTACGCCGGATATCATGCCATCGGACATAACCGGCTATTCCGCCTTCTCTCCCAAAACCGGCGAGTTCGAATACCGCGCCGGTGCAGTTATGAGCCAGTTTGTACTGGCTGACGAAATTAACCGCACATCTCCTAAAACTCAGTCCAGCCTCTTGGAAGTAATGGAAGAAAACCAAGTCACCGTAGACGGGCAAACATATCGTGTACCGTCTCCTTTCATAGTGCTTGCAACTCAAAACCCTGTTGAGTACTTAGGCACCTACGCCCTGCCGGAAGCACAACTGGATCGTTTCTTTATGAAAATATCACTTGGCTACCCAAGCGATAAGGAAGAAAGCAAAATGCTGGACCGGTTCAAAGGCCGCAGTCCGATGGACGAGCTAAGGCCGGTGGCGGAAGGTCAGGATATAATTGCAATCCAGCAATTGGCCGAGCAGATTCACGTAGACTCAGGCATTAACCAGTTCATAGTTACAATTTCCCGATATACCCGCCAGCAGGACGATATCCAGCTTGGGGCAAGCCCGCGGGCAAGCCTTTGCCTTTTTAAAGCATCGCAAGCCTGGGCGTTGTATAGCGGCCGGGATTTTGTTATACCCGATGACGTAATCCAAATGGCCCCTCATATATTGGAGCACAGGATACTTATGAAACAAGAAGCGGCAATCAAAAAGGTACGCGCCACAGACATCATAGAAAAGGCAATAAAATTAGCTACATCAGAACTTAGGATTTGAGGGCGCTTCTATGACAAAGCTATTCAAGAAGCGAAACAACGCCCCGGAAGCAATGCCTTTATGGTTAAACCGTGCCAGATATTTTGTGATATGGGTCATGGTAGGCGGCGGGGCCTGGCTATATGGTGAGCGGATGCTGTATGTCTCCCTTGCCGTGCTAACGGTCTTGCCAATTATTTCATATATAATTGCGGCAATTGGCATTATGTCCTTGAGGGTTGAGTATAACCTGCCAAATACGATAGCTAAAAAAGAATACAGCGAGCTTAGTCTAAGAATCATCAATCCTATACGCATACCCTTTGGCCGGATTTTTTGCGTGTTTTACCGGGATGATTTTGCTGTATCTATTCAAGACTCATTAATAACAGATGTGGGATCGATAAGGCCTATAAATCAGGTTATCCAATTTAGCATAAGTTATCGCGGGGAATATACAATGGGTATAGAATCCGTCCAAACAATGGATTTAACCGGTCTTTTCAAACTAAACCGCAAGCTCAATATGAGCGCTAAGGTTACCGCTTTGCCCGGCGTCGCGGATATGTCGCATTTCCCAATAGCCAACAATTTACTAACCCAAGCCCAATCCAGGCATGATATCCGGGATGAGGACTACGCTACAATATCAGATATCCGCCCATACCTGCCTACAGATTCGATTAAGCGCGTACATTGGAAGCTTACCGCCAAGCGTAACGAGTGGCTGGTTAAGAATTTCCAGTCCAACGCCCTGCATCAAATCACGCTTATCGTAGACAGCAAGCGCATAGGCCACGATTATCAAGAGCAAATTGTAATGGAAGACAGAATAATAGAAATCTCCTTGGGTCTGGCCCGCCATTGTTTAAGGCGGGGTATGCCAGTAGACTATATGGCAGGCGAAGGGCATAAAACCTCCGGGCGTACGCCTGCGGATTTTGAGGCGATATACAACACCGCCAGCCGCCTGAGTTTCGAGGAAAGCCCAAATCTAAGCTCGGGCGCAATGCTGGGCCAATGTCTAAACGATGCCTCCGGCTATGTTAATGCCATTATTTTGACGTCAAGGTTAGACGCAACCTTGTACGAGCGCATAGCAAACGCGCAAAATAATGGCCACTATGTAGCCGTTATTTATTTCGCTCCGCATGTGCCCAGCCGTGACACCGAAAAGATATTCCGCTTATTGGAAGAGGGAAGCGGGCATTCTTACCGCGTATCGGCAGAGGACTACAAGCAGGAGGTGGCTTAATGACAAGTGATGTATACCAAGCTCCGGAAACAAGACGGTGGACAGAGTATGTCTTTTGTTTGCTGGTTGGCAGTATGTATATTTATTCCCTTAACCGTGTGCTAATCAGCTCAACGTTTATCCAGACCACACAGCTAAGGTTATTTATTATGGGGACTGCGGCTCTAGTGTTCTTTGTGCTTATTTTTTATAACCGCATCACGCGTATTGTAAGTGCCGTGGCGGTTATGGTTGCCGCGCTTTTTATCTTTTTCACGTTTGAGCGGTGGGAGGCTCAGGCTGAGCATTTACACGATGTTACACTTATGATACGCGGGTATCTGCATTACAGCCCTGAGCTGGGTGTTACAATCCTCTGGGCGATTAGCCTGCTATTTGGCCTTGTTGTGGCTGTGTTTATGCTATTCCGCTTCAGTTTTTATTTACTGACTTTAACAGGTGTTGCGATTTTCCTGTTTACGTGGGGGCCGGGTTTTACGCGGGATACGGTATCTTTTTTGCTTTTCCTGATATGCTTTTGCCTGCTTCTGATTCGCAAGACTAACCTCGGTCTCTCAGCTGTATATGTAGCAGCGCCTATTTGTGCGGCCCTTGTGTGGTTTATCCAAAGCAGTGTGCCAATGGAGGCGGATTTATTCCAACGCCGAACATTGCAAGAGCTGTTTGACGGGCCCCTTGCAACGGTTGGTGATTTTATTTATATGATGACTAACCCTATGTATTTTTCGTTCCAAGCAACCGGTTTCTCTGGGCAAGGCGGGCGGCTTGGCGGGCCGGTTACGCCCAACAACCGCAATGTTATGACCGTAATGGCACCTGGGCGTACGTACTTGGCCGGCGCAACGCACAATACTTATACAGGCTACTCGTGGATAACAACATTGGAGCCAGGCCAGCTTTATACCCAGGGTATGCACCCCAGCCAGTTTGAGAAGCTTGAGACAACTGTTTCGCTAATCCGCAATGCTACCCACATTTCTGATCGTTCCATTATAACCTCGAGCGTGCTGTGGGGTATCTTCCCGGCAACTGACCATAGGCATTTGACAGCTCAACAATTCCCGGCTTTGGGCGTAGGCGATTACATGGTCGGCTCTATAATGCGGGTTGGTGAACGGGTCGAATTTACAGGGGAAACTGCTTTTCATGGCGAGGTTTTTGTAGACGGGCGGATATTGAATGGAGAGCAGTTTGGGCTTGTTTTTACTAACTTCGCAACCCGGTATTTGCATACTTACTTGCCTATCGATCAGGTAACAGTTGCGATAGGCACCAACCGTACAGGTACTGTTTTCAGGCCACATAATACCCGGAGTATCTGGTTCCACCCCGCCGGGCCGGACTATTTACCATCGCTGGTGTTTGACCCAATAGGGGATATGCGTGCGCCGGGTTTTATGGCTAGGGGTACCCAGTATACAATGGGCTTTTTGAATGTTGACCATAGGCTTTCGTTTATAAGCGATATATTAAACGCGTCTTTTAAAGGTTTTCATGCAAATCAAGGTGCGCAGGTCTTTTATTTTCCATTCACTTCCGATAACAGGGAACTTGTTCAATATTTCTATAACATTTATCTGACTCAAAATCCGGATGATTATTTATGCAACCTCACTTATGCAACTTTAATTTTTTATGAGCTTGAGCATTACGTTATTGGGGACTATGAACCCTTATCTGATGACTATTTCGATACAGAGAACTATGAACAAGAGGGTGATGCATTTTCATATATTCGCGAGTTTTACGTACGAGTACCAAGGGCAGATTTGACAGGCGTACCGCAACATGATGTTTCAGTTACCGTGCATGATATAAACGGAATATTTGAGATGTTCGCCTATCAAGGGCCAAATCGCAACGTGCAGTATATGCCGTCATATTCGTTGCTAACAGCCAAGCTGGATGCTTTCTCACGGGATGTACTCACCGTTTATGCCAAAACTGTACGTGAGCACTTTATGTATGTACCGGAAATCGTCCCTCAAAGGGTACATGACCTAGTTGCCGAAATAATTTACGGTCTTGAGACAGATTATGAGCGTGTGCTGGCTATCCGGGATTATTTGATTCAGTTCCCATATACGTTATCGCCGCAACCTGTACCTCTTGGGGTGTGCTTTGTTGACTATTTCCTTTTTGAGGGGCGTGAGGGTTACTGCACTTATTATGCCTCAGCCATGGCAGTTATGAGCCGTATTGCCGGTGTCCCATCCCGTTATGTAGAAGGCTTTTTGCTTCCCCCTGCCCCCGCCGAAGCTGAAAATAATGAGGCTATATTTGTTGTTACTAACATGATGGCTCATGCATGGGTTGAAGTATATCTTGAGGGGTTTGGCTGGTTTATAGTTGAAGCCACGGCTCCATACGCCCTTTTTATAGACCCAGGTTTGATAACTATACCCCGGCCCGATATCCAGCAATCATGGATTGGGGATGAATGGTGGTGGTATATGGATGAGTACTACTGGAACCAAATGTTTGGGTATATTGATGGAGACTTCCCTTTTACCCCAGGAATCGCCCCGCCGGGCGGCCCATCCGGGTCCACCCCTGACGGCACTGTTGTTGATGGTTCGGCACGTAGCATGATAACTCTTGAACTTGTACGTAATATTGTGCTTGTTTTAGCAGTGACAATTTTTGTAGCAGTACTGGCTTTTTTGATGATGCAATATGTAAAAATTTGCACGGTTGCAAGGCGAGTGAAGCGATTGCCGATAAACAGGCAAATCACGACTTACTTCGCGGGCATTTTAGCAATAGCGTCTCATGTAACTTGGGCGAAGAACCCAACCGAGACCGCACATGCATACGGTCAAAGGGTTGGAATGCGGTTTGCATTTAAAAATGACTCTGCCCGTTTGCGCGATTTGGTTAATTTGTATTACCGGGCCAGATACGGTAACCGTCAGCTATCTGACAGTGAGCGCGGCGTAATGGAAGAGAGTTATTTCGACATGGTTAATCACTTGAGAATAGAGCATAAGAGGTCGCGTTTCTTCTATTTGCGATATATTTTGCGGATCGGGGCAATATAAAAGAACAACAATTCAAACTTTAGAAATGGCCTATGCACGTTGATATCTTGTAAGGGTGCCAAAATGGCTTCCTTTGGGAATGTCGGTATGTACAGGCCATTTTTACTAAAAATGATTTAATACGATTGCTATAGTTTAAGGATGGCTAATCTTAGAAAAATCTTAAACTTTTGATGACTTTGATTTAGATTTAGCACTTTACAATGTTATTATGTGTTTTTTACTATAATCGGTATAATACGTATATAGTAATCGGCACTTAGAATGGAACATTTTGTGAAAAAGCGCGTTCTATAAATTTGAAGAGGGGGGATTGACCTGGAAGTTTTATTTGATTTGAAAAATGTACGTAAAGTATATCGTATGGGTGAGGAGCGAATAGTAGCGCTTGACAATATCACCCTATCCTTTGAGAAAGGTAAGATTTACTGTTTGCTGGGCACATCCGGCTCAGGAAAGTCAACTTTGCTTAATATGCTTGCCGGGCTTGAAAAGCCAACATCCGGCTCTATTGTGTTTAAAGGCAAACCATTGGAGAAGTTTAGCGAGACACAGTTGGCCCTATACCGGCAAAGATATGTTGGGTTTGTATTTCAGTCCTATAACTTGCTTCCAACCCTTTCGGCTCTGGAAAATGTCACCTTGCCGCTGATTTTCCGCAAGATTCCAAAAAGAAAGCGTATAAGTGCGGCTAAATCCATGCTTAAAGCAGTCGGTTTAGGTAACCGGGCCCGGCATAAACCGTCAGAACTTTCCGGCGGTCAGCAACAACGTGTGAGTATTGCCAGGGCTTTTGTTAATGAACCTCAGGTTATTTTTGCCGATGAGCCAACCGGCAACTTGGACACCAAAACGACCTTTGAAATGATGGATTTGATAACGGGTATCGCACGCGAGCGCAATCAGACGCTGGTCATTGTTACCCATGACACGGAAATATCCCAGTATGCTGATTGTGTTATAAGTATACGGGATGGAAATGTGGAGAGCATAGCGTTTAATGATACGGTTACCTTACCGGTTGCCGAGGAAAAGAGGAGCGATATTAATGAAGATGATTAGAAGGTTGTTGGTAGTTGGTTTGATGGCTGTGACTTTGATGGTGCCGATGGCTGTGCCGGTGAGGGCTGATGAAACCGACTACTGGGCAATTATTGCTCATTTGCAAGCTGTAATTGCTGATTTGGAACAGCAACTGAGAGATGCTGGGGGAACTTCCCAAACTCCTCAGACACCGATGGTGCGGGTAGTTAACCCCAGTAGCATAGTCGTATTGCCTGGCGAGGTTTTGGAGGCAAATATCACTGTCCGGAATGTAGGCACAGGTGTGGCTCATGGTTTACTAACCCAGGCCGGCACAACCGGGCCATTCACAGTCGAGTTTATTAGCAACTCAAATACTATAAGCACGCTGAATCAAAACTCTCAAAGGCAAATGACTCTGCGCATAACCGTCGATGAAAGCGCCGAACCCGGAACGCACGTTATAAATCTCAACCATCATTTTCGAAATAATGTTGGCACAAATACAAGCAGTATGGATACCATAAGCGTAAGAGTTGGCGGTGATGAAGGTGCAAACGTACGCTTAAGCAATTTCAGCACCTCAGTAAGCACCGTTGGTCAAGGTCAGGCCTTTACAGTGACCGCTGACCTTCAGAATGTGGGCGGCGTCGCGGCAAACAATGTACAAGTATCTGTAGGCAACTTAAGTGAGTCAACAATCTTTTTGACAAGCGACTTAGGTCAAGCTTTTTTCTCAACTTTGGAAGCGGGACAAACTCGTCAGGTAAGTTTTACCTTCCAAACTGCCCGTAATATCTCAAGCAACGTATATCGGCTGGACTTTAGATTAACCTATGATGGATCCGGCGAACGTGCTACGACCCCTTTCTTTATAAACGTGCTGTCTGATTATGCACATGAAAGCGCTAATATAGAAATGCGCGGAATTTCTGCCCCTACCGGGCGATTGAACGTAGGCCAGACCGGAAATATTTCATTTGAGCTTATAAATACCGGTGATGCCGCTGCTCAAAATATCCTAGTAACCGCTACGGCAACAGACACAGCGGCTTTAGTCCCTTCGACCTCAAACAGACAAACTGTACAAAATCTTGCTGTTGGAGAATCACGCTCTTTTACTTTTGGTTTCATGCCAACAACCAATTCACAAACACAAAGCTATACTATTCAGTTGAGGGTTGAATATACTGTACGCGGTGCAGAGTCTTCTTCCAGTTTTGTGCAGTATGTAGCTTTAAATGTCAATAATCCGGATGCTCAAGCCGAATCAACCCCGCGCCCTGGCGCCCCAATCCCAAGGATGATTGTTAGTGCTTACACACCCAATCCGCAAATACCACGTGCCGGGCAAAATTTTGACTTGGAAATTTCATTCCTTAATACGTCTCCCACGCGCGCGATAAGTAATATACGTGTCACTTTGAACTCTGCTGAGGCAGTCGGCCCAACCGGGCAGGTTGTTGTGGGCGCTGTGTTCACACCTGTAGGCGGGAGCAATACGCTGTTTATCGGATCTTTGGATCCTGAAGCGTATGTGACAAAAAATATAACCATGTTTACTGTACCGGATGCTTCCCCGCGTGTTTATACCTTGGATGTTGTTTTTGACTTCCAAGATGAAGACTATGAAACATTTAATATGACCGAAAGGCTAAGCATCCCGGTAGCACAGCTCTCCAGACTTGAGATGCATCCTCCGCATCCTTTTGTGCCGGAAACCATGGATATGTTTGGTTTTTTGGAATTCGAGTTTTCTGTTATTAATACTGGGCGCGTAAATCTTCGCAATGCGTGGGTGCGGGTAGAGGGGCCTTTTGATACAAGTCAGGCCGATATATTTATGTCCACAATTGCGGCCCAGCGCACTCATTTTTACCGGGGGTTAATACAGCCTCTTGAAACCGGCCTTCTAGAAGGTGCAATTGTAATTTATGGTGAAGACGACGTTGGTGCCATAACCGAGTTAAGACACGAGTTTACCGTATATGTTATGGACCAAATGGGCGGTGGCTTTGGCTTTGAAGGAGGCGGCGATTTTGGAGGAGAACGATTCCCCGGTGGCTTTCCTGGCGAGGGCGGCATGTTTGAGGGTGGCGGTGATAGGCCGGGCTTTGGAATGTGGCCTTATGATGACGGAGATAGCGATGGAATTTTTTCACGGATACTTGCTTTTGTGCAACGGCCTATTTTCTGGGGGCCTGCGGCTGGCGTAATAGCTGTAGCTGTAATAGCGGTTATAGTAATAATTAATCGCAAAAAAACACGGCTTTCTTTTGATGACGATGATGCATTTAATTAATCTGCTCACTTTCTAAGGTACGAAAGAACGCATTAACATTTGATGAGAGCACAGACTAATCAGTTTTGATACCGGGGTCAAAACCAGAAAAGTAACATTGCCTCTCATACTTGGTTAGCGAGATGCTATAATGAGCGATTAGGAGGTGAGGGTTAATGAGTGTTCTTGATGTTTTTGGATTATGCGTGAGGAGCTTAATTAAGCGTAAATTACGTACTTTTCTAACATTGCTGGGAGTAATAATCGGGACTGCTTCTATTGTACTCATGATGTCTTTAGGTATGGCAACCGAGGCTCAGTTCGCAGAGCTGATGGAGGGCATGGGAGCAGACATGACTGTAATTCAAGTGCGTTCTGCCCAATGGGGTCGGCCTGCCCCTGGCGGCGGGTGGGAAGTACCGGACGATTTTCCGGAGCTGGATGACACCGCGATCGATGCTTTTGACCGTATAAGCGAGGTAATTGTGGCTTCGCCGATCATACGCGGCTCTGTTTATATGCGAAGCGGGCGATATGTAATGGAGGCATGGAATGTAATGGGCATACGTCCCGCGGCCTTGGCGCTGATGGGTTATACAATTGACTATGGCCGCTTTCTGGAGGAAGGTGACGGGTTTGCCGCTGTATTTGGCGCTTTGGCTGAACTAAACTTTTATGTGCCGGGAAGCAACGAATCACCAAGGGCTTGGAATTTGTGGGGTGTTAATTTAGATGAAATTGAACAACTTGTTGATGTTTTTAACGACCCTATCCGATTGTCTTATGACCGCCGTCTGGCACCCCCGCCCTGGAACTGGAACCTAATGGGGGGAGACGATGATTTAGGTGGCGTTGATCTGGATGAGGCTTTCAGGCCGATAACAACCTTTGACCTTGATGTAGTTGGTGTTCTGGCCCGGGGAAGCGAAATGGATCCTTGGTCTGATACCAATATATATATGGATATTTATGTATTGCAGGAGCTGGATTGGTTACGGAGGGAAGCCCAACGTGAGGAAGATCAGGATCATGGCTTCTTTTCGCCGATACGTGGTGTTAGGGAGCGCGCGACATACGATAATGCATTTGTACGTGTGTCCAGTATTGACCATACCCACAGGGTAGCCGAGCAAATTAACGAAATGGGGTTTGTTGCCCAATTTCCCGGTGAGTGGATTGATATCCAGCGCCGCCAGCAAGAGGGAATAAGAGTGCTGTTAATAGCAATTGCGGCAATTAGCTTACTGGTGGCGGCCATTAATATAGCTAATACAATGATAACATCTGTAACAGAGCGCACCAGAGAAATTGGCGTAATGAAGGTAATCGGTGCCGCAATTAAGGATATCCGCCGGATGTTCTTACTTGAAGCTGTGATGATTGGGATACTTGGCGGTATTTTTGGGATAGGGCTTAGCCTAATAGGTTCATATGTGCTTAATAATTTTGATATAGAGTTCCTGGA
>Ga0123355_10011339_pt1 | contig 13730 bp, 9 predicted proteins | sample TergutEmb28metaG_3_FD_89872 | JGI IMG/M metagenome (GOLD analysis project Ga0123355, IMG submission 89872) | Embiratermes neotenicus P1 segment gut microbial communities from Petit-Saut dam, French Guiana - Emb289 P1 | ecosystem: Host-associated > Arthropoda: Insects > Digestive system > Gut ...
ATGCTAAACGGTATGGGAATTAAAACAGTGCGTGATATTTATAAATATCGCCGGGTTATAATTGATACATTAGGCAGGCAAGGGCAACATATTGTAGATTTAGCTGATGGTGTGGATAAACGCGTGGTGACACCGTATAGCGAGCCAAAATCGATGGGTAATGAGCATACATTCCAAGAGGACATATCAGACTTTGAATATCTTAAAGATGTATTGTTACTTACTTCAGGAAAACTTAGCTATGAGATACGTATGAATAATTTGTATGCACGTACAATCTCAATTAAAGTGACATACAGAGATATGAAGCAAATAACTCGCTCTAAGACCGATGAGCCTACAAATAAAGCGGCTGATATATACAAAACCGCATCGACATTGCTTGATGGCATAGAAAGACGTCCAATTAGGCTTGTGGGAATAAGTCTGAGTGGCTTCGCAAAAGAAAGCAGCCACCAAATATCACTATTTGACGCAACACCTCAGAATAGCAGTAAGGAGAAATTAGACAAAGCAATATTCGAGATTCAAAAAAAGTACGGACGAAAAAGCATCAAAACCGCTAACGAACTAAAAGCCGAAAAGCGGTTTGATGATTAGGCAGATGCGTTACGTAAAAATTTTACAAAGCAGATAAAGAAACGTTGGAAACAAAGGGATTAAAAAAAGGTTGACGCAAAAAGGGTGTAAAATTATTCCACCTTTTTTATTTCAATGGATTATGATTAAATGTGAAGCAAACAGGCAAGAATGCTTGCCTATATTAATTTGTAATTTGGGGGAAAATAAATGAAAAAGAGACTCATGTTAATCGTAGCGATGATTTTGATTGCTACACTAGCAATCGGCTGTGCAGCTCCTGCAGCTACACCAGCAGATCCACCGGCAACAAACGAAACAGACGCAAACGAAACAGACGCAAATGAAACAGACGTAAACGAAACAGACGCAAACGGCGATGAAGACGTTGACGTTGACACACCTGCTCTTGACCCGGCAGAAGTTGATGTTATCCGCGTATGGACAGATAGCACAGTTGATCGTGACGTACGCATGGAACAAGCAGAAAGATTTAACCAAACAATAGGTGCTGAAAACGGAATCATCATGGAATACACAGTACATGGTGCAGACTGGCACGAACTTATCAGAATCGCTGCAGCAGGCGGCGAAGCACCACACATCTTCAGACCAAACGGTCAGTTCAAACCAGATTTTGTTGACGCAGGATTCTTCAGACCTCTAACTGACGTGCCGGGTCTTGAAAGCCTACTGGAAAGATACGAAGGAGTTGCACAACTAGACTCACAAGTAGCAATTTTTGGTGATGTTTATGCACTACCTTTCCATCTAACAACATACAAATTTGCTATCAACCGTGACATTTTTGACGATGCCGGCATCGAAGGAATTCCGCACAGCTGGAATGACGTAAGAGAAATGGCTGCAATCATTACTGAAAACGGTGAGGGACAACAGTTCGGATACGGTATCGGTATGCAATCTCTATGGAGTGCAACAACATTTATCACACGCCAAAACCAACAGAACGTTGGACATTTCGGATTTGACAACTTTGAGTTGCAGTTTGATTTTAGCAGTATGTTGCCGGCGTTCGAAGCCCTTGCAGGAATGTCAGAAGACGGCTCAATGTTCCCGGGATTTGAAGGTATGGACGCAGCTGCAATGACAGCTCAGTTCGTTGAAGGCCGTATCGGCATGATCGCAACAGCGAGCTTCAACGCTCCGGATCTTGAATATGCAGAATTCAATTTAGAAATCATTGATATTCCTACATTTGATGGCGGACCAAGAAACTTCAGACAATTTGCTGATGCAACAAACGTATTTGCAATCGGTGAAGCATCATTTGAAAACGAAAGAATTTTGGAAAAAGTTCGTATCGTATACGAATTCTTGCATTCTGACGAAGTAGGCGCAGAATTGTTCGAAGCCGGTTCTGTTATTCCTTTCAGAGCAGAAGCAATTGCATTAGCAACAAACATACCTGAAGGATTGTTGGTATACTACACACTTCCTGAGTATGACTTCATCGGCATGCTACCATCAATCGAAAGCATGGTAAGACTGGAAGGTATGGCATTTAATGCTCAACTTCTACAAATCGTTGGTCTGAACCCACCTGCATCTCCTGCAGAAATGCTAAGAGCTCTCGATGATACAATGAACACAGCGATGCGTGAGCAATTTGATGATGATTTCCTACAAGCATATCTAGCGCCATCAACATGGGATCCAACACCGGAAAGATAACTAAGGTGTAAATGCGAACCCACCCCCATACTTGGGTAGAAGCCCTATAGGGGGTGGGTTCTAGGCTTAATCAGCGTTTACTTAATGCAATGAAATTTCAAATTAATGAAAGAGGAAAAACAAATGCCAATAGTAAAAGTGCCGGCAAAAGATGCCAACATTATTCGCAATGTAGATGTACTTGTTATAGGCGGTGGACCATCCGGTATTGGAGCAGCAATATCAGCGTCTTATGAGAATGATAGTGTTCTACTTCTTGAAAAAAACGCATTTTTAGGTGGAAACATTACTAAATCATATGTAGAGAGCTGTAATTATTTTATGAAGGGCACTCCCTTTAAAGTAAGTGGCGTCTTTGAAAAAATGGAAAACGCATACAAGGATGCGTATGGTAGAACTGGTGACACAAGACCTGATTCTCCATTTCGTTTTTCGAGTGAGTACTTGAAAATATTTTTAGACAGATTTGTAAGTGAACACAATGTAGAAGTATTGTTCCATTCATTTGTAAATGATGTAATTCTACAGGATGATAAAATAGCTGCTGTTATAATCCAAACAAAGAATGGACCGCAAGCAGTTACTGCCAAGGTTGTTATTGACTGCTCCGGTGATGGTGATGTTGCCTACGCATCAGGAGTAGAATTTGAGAGTGGAAGAAAAACAGATCACTTGAATCAGCCCGGAACGGTTAACTTTAGAGTTGTTGGAGTAAATTCAGCAAAACTTTTGGCAGACGGACGAGATGGCGTAAAAGAAGTTGGTGCAAAGTTCCACCGGGATTATAGAGCCGGCAAAACTGATTTAAGTTGCATTCGCCAGGATATGCCTATGGGACGTCTAACTCCGGGTGGTCAAGTTAGCTATATAAATTATCCATGTGAATATAAAATAAATCCAACAAGCATCGAAGATCTTACGAAAGGCGAGATAGCATGTCGTAAGTATATAGATGAGGTAGTCGTTTATCTGAAAGAAAACGCATATGGATTTGAAAATGTTGAACTAGCCTCAATCGCTCCGGAAATTGGTTTCCGCGATAGCAGGCGCATAAAAGGAAAGTATGAATTAACCATTGAAGATACACTATCATTCAAAGAATTTGATGATTGTATTGCAACATATCCTCCTTTTTATGACATGTTGAGTCCTGATGCAAACATGGGTGGAGATGGAAGTGTCCACGGTCATGGATACAAAGGTCATATCTACGAGGCTATAAAAGGCGATAAGGCTTTTGAAATACCATATGGTTCATTACTTCCAAGCAAAACATCAAATCTCTTGGTTGCAGGACGTTGCATCAGTTGCGATCATGTAGCTCAAAGTGCTATCAGAGCAATCTCTGCATGTATGCTAACCGGAGAGGCAGCAGGAGCCGCAGCAGCATTAGCTATCAAGGAAAATACAGATGTGGCAAATGTTAATATACGCAACCTCCAAGCGAAATTGAGAGAACAGGGAGTGGACATTCCTAAGAAAGGATAAGTTATGACAAAGACCAAGCGACTATCACACCAGGGCAGCTTTTTTGGAAGAGATAATACTCAGGCGATATTAATGATTGCCCCAATGGTAATAAGTTTCTTCGTATTTACCTATTACCCAATATTGTATATTATTAGATATTCATTTTTCCATTTCGATGGATTTAGATCATCATGGGCAGGCATAGACAACTTTGTTCGTATTTTTACACGTGACATGATGTTCTGGAGTTCTCTGGGAAATACCCTGGTGCTGACCGGAGTAACTGTATTTATACAAATTCCTTTAGCACTGACTTTAGCATACTTATTATCCCAAGGACTAAAAGGAAGTGGCTTTTACAGAATTATGCTGTTTCTTCCAACGATTATAAGTACAGCAATTACCGGATTAGTTTTCTCATTGCTGTTTGCAACTTTTGGCGGTGTTGTAAACGATATGTTTGTTGGCGTTGGAGTTTTAGGTCAACCTGTAAACTGGCTGGGGCAAAGGTGGACGGCAATGTTTGTTTTGGGTGTTGCAACCACATGGAGTTTCATAGGGATTAATATCATATTCTTCCTGATGGCACTACAAAGTGTGCCCAAAGATTTGTACGAATGTGTGACATTAGATGGAGCAGGCGGCTGGAAAAAATTCTGGCATGTTACCCTACCAATGATTGCGCCAATTTTTAGAATTGTCTTACTGAATGCTGTTGTAGGTAGTCTAAGACTTGCTGACCTGGTACTAGCCTCTACAAATGGTGGACCTCATGGTCAAACCGAAGTTGTAATGACTTATGTATTTAAGTTTTTCTTTGGTTTGGACGGACGCCGCCAAGAGATTGGATATGCATCAGCTATGTCCTTTGTAACAGCGATTATTTTGGCGTTGATAACATTTATTTACCTGAAATCAAGTAAAAAAATGAATGTTTATTAGGGGATGAAGATATGAGTGAAATGACTAATTCAACAGACGCTTTGCCACGTAGCAGAGCTGCAAAGAGATATCGCTTTGCGATTAAGGCGAAAAACATTACTGCAAAGACTGTTGTCTATATTGTATTGTCGATTGCAACAGTTGTAGCATTGTTCCCTGTAATTTACACAGTGCTTGGCAGTTTCCAAACAAACCAGGAACTAATTGCTAATCCAAGTCAAATTCTACCTCGCGAATGGCGCTTTGATAACTATACTACAGCGTGGCAACTAGCCAACTTCCAACAATTTACTATAAATAGTACATACATGAGTTCCCTAATAGTTGCCGGCTCAATTATCACCTGCACAGTAGCAGCTTATGTGTTTGAACGTGCAAAATTCAAGGGCAAGGAAGTCATATTTGCAATCTTCCTATCATCAATGTTTATTTCAGTTGGTTCATTAACATTGTTTCCTCTTTTGACTATTGCTCGTACACTTGGTCTTACCGGGAGTTTGAACGGAGTTGTTGTCATTAGAATATTGGGTTTGAATATAGCTAACTTATTTATCGCACGAAGCTATATTAGCACTATACCAAAAGAGTTGGACGAAGCTGCAAAAATAGACGGTTGTAGTTTCATAAAAATCTTCACACATGTGATATTTCCAATTCTCAAACCGTTGATTGCGACAATAGGCATACTTGAATTCCGCCATGCGTGGAACGACTATCTTATGCCACTTGTTTTCACAATGGCAAATCCGGCAAACCAACCACTTACAGTTGGAATTATATCACTACGCGCAACTGCTGAAGGAGCAACAAACTGGGCGCTTATGTTGGCAGGCACATCAATTGCAGTTCTGCCAATGATTTTGGTATTCCTATTCTTTAACCGTTACTTCATTGACGGATTGACAACAGGAGCAGTTAAAGGGTAAAATAGATGTATACTCGCTTTTGGGGTAGGGGAGTCTCAAAGTCTCTCCCTACCCGTCTGTTATATATTACTTCATGAGCATAGAAGGGCACGGTTATTTACTATGGTCTTGACAATGATATTTTTAATAGTATTTTCATTGTTGCTATTGCTTTTTAACTTTAAAAATATATTTTCATTGCTATTTGCATTGATGGGTCTAACTATGGTTCTATTTACCTTGGCTCTGACTGTCGAGATATTTAGAGTCGGCATCTATCAGGTAGCATGGAATTATTTTTTTAGTGTCGTTGATGCTCGAATATTTCTGATTATAAACCGTAATTTCTCACTTTCGAGAAGCTCAATTCTTATAATTCAAAATGCAAGTGTTGCAATTTACCAATTTTGTATATTAATTTTTATGTACTTCTTTGGAAAATATCGAAAATATAGTTCACAAAGTGATAAAGGTCGTAGAAAACTGTTTTACTATGGGGCTGCGATTCTTGCAATTATAGTACACTACTACTTCTTTCACCCGGAAGTTGGATTTCGCATATTTTTAGCTCAACATTTAATGGAGCCCGGATTAGGAAATGTTGTATTGGGAGTATCATATTACCTTCTCCTATTTCTCACAGTATTTAAATATATGTTTCTATTTCTCCCGATTATCTATCTGATTTATCACTATAAGAAAAAAAGATTAACATTGTTTATAGAGCAACTGGTGGGTCTGGTGTTAGTTTTGTTCTTTCTAAACATGCTGTTTATTTTAATTACAGTAGATCTGCCGATTATAAAGTGGAATGAACTGCTTAGAATTGGATTCTGGCGAGGGTTGAGTACAATCATGATTCCCACATACAATTACTCATATTTGCCGCTTGCATCACTATTTTTGATTTTGGCAGCAGGTTATTTGTTGATTAGATATCAAACATTCAATTTAGCGGACTTCTATAAGACAGTTGCAGTATCAAAGAAATTAAGACGCTTACAAAATAATTTAAGAGATGTTCTGCATTCGGAAAAAAATGTTATTTTTAACTTCAAAATACTTGCCGAAAGTGCATTAAACAACTTTGGAAACGAAGACGGGCGCGAAAAATTGGAGCGTTTGGTAACACTGAGTGATAGTCATATGAAAACGCTTGCCAGTAACATCAATAATATTAGAGACTTTAGAGTTACATCACTTAATCGAGATTTTAAAGATGCCATCGACGATGCACTTAAAGCCTACCCGATTCCGTCAAATATCAGCATAGTTCAAAACTTCTACCAAGAAGGTGCCGTATGCAGATATGACCACTATCATGTTACTAAATTGTTGATAAACATATTGGAAAATGCTGTTGATGCCGTAAAAGACAAGAACGATGCACAACTAATATTAACTTTAGATATCAGTGACTATTGGGTGTACTTTTCCCTCGAAGATAATGGCAGAGGAATGCCGCGGAAGGTTCTTAAAAAGGCAATGCGCCCATATTTTTCTACAAAATCAAAGCAAAGTAACTGGGGAATTGGACTTTCATATGTAGAAAAGGTTATGAAAGCGCATTTTGGATATATTTCAATTCGTAGCAAGGAGCATGAGGGCACGAAAGTTGAGCTTCTATTCATGCATAAAAAGAATGGAAGGGGAATGAGATGGAAAAAATTAAGGTCGTGGTAGTTGATGATGTAAAAGATATTCGTGATTATATTAAAAGTGCATTAGAAAAAGAAAACGATATTACCGTTATTGGTGAGGCGTCCCGAGGTGATCAGGCTGTAGAAGTTGTTCGCAAGTTAAAGCCTGATGTGGTGCTCATGGATATTCTCATGGAAACCCCTACTGCCGGCCTGGAAGCAACCGAGATAATTAATAGTGAATATCAAGAGATTCGCCTGATTATTCTGACAATACACGAGGATTCTCACGTAATGTTTCGTGCTTATTGTTCAGGAGCTATGGATTATATAATAAAAACATCTCCGGCTCCGGATATCGTTCAAGCGGTGCGAAATGCATATAATAATGAGATGATGATACGACCAAATGTAGCGGCAAAGTTAGTTGATGAGTTTACACAGATGCGTACTCAGCAAGAGAGCTTGTTATTTACGTATAATATTATATCAAAGCTTAGTAACAGCGAACTTGATGTATTACTATTGATATTTGATGGTTATAAATATCGTGAAATTGCCGGTATGAGGTATGTTTCTGTAGTAACTGTAAAAAGTCAGGTAAACAGTATATTGCGTAAATTTGGGTATAGCAATATGAAAGAAGTTATAGCACATCTTTATAAAATGAACTTCAAACAATTAGTGAAAAATATCAGAGCAGATTTAAATTAATATAAATAGACAAAGGAGAAAGCAATGATTAATGTGACAGCAGACTTTACTTTTGATAAATCTATAGAATACGCTATAAATTATCTATTAGAGAATAGCTCTGAAAGCGTTGATGCAAAGGTACAACTGATAAGCGACTGTTCGCTGGAGAGTCAAGCCTATCAAAGAACTATTGCAGATTCGGAGGTTGTGTTTAAAGCATCGAATAGTGCCGGATTTATGTATGGATTAATTGATTTGGCTAATGAAATTAGGCACAAACGGGAACTTGACGATTTGCCACCATCTATCGAAATTAAGCCATATATAAAGGATAGAGGCATTAAGTTTAATATTCCGCTAGATTCTCGCACTCCCAGTTACTCAGATGCATCGGATTCTGCTGCACAAAACATCGTCAATATGTGGGATAAAGAATTTTGGCATACCTTCTTGGATAATATGGCGAAAAATAAGCTAAATCTTCTAACCCTTTGGTCACTGTCTCCTTTTCCATCATTAGTTGAAATCCCGGAGTATCCTGAAATAGCTCTGGATGATGTTATGCGCTCATCTCGTCCAATAAAAGCCACTACAGAAGGTGTGAATATGTTTGCGCCTGATATGGTTGATTCTTTGGTTATTGTTAAGAAAATGACAATTAAGGAGAAAGTAGAGTTTTGGCGAGATATAATGCAATATGCCAACGATCGTTGCATTAGAATAATGATTTACACATGGAACCTATTTGTTTTTGGAACAGAAGGAAACCCATATGGAATAACAGAAAAACAAGATAATCCTGCTACAAAAGACTATATTTTCAGAGGAACAAAAGCGTTATTTAACACGTACCCGCTACTGGCAGGGATTGGTGTCACCTCAGGGGAAAATATGCAGCGTAATGAATCTGATATTACATTTATCAGAGAGTCATATGGGCGTGCAGTTGAAGAAATTGCAAATGAACAACCGGATAGAAAAATCAAGTTTATCCATAGAATGCAATATACAAATTACAAAAAAATTGTTGAAAAATTCGAAAATTATCCTGTGGAATTTAATATTAGCTTCAAATACTCTCAGGCACATATGTTTTCCAATACGAGACCTGTGTTTATTGATTCATTCTTAGAAGAAAAAGCAACAGATATTCCGATTTATCTGGAAGTTAGGAATGATGATTTTTATATGTATCGTTGGGGAAACCCGGATTTTGCAAGGAAATATTTACAGCAAATGCCTACAGATGACATGGAAGGATTCAATTTTGGTCCGGACGGTTATACATGGGGGCGAGACTATCTCAGCAGAGATCAAGACGATAAAGAGAAACCAAGTTTGGTTATGGAAAAGCAATGGTACATGTTCTTTATTTGGGGACAGCTTGCATACAATATAGATTTACCAAATGATTATTTTACCTTAGAAATAGGTGCTACAGAGGGCTTTGATCAGATGGCTCAATGGTATGAAACATGGGCTGCAGCATCAGATATAATACCGACAGTTAATTGTACCCATTGGCATGACTATGATTTTCAGTGGTATCCTGAGGCATGTTGTATGCTGGATCAAGATGTGGACAAGTTGGTTTTTGCAGACATTGATGAATTTACTACATGCAATAGCGTTCCGGGAGGAGAGTATCTATCTGTTTCTGCATACTGCGATGAGTATTTAATGGGCAACAATACATTTAGTGCTACCTCTCCCATAGAGCAGATAGGCGTTATAAGGGACTTGGTTTCAAAAGCATTGAGCGGACTTAAAACGTTGGAATCAGATAAAACTCAAATGACCAGAGCCGTAGCCGGAGATATTGAGGCACTGTGCTATTTGGGTAGCTATTATGCAAATAAAATAGAAGCAGCAATAAATGTGACGTTATATAGGAAACACAAAGAGAGTGGTATTACAAAACTTGAATATCGGAATAAGGCTGTAAAATTGCTTGCAACGGCAGTAGGTGACTGGGAAAAGTATTCAAGACTATCTAAGCAAAGATACAAATCCCAAGCACTATCCCGCCTGGGTGGATATATTGTTGATGTAGAGCATTTTACACAACTGGTAAAATTGGACGTACTAAAAATTTCAAATTCGTAATTGATATCAAATAATGTAAAGTGAGGAATAGCAATGGAGTTTTTAAAAACAAGAGGACGTGAAATTATTAATGAAAGCGGAGACGTAGTTTATTTGCGGGGAACATCTATAGGCGGCTGGATGAACCTGGAAGATTTTATTAACGGTTATCCGGGAACAGCCAACACACTAAAGAGACAAATGATTAGGTTATTGGGGGAAGAAATAGGCGAATACTTCTTTGAAAAAATGGCAGACTATTTCCTACAAGAATCTGATATTGCCTACATTGCCTCATTAGGTGCAAATTGTGTGAGAATTCCTTTGAATTATAGACATTTTGAAGATGATGATAAGCCATTTGAATATAAGATGGAAGCTTTTGCACGCTTAGATGAAGCTCTTGGCTGGTGTGAAAAATATAACGTTTACGCTATTTTAGATATGCATGCAGCTCCCGGCTGGCAGAACAATCATTGGCATTGTGATAATGAAAGAGGAGCCTGTATGCTCTGGAGACATCCGCATTTTCAGGAGCGCTTGGCAGGGCTTTGGACATTAATCGCTGATAGATATAAAGATCGCTCTGTAGTAGCGGCATTTGAGGTTTTGAATGAGCCTAACAGTGGCTGTCCTGATGGCGAACACCCATTTGATTTCTATGGTAACTACAAGCCGGATTGGGAGCGTTTAAATAAGCTTTATAGAAATATTGTAAAGGCAATCAGAGAGGCTGCCCCTAAGCATATGATTATGCTTGAAGGTGACAACTATGGGCGCCATTTTGACGGTCTGGAAGCACCATTTGACGATAATCTTATATACTCCAGTCATAACTATGTTATGCCCGGATTTGGACCGGGTGAATATCCGGGACATTTCAGTTCGCCGCATGGTGATATCTACTGGAATAAAGACAGACAAAGAACTGAACTTCTCAACCATTCCGGCATGAGATATGCAACTTTGCATAATGTTCCTCTGTTGATTGGTGAGTTTGGCTCGCAGTACAATGGTCCGCCGGAAGATATTGAATATCGCCTTGCCTCAATGAAGGATCAATTGGACGTATACAATGATGAAAAAGTTCACTGGACATCGTGGACATATAAAGATCCGGGCGTTATGGGCTGGGTAACGTTAGCTCCAAACAGCGAATATAACTTGATGATAAAGCCTGTTCAAGAAGCAAAAAGGGATTTAGGTGCAGAAAACTTCGTAGCTTTGCATCAACGTTCACCGGGTTCAGAAAAAGCACGTGAATACTCAGAGATGATCCGCGAGGCCACAATGGATCTGCAAAACTTCCCAAATGAGACATACTATACCTTCAGGTATGCAGCCCAAACCGGTTTTGCAGCAGCAATGCTACAGCCAACATATGCGAAGCTCTTTGCAGGTCTGCAAAAAGCGGATATAGATCGAATTTTGCAATCATTTTCTTTAGAAAACTGTAATCGAAATAAGAGGCTGGAGGAAATCTTGATTGATGCATTAACCGGCAATGGAGGGCAATAATTTGTCCATGAACAATTGGTGGCTTGAAAAACCACTCCGCTTGATTCAAACAAATCTTAGAGAAATAGATACGGATTTTGATATTGAGAAATACATTTCAAGTCTCAAAGAGTTTTCAGCCAACACAATTATATTCAACACCGGTGGGATAATAGCTAATTATCCCACCAAACTGCAATTCCATTATCAAAATCCAAATTTAATAAATGACTTAGTAGGAACTGTTTTAAAAAGAGTTCATCAAGAGGGTATTAAATTTATTGCACGTTTTGATTTTAGTAAGGTCAATGAAGTTTACTTAAATCAATATCCCGAATGGTTTTATGTTAGCAATGAAGGTGCTAATATTAATTACAATGGTCAGGTTCACGTATGTTTAAACAGTGCATACCAGCAGGAGTATTCACTTGAAATTCTTGAAGAAGTGATTGAGAGCTACGAAATTGACGGTGTTTTCTTTAATATGAGTGGCTATGTAACCTATGATTACAGCGGGAATTATCATGGCATCTGTCAGTGCGAGAGTTGTAAAAAACGCTTTGCGAAATGGTCAGGCGGTCTTACATTACCGCAAAAAGAAAATTCGGAGGACGAAGTATACCGTCGTTATGTAGCGTTTCAACATGAAACTACAGAGCAATTATTCCAAAAAATAGCCGGACGGGTAAAGTCAAAGAATAAAAATATTGCTATCTGTAACTATGGTCTTGATAGCGGTTATTTTAAGGGTACGGACATATTACGAAACGAATCAAATACAGCTCTAAGCAGACCACTTCCCGAGTGGAATTATTCAGCGAGTGATAATACAAAAAAAGCACAAGGCTCAATTGAGAACATTGTGGTTTCAAATTCAGCTGTGCATTTCATTGATTATCCGTACCGCTTTAGTGCTGTTTCACCTCATCTGACAGCCCTGCGCTTAGCACAGAATATTGCTAATGGCTCCGGTCTGGACTATTATGTTATCGGGCATCTTGACAATCAAGATGATAGAGCTTGCCTTCCTTATGTAATAGACCTGTTTGCTTTTCACAAAGAGAATGAAAGATATTTTACCGACATAACAAGTGTTGCCGATGTGGCATTAGTTATCCCTGAAACATGTGCTTATTTTGGGAGCTTAAATGAGTACAAAGGGCTATTTAGAATGCTGAGTCAGAATCATATTTTGTTTGATGTTATTCGAGATAGTGACTTGGTAAAGCTTGGTACAGATTTAAGAAGGTATCAGCTGATAATATTGCCTGATTTGCGAAACATGAGCTTTGATGAAGTTGCAATAATTGACGACTATGTTCATGGCGGTGGAAAGATTGCAGCAACGGGTCTCACAGGTACTTGTGATGAAAATGGTAACAATCAGGGGCATATAAGGCTAAATAGTAGCGGCTTGCGCGAAGTTCGGATAAAGCATCAAATAGACCAAAAATCGGGGCGCTACTTACGCATTTCTGATAATGACAAAAAAGTGATGAATGGTTTTGAAGATTTGACACTTATGCCATTGCTTGACGAGTTTGTAGAGCTTGAATCAGATATAAGCGATAGGTATCTGAACCTTGTTGATGATGTTATGTATGGACCTCCGGAAAAATGTTACATAAAAGGCGAGTCAACTGTTCCCGGCATAACGTCTTATGAGTATGGCGAAGGGAAGTACATTTATTTGCCGTGGTTTTTAGGCAAGCATTATGAGAGACTTGGGCATCGTTCACACTTATTATTATTAAACGAAATTGTTGAGAAATTGGCTTTTGTTAATAGAACAGCGTCAATTGCAGCCCCACAAATCGTTGAGCTTATAGTGCAAAAAAGCAGGCAACATGACAATTTTATAATTAACATGATAAATCTGTCAGGTCAGTTGGGGGTGGCATTTACCGAACATATACCGATTAGCGATATTAAAGTCAAAATTATGATGTCCGCTAAACCTCAAAAGATAACTGCGCTAAGATCCAAGCAGGAACTGGAATTCACCTACAGTGAGGGGCAAGCTGGTTTCACACTACCGCGACTTGAATTGTTGGAGTGTGTTCTGGTTGAATAAATGGTTACAAACCGTTACAGTTCCGACGGCACTCGGCAATTCATAGTGTTTGCCGACCAATGCTGGGCGAACACACCATATATTATGAGTTTCATATAATATGAAGTGTTTGCGAGCATTGTTGGAGGTGAATACTAGGAATTGCCG
>Ga0123355_10011340_pt1 | contig 13730 bp, 15 predicted proteins | sample TergutEmb28metaG_3_FD_89872 | JGI IMG/M metagenome (GOLD analysis project Ga0123355, IMG submission 89872) | Embiratermes neotenicus P1 segment gut microbial communities from Petit-Saut dam, French Guiana - Emb289 P1 | ecosystem: Host-associated > Arthropoda: Insects > Digestive system > Gut ...
CGCGCCCCGCCCCCCCCCCCCCCCCGCCGGTTCTTTAGCAACGACAAAGCTAGACTCGTAACCTTAGACACAAAACTGAGGATGCCATGGCAAGACCATTCACAATCTACAAATACAGGCGTAGTAACATTATTGTATTGGTGACTACAGCTTCACCTGCATCTTTGCCACGGTAACCCGCCCCCACCATTCACACGCAAAAAAAAGTCCATAAATTCAGTGGGTAAAATGATGTTTCGCAGAACGCTCAGAAAATGTGTACAGTACAGACAAGATCGCATTCAGGATAATTTTCGCAGACTCCGCGAAACGTACTGTACACTACAAACAGTTCACTGCATCACGAATGACGATAAAGGAATGCACTAACATGTACAGCTATGTTCATTTTTATACAAGCGCATCCAGCAGAATCGTTCGTCATACATACCCGTCAATGAAACTACAGCGAGTTTCTTTGTGGAAGATGAAGAATCCATGTTCGTTACGCCGTCGCAACTGCCCAATCCCTAAGTACAACGCACGTCCGTAAAACCTGTGACATACAGAGGGTACCGATATATGACTTCCTAATGCAACCTGGCCACGATTACATGCGACGAGGTGACACATGGAATAGACAAGAACGAGAAGACAAAAGAAATCGCACATATCACAACTGCAGCGTAAACGAGGTCTGTGTAAATACACACAGACTTATGGTGGACATCACACGGCAGGAGTAAGGTACAAACACGACGGAATTTTGCCCAGCACTCAATACAACTAAGTTTCTCTCAAGGATTCAGTAATGACGGGCGATTTGCTATTTTTCCTTATATAACCCGACCACTAATTTAATTACGTGTATTATATGCAACTGCAGCTGTACGGTGTAGGGGCATATCGTAACAGAAACAGATTACCCTTAAGTCTAGCATAAGCCTCTCTCGTAAGGAGGGAAGGAAACACGCATGACAGAGAGTGACTAGCCTGACGTCTAACCCAAGCCCCTCGCGTAAGGAGGTAAGGAAACAAACATGACAGAAAGGGACTAGCCTGGCGCCCAACCTAATCCCCTCTAGTATGGCAACGCATTGGTGGGGTCGTAACAAGAAAGGTCCGCGATTTGAGGTTTGGTTCTCTGCGGTCGATTCCCTCTCCGACTCATATCACCATGTGCAAACGACGACCTACATACGGAATTATTATTAGGCTTGTAGACAGCGCATCCGTCAGGCTGGGGACCACAGTTCACCAGATGTTCCCTGCGGGGTGGCAGGCCTGTCCGGCGAGGTGCTGCTCGTACTTATATCAATAAACAACACTCAGAGTACCTCACAGGCTGAACATGAGAAACACAAGACTTCCGAATGCATCTTATCTGATCCGAAAACTATGAAGCCACCTGTCGCAGTCACCGTTACATGAATAACGATTCTGTACCTACACTTAAAACGATTTAATGGTATATTTCAGGAAAATACTGACCGGCGATTATATCGTATGGATAGGTCAAAAAAGAAAGCGGCCTAAATTTGATGTGCATGTGTAAAAATTCTCATGAGAAGAGCCCATAGATTTTGGTTAGTGTTGCTGGCCTAATTATCTGCTTTACTTCGAACTCAATGGAAAATTTCAGTTCCAAACTCACAGAGAACACTGCGCATTCAGTACAAAGTCCATCCGGTTAATGATGTTTACAGAAACAGTGGCTATTTATGTTGCGAGACAGACAGGCACATTCTGCAGGCAAAATGCTTTTAATATTGGAGAAGTAGCCACTCTTCTGTAAATGAATACGTGGAGTAGATACCTTTCTATACACTTTCCAAAGGCCCCACAGGTACTGAGACGAACTTCCGTTCTTACTCTCTCGCACTGTGCTACAACGTAGTTACATTTTAGCTACAAACAGCTTATATTACAGGGTACAATCGGAAAGCGCTTCGAAGAGAAAAACAAATTATTTTGTTCGTGTACAAATATACGTTAAACAAATGTAACAATGCCGAGAAAAATGTAAGCTGCATCACAAGCGCGGCCAGTGAAGCTACAGGCGTTCCAAACAGTTTCTATGGAAGCTTCACTGACCACCTCGACGTCGAAATAAAATGGCCTGATTCGAGACGTACTTACGTCCATGCTTGTAGTCTGTAACGCAGGCACGTTCAACCAATAGACCGCGGGCAAAATGTTGCCCGTGGAGAAATTTGGAATGTGAAAACGTCTTTTAACCCCCACCTTGGCAAAGCCGAGATGGAACTCTGAAGCAAGTTTGAAACTTTTACAAGCTGTGTACGTATGGAGGCATGCATTACATTACATTACATTGCATTATATTACATTACATTACTACGTGGGCTGCGGGTGTTCGACAATAGGGTGCTGAGGAAGATATTTGGGCCTAAGAGGGGCGAGATAACAGAGGAGTGCAGAACACTACACATTAATGCGCTTTATAATCTGTATCAAACACTATTCGGGTGATAAAACCAAGAATAAGATTGGTGGCGCATGTGGCATGTGGGGGAAATTGTCGGCACATTTCTCACATAATTAAATATGAAATACATAGAGTAAACTCACTGTTTTTGCAGTTGGTGGTGGAAACTTCTAGTTACATAGCACTGTACTTTCCGGTCTCAACTGTGTATCTCAATCCAGAGTGGATCGGGTCCGTGTGTTCGTACTGGGTCGTGTTACGGTGCCAACAGCTTCCTGCTGGCAAGTTTAAAACTGCTTTTTATGTTACTCATACCGTCCGTTTTCTTATATTCAACAAGTTAACCAACAAATGCAAAAAGGTAAAGCAATCCCATTACAGGTCTGGACAGGTCCTGAGGGTTCCAGGCGGTTGAGGCTCCCAGATTTCAAGACAGTCGGCAAATGAAGGTAGTAAGATTGTCAGCCCTACGCACCGGCCGCCTTTACCTCCCAGGAAATATTCCTGGTACTCGTTTCTGTTAGAGGCTTAGTCAACCCCAGGGCCATAGTGAGGCTGTAAGGATGTCAATGAAAGATTCCAATGACACCATCGGGAATCTAACCCGCGACCTTCCGGCTTGTAGCGCAGTGCCTCAACCAACAGCGCCACTACGTACCCCCAACCAACAAATGAACGCACTCAGTAAAAACAATAAAATAAAAATCACAAAATACAATTCATAATAAGTGTCAATACCCACATGTTTCGGCACCAGAGTGCCATCCTAAGACAGTCCACCTGAAAAAGGAACACAAGTCCAACTGATTGCCCTAACTGTTGTCACTCAACACACACAATTCTGTGACACCAAGCATGTGCTAAAGAGCCTCCTCAAGTACAAGCTCGCAGCCGTTTACACTGTCTGCAATATGCATACAAACATCTGCCTCGATGGGTAATTTCAAGCTGCCGCCGGCAAGTTAATCAGAAACGCGCAGCGAGTGGTGGTAATTCCTCATCGACGTTTCGGGGCAACTTATCTTGGGATTCCTGACCCTTGAGGGTGGGACCGTTAGGTTGTCCCGAAACGTCGGTAATGAATTACCATGACTCGGTGCGTATTATCCCACAAGAGCGCAGTTCTCATCTGTCTTAATGTATGTGATCCTAAGGGATCTCGTCCTGATAAAGGGTGTGAGGTGTATCGTGTCGGCCGATGTAGTGGACTTGCGTTCCTTCGTTTACGTTGATTCGCTGAGGATGGCACGCCGGTGTCGAATCGTGCAGCAATCGACACTTACCACAAATTGTATTTTATGTTTATATTTTACTTTATTTTACTGAGTGCATTTGTAGGTCAACATACTGAATTTAAAACTGTTAATACAAACGCTAAAATCAATAATAATAAAAAAATACGAAGTGACCACTGCGTTGGAAAAAACATAAAAGTTTAAGCGACCTCGTCTACAGTATGACTAGGGACATCAACTGTCAATAACACTCTATTGTGCACTTACAGTGACACACACAAAAGGAAAGAAGAATACGACCAGCTTGCGGAATACACAACGGAGTGTTCATGAACAAATAGCCACCCTATATACAACATTCCGCACTGCCAGATCAAACTTGCGGTCACCTGCCCCCCCCCCTCCCCCCCCTTTCTCCCTCCTTCGTACATGACTTATTTCCACCGGGATTCACACTTGACAAGGCAAACGCCTCCCTCTCTGTCGTCCATTATTCAATACGACCATTAAATTCTCAAGGCTGAGCAATTTATTTATATTACTTAATACTGTACAATGCAGGTACAGTATCTCGTAGTCTTACTGCACATGAAGTACTTCAGGTTTTATCTCTAAATGTATCCAGAATGACTTCTTAAGACACGGTGCACATCGATTTCTGATTAAAACATACAGCTCTTCGACGGGCGGTCGTGAAGTTTCAATGGAGACTTGCATAAAGAACTGGAAGGCGAGTTAGAAAATTAAAGACCGGGCAATGAAGCAGCAAGAAACGAAAGTGTGGGGTTACAAATGTATCAGCAGGTGGCTGATAAAATTCGTAGTCCTGGAAGGTTCATGTGAGCGCGTGTGGCCTTCAGACTGCATGCTGATGAGTAATGCGACCAATTAAAGAAGTCAGACAGCAGGGTCAAACACGACGGGCACTGACACCAGACAGTCGGTCTGCAAGCTTCCTACGCCAGACACGTAAACAACATTTCCCATTACGGCTACTGTACTGAGATAGGTTCTCCCACAGTTCGTTATCAAGCAAGGGTGCCTATTTTACCGAATTGCACTGCGTCACATCGCAGAACGACTGTAATGCTGTTCCGGCTGTATTTACAAACAGCACACACAGACATTTTCGGCTGTCACAGTGGTGTCAGTAAATATTCACGTGTTCTGGCATATGGCACCGTTTAGATTTGTAAAGTTACCGGGATTTCCGAGGAACTTCCTGCATCCATCTTCAGGGTAGTCGAACTCTGAAAAAGGAAACAGCCCATACAGCTATACCCCTGAAGAAAGAACCCGCGCTACGTGCGGATCAACGGGATAGGCAGGCTCCTGATTATTATTATTATTATTATTATTATTAGTAGTAGTAGTAGTAGTAGTAGTAGTAGTAGTAGTAGGAGTGGTGGTGGTGGTGGTGGTGGTGGTGGTGGTGGTGGTAGTAATAGTAGTAGTAGTAGTCACCTTTAAGCAGGGTATTTACAATTACAGTCCAACTCGGTCATATCATGCATGGGACTGCACATTTTGTGTCGTTATAAGAGAGTATTGTTATAACCAAGGTGAATAATATTATGGTCTAACGGAATGCCTGACGCTATAGACGAGGTGGTGCATAAACCGATGTTGTTATAACTGGGTTCGACTCTATATACCTGAAATCAACTATGCTCTAGGATGTAAAGTGTTGCAGCTATTCTATACTTACAATTTATGGTAAAATTTGAACGCATTTAGAGGCAGTGTGATTCTCCTTGCTATAATCGATTATTTTTCCGCATAAATTAATGGCTGTAGTTACGTTAATGCTCTTCAACTTCTTAATATACGCACTGTGCATGAAGAAGAGATCTATTTGACGCAGTATTTGTTATTAATGTCATATCAGAAGTTTTAAATCCTGTCCATCTTCTATGGACATCACTAGTCTTAGAGTTCCCACTGGTAACCTCCGAGACTTCCCTTAGTTTCAGGCTAGTCCATCCTTCAAAAATTTTTCCTGCGCCAGCTGTGCCACTGCGGCAAATGCAGGCTGTGGCGACTTTGATACATTCAGACGGAAAATTGTCTCACCCAGATTTGACGATATCGCTCACTGAATGCAACAGTGGCACAATCCAAAAATTGCCCATTTGGAGTTAACACTACCATTGAGCTCAAAAATATAAAGCTACACCCGACAATAATAACATTTAGCGGGGTATGTTTTGAGTAAGACGTGTGCCGGTATTGTCGGATGTAGTTATATTATTTAGCTGAATCGTAATACTAACTCCAGATGACAATTTTTGAGTTGCGCCAGTTTTGCATCCGGTAAGCGATATTAGTTTCACGTCATACGGTGTCCTGATGAATTCCTTACAAATTTTTTCGTTTGTCTTGTCTGTGTTTATCTTTGTTTCATTTGTGTCCTGTTGACTGTTTAGTTATTTTTGTCAGGATGATGTGCTGTGTTTTGGGTCACTTGGCTGTTGACTCATTAAGTTAATGGACATATTATTATTATTATTATTATTATTATTATTCTGGCACTGAACTTCCTTTATTGTTTGAAAGTTATGGCCTTCTCAACGACATCTTTCCATTTCCCTCGATCCTGGACGCAGGTTATCCAATTTTTAACCTTCATCTGGCAAATGTCCTGTTTGACGTTATCCTCCCATCGGTACTCGGGTCCTCCTTGTGATCTTTTGGTTAGAGGATTCCATTTAAATATATTCTTGACTGTTCTGGTATCTGGCATTCTTTGTACGTGACCAAACCAGCTTAGTCTTTGAATATTATTATTATCATTATCATCATCATCATCATCATCATCACACAAGACGTGAGACTCAAATACAAACAAAACTGGATCAACCACCTTGAAAGAACGGACAACACCAGACTCCCGAAACACGCCCTCAACTACAAACCTCGAGGAAGAAGAGATCGTGGACGCCCCAGGAAACGATGCTAATGCGTCGATGCCGGAACAGTTCAAACGACCTAAATCATGGAGGATGATGATGATCTTTATCATTAACTTTATCACCTATATGTAGGGTATTTACAATTATATACCTCAAACAAACCAAGTTTCTAGGGTATATAGTGTTGCAGCTGTTCTGTTTGAATTTGATGTTTGTGCGACTGTGCATCTCTGATACAATAGTATAAACAACCAACTAGATGCAACACTAACAATTTACTAATAAACTGTTACTGTTGCATCTAGTTGGTTGTTTATACTATTGCAGCTGTTCTGTATTTACAATTTGTGCTACATGCAACGTTATTTCGACAGTGAAATATGTTTTGTACCTTTACATTAGCACTTTCCGCAGTATGTGTGCAGTGCCCAATATGGCTGTTTTTTGTAGTTACTTTATTTCGTGCTTGCCTGGTATGTTGCTCAGGTATTGAGTGATTTTGAAATGGTTTCAGTGTCCCCTCTTTTTACAGGTATCACTTTTGTTGTTATGTCTTTATATTTTAAAATCTTCTCAGCTTCTTTCTTGATCACATTTCTGTCTCCAGGAATTGCAACGTCTATTAACACGCATGTTCCTTTTTATATTAGCATAATCATCATCATCATTACTAAACGGCCCTGTGTTACTAAGCATGCATTTAAATAAACAAGAGCTGAAATTAACTGAAATGAAATGAAATATTCTAAATATCTGCAATCGCTACAAATTTTATCCTTAGTTTGTTCAAGTAACTGGCTCTGATGTTTCTCCTCGGAGATACGGAACTGTTCTAAGCCAAAGTCTGGTGTTTCCTCCAGAAATTGCCACTCTGCTAGACGTGCGTCTGCTGCTAATGCAGTTTTGACACCTGTTGACATTGTCGGTAAATTATGCACAAAGCTTAATTACACTGGGTGCAGCAAAGGAATTTTTATGATCTTTTTTCTGCCTATCGTTTTCTTCATTGCACCATGTTATGCACTAGTGGTGCTCTGAGTGCAATGGGGCTCACGGCTGCGCTTTAATAACAAAGGGCTGATTAAATAATAATAATAATAATAATAATAATAATAATGACAAGTCGTGGTTCAATTTCCCTCACGGACGAAATTTTCTCTTCTCCAAAGCGCCCAGATGGGCCCTGCGGCCCACCCAACTACCTGCTCAATCGGTAAGGGGGATATTTCTCTAGGGAGAGGCGGCCAGGGCGTGAAGCTCACCGCTGTCCTCCAGAGAGTACCTAGTTTAAAAATGCGCAGAGTAATACTTCACTTCCCATTATGTCTGCTTGGCGAAGTTACAAATAGGGACGACTTTATCCACCACACTATTCTTAGTTCTGACATGACAATCATCACTAAACTAGGAAACAAAGTACGAAGGAGTTTCAGAAAACAAGGTAATAAACATTCTGATGTCCAGATCTCTATTCCGACTTTGGTGTGTAGGTTGCATATGGGCAGCCCTCCGTGTCGTCGCCACTGACATTTAACGCATGTCTCACCCTGACATTAAGACTTTATCCCGGCGCAGAAAACTTCGGTGTCGAGGGTCTGCAACCAGGAGGTGACACCTTACTTCACATCGACGTCTATTACTACTCGTCTGCCAGACAAGTGTTTCTTAACCTTTTGGCGCCGGAATTATTTCTTTAAATTTTAGCACACTCTGTAAATAAAATGTGAATAAAACGGGAACCAAATACGTTAGAATTATGAAACAAACTGCATTTTGAAGAGAAAAAACGGAGAGTATATACCGTGTTTGAAATATTCAGTAACTATATTTGTTGAGTAAATATATAAAATGCAACGTTTAGAAGTTAGCGGTTCGGTACGACCACTAGAGTGATCATTAGGCGTCAAAGGGTTAAGGGGACCAAAGGAATGGAGACCACTGGGCATGAGATTGGGACTGTAAGGAGAGTAGTCCATAATCTTTAAGCCGTGGCGCCAAACCCAGATGGCAGCATGAGGCCTGGCAGTGACACAGCAACCGATGCATTCTGCAATGAATGGCCAGCCTTTAACCTCTCAAAATAAGGCAATAACGCTCTGCCGTTATAGTGTCGCGAAAGTCACGCAGCTGCATAAGGATTAACCTTTATGGTCCCAAAAGGCAGCTAACATGATCTTCCTTACAGACGGTTTTGCTTTGAATGCCTATGATAGGGTAGACGACGGGTGCTTCGCATGTCATGAATTATTCTGTGTATGGCTCCGTGTTTCTCGTGATTAACCCCTGTAACAATGCACTACGCAAATTCTCTCCTTGATCGGCGTGCCGTGTCAAGTGGACGAGGGTACCATACCACGAGTTTTGTCATCGTCTGAGGTTCTTTGGCACCAAAAGTGCACACATTTTCCTGTGTTCTAGTTGGCCGTGAACGGTGATATTCGCACCACTCAGCGGGAAGCCTTGCTCTCTCAGGTTCATGTATTATGTCCTCTCTGATACTGGTATGCACATCTGCACGACACTGTCACCCGTAGCCGACGTGCCGGGGCGACTGGATCGCTGTTGTTGTCAACATCTGTCCCGCTGTTATCAAACCCACACCTGTGCACATAACATTATACGTGGTACACACACATCCCTAGCGACTGGCCATGAATTACCACCAGTACGAAAACAGTCACAAGATTAAACAAAATCGGATCCCACTATGCCCTTCGATATCAGATCAGATTTCTCGCAGGCCTGCAGTCTTAACCGATTTACGACGATACGACTCGCTTGCGGGGCCATCTCGCGGCCGCATGACGACATATACGTTCCCGTTACATAGTAAAATCCGCTGTAGGATAATGCTATGTCATGTGAGGCACGTTTTTAACTTATTTTTAGACGCGTTCGAAAAATTGCGAAAAGGTCTATTAACTTCGTCATGTTTGTTCGTCTGTCCGCATAAACAACTCGGCTCCCACTCGACGGATTTTCATTAAATTTGATACTTGAATATTTTTCGAAAGTCTGTCGAGACAATTCAAAGTTTCATTGAAATCTAACAAGAATAACGGGTACTTTACATGAAGACCAATATACATTTTATCATATCGCGCTCAATTATTCGTAGAATGAGAAATGTTTCAGGCAAAAGTTGTATAGAAAGTCAAAAAACACAATCTACGATCAGCAATCTCCCCCCCCCCCCGGGGGGAAAATCGTGCCGTTTATAAGATAAAGTGGAAAAATGCTGTCAGTCGGAGTGGCCGTAGAAGACAATATGGCGCATGCGCATTTCAAGCTGGATACCGAAGGCTACAAACACACACACTCAGAATATGTAATATTCATTACTTTTCTCAACAGCGGTTGCACGAATGCGCCTCATGTTACGTTAAACGCACACTGTCTTGTTTATAACTTCCTTGTGTACCAACACACACAGTCATTGATCCCGCAACACACAAAGAATCAAATCTCCCAAATTATTCATCCTACGTGGTTTTACGATCAAAACGCTACATGGATTGCGTACCTCCCAAGGGGTGCCAAAATTCCGGCCCATTTCAATCTTCATTTCATCACCATAACAATTACAAATGTATTCAGCTAAATTGCATAAATTATGACGTTGCTCATTACACACCCGCTTACTCTGCATTCCTTCACGAGGTGAACTTCTTCAATAAATTCCCCCGCGTTTCGAGGGTCGACAGAGACGCAATACTGTTAAACCTAAACCCTACGCGGGATACAAAAGTTTCGACACTTCGTTATTAGCATTATAACTTTATTGTTGCACCGTGCATTTTGTAGAATCACTTTATCACACCAACTAATGCACTTACATAAAATTTCATACTAAAACATTTAAAATCGCCCCAACATGTTTCGATCCTAAGATCGTCCTCAGGGAGCTAGGTTGTCCCTTGCCAAACTCATTTTAAAAACGTTCGTTAATTAATTCCCTTATATTAATAGGGTGCTGTGGCAGCACCCTATTAATATAAGGGAATTAATTAACGAGGGTTTTTAAAATGACTAGCAAGGGACAACGTAGCTCCCTGAGGATGATCTTAGAATCGAAACATGTTGGAGCGATTTTAAATGTTTTAATGTGAAATTTTATGTAAGTTCATTAGTTGGTGTGATAATTAAAGTAGCATTCTACGTTTATTACAGGAAATGTCGGTTATGAACAGTCTACACAAATAGAGTAAGTTCTGCAATAATTGTTCCCGCCAAATCATGCTATGAGAAGGATTTTTAATGACAAAGAGCAAGAAGTGTTTCATACAACTATGCTTTCAACTGCTAAGCTTATATAGCATCATTTGTAGACTACAGCAGCAACTGTGGAAGGATAACATGAGAAAACCTGTCCCAGTGTCACTCATTTCACAATACATCTACACCATGGGATGTCTCATTTCACAACTTTTTCTTTCACCAGAAATCTTCATCAGTACAATCACCACTTACTATTTCGACGACGACAGCAGCAGGAGCAGCTGCAACAACAACAACAACAACAAACAACAGACGTCGTCACCGTCACCATAACCATCTAGGAACTAGAAGCTTCAATGCCTTCGCCCATTCAGCACTCTCGAACCACTGCACAAGCATTTGTTCAGACGGCTGTGCTGTCGAAAGCTTAACACTGATAACTGATACTCGCCAAACTGCTAGCACAGCTCACAGCCCCCACCTCTGCTATCTAAAGCCAAGTTAAATAGAAACAGCAACCACAGCATTTCGCACAACAATGGGCCCACCATTCTATTACGCACGTGCTCTTGGAATATCGTATTGAAAAACATATCCACTTTCAAAGGTAACACTGCCGGATGCGTAAAGAGCTTTCCAGAACTATTATTAACACTACAGTTCAAAAGTGGGAAGATACTCCAATCCGAAACTAGGTAGAACCTTGTGCAGAAATGGGCATACCCTACGGTTCAGAACTAGGACGACTTTCTTTTTCTGAAATAGGCCGCCTCTATAACCTGGCAGACGCTAGAACCCTGAATCAGGCAGCCTCCTATTCAGTACTAGGCTGGTCCTATGAGGACTCTCCAGTCCACAACTAGGCAGACTCACCCTTCCACAAGTTGGCAAACTCTCCCGTCCACAACTTGGCAGACTCTCTAGTCCATAACTAGGCAGATTCACCCGTCCACAACTAGGCAGAATTTCCCGCCCACAACTAGGCAGACTTTTCCGTCCACAACTAGGCGGACTCTCCCGTCCACAACTAGGCAGACTCTCTAGTCCATAACTAGGTAGACTCACCCGTCCACAACTAGGCAGACTCTCCCGTCCACAACTAAGCAGACTCTCCCGTCCACAACTAGGCAGACTCTCTAGTCCATAATTAGGCAGACGTCAAAACCCTGAATTAGGCAGCCTCCTATCCAGAACTAGGCTGACGCTATGAGGACTCTCTAGTCCGTTAACTAGGCAGACTCACCCGTCCAGAAGCATGTAGGCCCTAAATTCTGGAGCTAGACAGACTCCAGTCCACAACTAGGTAGATTCCTCAATCCAGAACTAGTCAAAACCTCCAGTCCAGAACATGGGGGAGACTCTCAAACCCAGGGACAATCTTCTGTTCACAAACAGGCACCTTCTCCGGTCCATAAATAGGGTGATTCCGGTTTACCATGCTCCAAACCAGCAGAAAGACCTGAGGTACAGAACATGGTATCATAAACAGAAAGCCATTACAGCGACGTTTTAAGGCACTGTAAACAGCTTCGTCACAATCAGGTAATTTCGTGGCCTGCTAACAATGTTTTGCTTTGAAGGACTTGGAAATGTTGTGTGTAGCGACGACCGGTATAAAAGTACGTTACCACGAGTTAGTAACTGCCAATGTTATGAAGAACATGAGCTAATAAGTGCACCTGGCGGTTTATTACTCAGGCATCACAAACAGTAAATTCCACAACACGGAGTCTAAGGAATTCACGGGAAGAGATATATGTACGAAATGTCTGCACGAAACAAATAACACGTTCAATACTATTTATTTACACCATGACGTTGCAGCTGCACGTGTATTTGTACATGTGAATCAGCCTTGTGTTTGTACAGTACAGATAAGCCAGACACGCCGTTCTTTAGCATTCTCTGCGGATATCAGCATTGTAATTTGTGGCTCAAAGAGGCGGTTCTTTAGCATTCTCTGCGGATATCAGAGTTTAAGTATGCGGATCAAACAGGCGGTGATGTGTCACAGAGATAACTTAGGTGGCTGGGCGTTGTTCGTAACAGAAAATACACAGTAATTCAGAGAATAATGAAAGCAACCCGAGATCAGGTATTTGGTACTGTGTCTCTCTGATTTCGTTTCCGGCAGTCATTAAACATTCAATATCCTGTACTTTTCAGTCTGTCTCACACAGTCCGTGAAAATGACAAAAGCTTCATTGTTTAAATTTACTTGTCTGTGTTAAAAATAAACTACTTTATACAAAGTGGGCCAAAAGTAGGTATACATTATATAGTATAGTATTGATGGTTCTGCATATCTTCTGCATACCTACTTTTGGCCCACCCTGTACGATAATTGATGTTTTCAGGGTTGCGAAGATCAGTATGATAGTCTTCTGGTTCATGGCACCTTGTTATCTGGTAGCACATCATGACACGAATGATATTAGTGATCCACTTTGATAACATGACGCGCACTCAGAAATGCCTAAAGCTTACTAACGATGCGTCATCATCCCACAGTACCGTGCGTCGTGCTTCATCAATAGAAGATTTGGAATCTGTTTTCAGCACACTTCCGGTATTCATACGCCAGTGGAAAATTAAAACATAAGGGGTTAATACTTCAATACGAATTACTTTCTGCAGCAGAACTGTCTCCTTCCCAAATTCTGACGACGGGACATTAAAACAGCTGGCCAGGGCCGGCAATATTAGGTACACTGTCACAACAACATGGAAAAGTTAATAAGAGAAACAAACAAAAATAACACACACTATGTGACTTGATCCGTGATTGCTTGTAACATGGGTCAATGTTTCTCCCTCAAGTAAAAGGTAAAGCAATCCCATGACAGGCCTGGACAGGCCCTGATGGTTCCAGGAGGTTGAGGCTCCCAGATTTAAAGACAGTCGGCACATGAAGGTGCCCTACGCACCGGTCGTCTTTAC
>Ga0123355_10011341_pt1 | contig 13730 bp, 7 predicted proteins | sample TergutEmb28metaG_3_FD_89872 | JGI IMG/M metagenome (GOLD analysis project Ga0123355, IMG submission 89872) | Embiratermes neotenicus P1 segment gut microbial communities from Petit-Saut dam, French Guiana - Emb289 P1 | ecosystem: Host-associated > Arthropoda: Insects > Digestive system > Gut ...
AAAAATAAAAAGGGTTGAGTGAAAAAAAATTTAAGCATAAAAAAAAAGGGGGGGGAGAAAATGTGGAGAGCGGCCCACAGCCCCCCCCCCCCCCTCCAAAAAAAGTTAAACCGAAAATGACAGAGCGCAACTCTTAAGGAGTGGTGAAATTGTCATGGGGACGTTAGAGCGAAAATGCATAGAATAAAAGGGCGTTAAAGAGGACTAGTGTATTGACTTCGGACAGGACAGGAAAACTGCTCCTCTTTTATGTGCTACTCAATTACAAATTTCACATTACATCATTGTACATTTATCAGGGCCGTGCTGTCCACTGAGTTTTAGATTTGAGGCGAGGGACAGATGGCCTCTGATATGATATTCTCATAGCAGTGAGTATTAAAGCTGCTGTATTCTGGGAGGTAAGAGTGTGTAATCTAGCGCATGGTTACCTGAATATGGAGACGGTATATCTGTACGAAGCTTTGGAAAACCTATCATACACATCCCCAGAGACCGCAGTCTTACCAGATATGTAGCTGCTTCCTCTTAGAAGCCCAATTGTAAACAGGCCAAGGACAACAATTTACGAATATTTATTGTGAAAACCTTACTTACTTACTTACTTACTTACTTACTACATGTAGCAGAGTCCATCTTGAGAAGCTAATCGGTACTCAGCTAGTCAAGAAATTCCCCGCATTTTATGGAACCAAAAGGTTCATTACCGCATTCAGAACAACACACCATTTGTCTCTATCCTGAGCCAGATAGATCAAGTCCATACCCCCATATTACACTCCCTAAAGATCCAACATAATATTCTCCCTTCTACGCCTGGGTCTTCCAGATGGTCTCTTTCCCTCAGGTTTCCCCACCAAACCCCTGTATACTCCTCTCCGCTCCTCTTCCCCATACACGTTACATATACCGCCCATCTCATTCTTCTCGATTTTATCACCCGAACAATATTGGGCGAGAAGTACAGATCATTAAGCTCCTCGTTATGTAGTTTTCTCCACTCCCTTGTTACCTCGTTGCTCTTAGCCCCAAATATTCTCCTCAACGCCCTATTCTCAAACAACCTCAACCTACATTCCTCCCTCAATGGGAGCGACCAAGTTTCACACCCATAAAAAACAACAGATAAAATTATATTTTTCCGTATCTTGACTGTATAAGCTTTACTTTTAATAGTAGAGTCGAACCCGTTTATAATAATATCGGTTTATGTGACACCTTGTCTATAGCGTCAGATATTGTAGTATCAATTAATTCCTTACACTTAACCATACATTAAACTCCCCGGTTATAACGACATTAAGTATTCAGTCCCCCTTCATGGCGTTATAACCGACTTCGACTGCATGTCCATTAAAAATGACATGACAAATGAAAGTTATTATAAAACCTTTTAGCTTTATCAAAAACGTAGTGTATAATCTAATCAACTGTTTTCGTCACACATGCGATCTGCTCAGTGTCACAATGACGTACACTGGCTGCAGTTATAAGGATAGTCTCTGGCACTTTTCGCCGATTCAGCAAAATAATTAATGTTGTTCCTCTGATCTCATAGTTGTTCATCCACTTGCTGACAGCAAAACAATTCTTTGTTAAAATGAAACAAACCTCATACAGCATAATTTTGTTACCGTATTGTTTGCACGCAGAATGAGCTGAAGAAGAAAATCTGTTTAGTGACTGTTATGAAAACAAACGATGGAGGACACTGCCTTATATCCATTCCACCGGTTGTCAGGTTTCTTTACGACGTGTACTAACTACCTACACATAGATGAAACACGATATTTTACTGAAATTCAGTTTTAGTTGACATCGTGGGTGAGAATATCTATGCGTGATAGCTGCACAGCCGACATTTTGGTGTTCTATTCCCAGAAGGGGTAGAGGTTTTGTTTTTCTACAACCAACCACTCCCCACTCAGCCTACTGTGGGGGTGGGGTGGGGTGGGGTGGGGGTGGAATTGATGAAAATGACTGCTCACATCCATCCAAGGTGGATGTTAAGAATACGTGGAGCCCATCAATGTACCTCAGTGGCGTTAAGGACAGGAACAACTTAAATATACCTAAATAGATTTATTTACCTACTAATTACACTTATCCAAATATATCTGAACTTGTTCTAGGATCTTGAGGTGTGTCATCCCCGTTGTGTGGTATAACAACAATATAGTAAAACGTGTATATCACTATATTTAGTCTAACACAACTGTATTATCTTTTGTTGTAGAGTCTAACACTACATGTTTCGGCCCTCTGTGTGGGCCATCATCAGGTTGACTTTGAGATTAATTTATACAATGTGCATGGGGGGGGGGGCAAGATCTCGTTTGTTTAGATGGAGTCCTTCTATGCAATGCATTAATTAGATCTAATTAATGCATTGCATAGAAGGACTCCATATAAACAAACGAGACCTCGCCGCCCCCCATGCACATTGTATAAATTAATCTCTAAGTCACACCTGATGATGGCCCACACAGAGGGCCGAAACATGTAGTGTTAGACTCTACAACAAAAGATAATACAATTGTGTTAGACTGAATATAGTGATATACACGTTTTACTATATTGTTCTAGGATGTTTTGGCTATAATTACAGCCATATTCATGCAGCACTAAACATGCAAAGAACATATGGAGGTTCGTAAAGGTCAGACAGATGTCACCTATGTTATGAGAATTCAAAAGGAGAATTTGCTAAAGTCTAATACATCTCCACGTGTCCTTTGTATATTTAATGATCCCTGAAGATGGCTACAGGTAATAGCCGATACATACTTGAGTAGTCACACACACACACACATATATATATATATATATACATATATATATATTTGGACAAGTGCAGCTACTTAAATTTCTTTATTATTATTTAATTGTACTAACAAATGAATATATATATGAAAATATTAAATTATATTACAAACACCCCTTAGTTGTTGCTGTTGTTGTCCTCTTGCTTTGTGTGTTGTTGCCGCTGACCTTGATGCGGATATATTTGGGCGTTAATTGTTGGGTTTTTTGAATGGAGGCATCACGGTGTGCTTTGATACGAATTGTGGCATTAATAGTGTACATCAGCACAACTGTTTTTATTACACAAGGCAATTAAATAGGCTACATGTTTCGACTATTGAAGTCATCTTCAGGCCTATTCTTTGTAGGTTAAGTCACAGGATGCTGTTTACATCAGTGAAATACTTAAGCCAAATCTGGCTTAAGTATTTCACTGATGTAAACACACTGGGATCCTGATGTGTGCACAGCATCCTGTGACTTAATCTGTAAAGAATAGGCCTGAAGATGACTGTTCGATAGTCGAAACATGTAGCCTATAATTACCTTGTGTAATAAAAAAGGTTGTGCTGACGTGCACTATTGATGTCATAATAAGTTAATTGTTTGGTTCTGCACTTTTTGTTGAACCAAATAGCGGCGTTTGTTTTCAATAACTTTAGCGTTATACTTTTATAATTGTTGTATACTTTTGCTTATTGAACCTCTATTATTTTTATTTTTGTGTACATACCGTGCAGTTTTATTGTTTATTATTTATTTACATCAACAAATACACGTATATATTAATATATTACATTAAATTACAAAGTTTTTGTAAAATAATTTTATATATATATATATATATATATGCATTTGTTCATACAAACCAATAATAAACAATACAAATGCACGGTATGTACACAAAAATAAAAATAAATTTCTATATGCATGTCAATTGCACAGAACACATACAGTATTAAGGTTTTTATGTAGCCTAACATTTATGGACGACATGTATAAAAATTCATCTGATGTCCGACTGATGTCAAAACATGTAGCTGAATTGGAATTGTGCTATAAAGTGTGTATTTTATATATATATATATATTTGTGTGTGTGTGTGTGTGTATGCGTGATGATTAATAAAACTGGCTTTAATCTTCAGAAGGCAATCATCACTGAACTATTCAAGCCTTTCCCAGATTTTGATGATAGGTACTACAATTCATTGCTATCTTTACAAGACCTCAAAACAGAGCCCTAACAGAGCTAGAGGAGTCCAACCCAGATTCTAACATCCTGTCTCTTTAGGAATTATTTTAATATTATCCTCCATTCTCTGTGTCCTAGTCTTGAAAAATAAATTTGAACGAACTGCAGATGATAGTATTTCGCAGTGCTGTCACCTGCAGGATACACTGCAGACTTGTTACCTTTGAAGATGGGCGCCAGACGCCCCCAGCAAGTGATGGCCCCCTTTCGGTTGAACTGCCCCAGCGCCAGCTCCATATAGAACAGTGGGATTCCTCCCACCACCAGCATGACGCAGTACGGCACCAGGAATGCTCCTGCAAACACAAAACGCCTAGCAATATGTATATACCGCGAAAGAGTTGTTTGTTGTGGGAAGGGTTACATTCATACGATAAGCAGCAGTACCCCTTCTTAAACTGCAATATGGGCGATTTAGATATTATAAGGCATACCATACGTCATAGCACTCAAATGAAAAATGTAATTTTTTTCGTGTAATTTTAAATTTTGTTTTGAGGATTTAAATTACATTGCAAATTCCACAGACACATCTCCACTTCGCTTTGACAGCGTATAATGACAAGAAAACGGAACAAATTTTATTTGTTCTGTATTGGATCCGCGATAGGAAAGGGGACAACTACATCATCATCATCATCATCTAGTGACAGAGTAAGGTTTGTTTGCGACATCATGAACTACTGAATTACTGAACGGATCTTGCCAGGATTAATATTTCTAGGAATCGTAAAATTCAGCATTGATATCAATACGTTTGCTTCTATCAGTTCCTTCTAAAAATTATTAGGTTAACGGAAACCTAACGTTAAAATTAGATAGTACTGCCTCTACCAGAAGCTATGAGAATTATATGATATACGTTAGCTTCCCTTGGCCTCCGGAAATAGCAGCACAATAAATGTGTAGCAGCGGATGTTATTGGTTCTACAAAAACTACCCACGTACCCAGCATTCAGTAACGCCTATCGGATCTCTACATTCCCTTCAGACTGTGCAGAAGACGATTTCCGATCAAAATCAAATGGCTACGAAAGTCAGTAAGGCTTAAAGGCAGACACTGAAACGTGTCTGCCTTTAAGCCTGTTTAGAGATAGCTAGAACTGCAAGTTCTTCATACCATAATTGCAAGAGGTATAGGACTAGTGATGCTTAATACTGTTCCTTTTTTGTTTGTGGTATTTTCTCGAACCTCTTCGTATGACAACTTCGTTGCTGCAGTTATTGAATGGCAATGGCAGTGCACACAAAGTGACAGCACATTGATGTCAGACATTGTATATCGATAAGTGCTTTAAAGTTTCAGACATGTAAAACTTTTCTTGATTTCAAACTTTCGCCTTGTTGCGAATTTTGTATTCTTCCTTTCGGGCGATTCCCCGATGTCTGAATTGTAGGTGCAGACGTTTCGGAACATCTGTACCAATCTTTATAGTTGGTGTGAACAAGACACGACCTATGAATATGGGACAGACAAAGTGTTTCGAAACGTGTGCACATAAAATTCAGGCGCCGGGGAATCACCCCCCCCCCCAAAAATATATACTGTGGCCCTGGAGTTGACTCCGTCTCTAACAGAAAGGAGTATCACGGACGTCTCGTAGGGGTAAAGGCGGCCGGTGCCTAGGATTGACAACCTTTCCATCTACATGTGCCGATTTTCTAGAAACTCTTGGCGCCTTAAGCTTGTGCAGCCCTAGGGACATGCCCAGGCCTGTTTAGAGATAGCTGGAATTGCAAGTACTTCATACCATAATTGCAAGAGGTATAGGAGTAGTGATGCTTAATACTATAGCCTCTCCTACTCAAGAGTCATCCTCGACTTCTCGTGGTATGCGCTGTTCGCATGAAAGAGGCAATGACGAAAGAGTTACAGCAGTACAACTGTTTCAACAGGAATGGAGGAAATGCCAACCCAAGCCACTCTTGTCCAGGGGCCAAAAGTAGGATTCCTACCGTTGGACTTAACCTGCTCTGGGTTCGTAACCCATTCAGGGGAAATTCCAACTACAATAGAACTCCATGTATCCGGACGCTGGTTATCCGGATATCCAATTATCCGGATCGGCTTGGCCCTTCCAGTTAATTTGTTGAGAATTCTACAAAACTACCTTGTCTTGAAATTACCGGTTATCGGATTAAGCACAGCACAGTGTTATGGCTTCTAGAACTTCATATCAGCCGTGGTCGAAAGGTTTAGACGCAGGTACATAATGTAAATAGTAACAGTAGAACTTCAAACTCCCAATGTAACCTATTTTCAAAGAAAAATCCAATTATCCGGTTTTTTGCATATCCGGATGGCTCGCCGTCCAAATCAATCCGGATAATTGGAGTTATACTGTACTGACAAGTCTCACAAGGTAAACGGAATGCCTCGTAACAGGTTACCGAAGATAATGAAAAAACTACAGACCAAAATGCAAAAGGAATCAGGGAAGACCGCTGAAGAAACTTCTAGATGTGTGAAACCGGAAGGAGTCAACAATTGGTCCAATTCAATTACAGCTAGATGGTGATGATGATGATGATAATGATGATGAAAAGGTACAAGTGCGTTCTGTGTAGTGTGAGTGGACTCCGTTTCTTGAACGATTCACCCCGTGGCTGCTATTGTCTCTCGCCATTCCCTCATGTGCCAGTAAAATTCACTGTTTTTTCACCAAATTTTTTCGTGTTTCGCCATCATTTACCAGTTCATTAACTAACCAAACTGTGCGTTTCATTTAACATCAAACAACTGAACTGCTGCCATCAATCTGTTCGTTTATACATAAGGTAATGTGAAACAAATATTACCACCCGAACACAGAACCCGTTTTCATTTCACATTCTTCAACGGAAATTGCATAACTACTGAAGAAGCCACAGTAGAAGCTATAGCTGAGCAAGTAATGCACTTATGACGTTTGTACAGATCTGTTAAAACGAACATTTTGCCAGAAGTCCTTTTTGTACATCAACGTCATATAAACTAAAGGCATTTGGAAGAAAATAACATCTAATATTAAAAAAAAACACATTTCATTGTAAATACCCAGTGCCAAACTTCCAGAAAATTTTGACGTCAACATAGCCAGTGCACAGCCAGACTTCTCAAAACAGTGCACTTATTTTTACATTCGGTGCACATAATACATAACCATGCTTGTTATTTAAATTTTCGGTACTCTCCGGGCAAATATTATCTTCTAACAGAGAATCTGAAGAATAAATATTCTTCGATATCTTGATATGTTTCCCGTCAAAGTAACTGAGTAGCTGGTGGAACGGTAAGCAATTCAAAATTTTCTCGTCCGAAAATACAGTGAATGCTCATAATGTCATGTTTTACACACATCAGTCCTGTACTTTGTACGTTGTTACATTCTAAAAGCAAAAAATTTCCAGTAACAGTCTTTAAGTGTATTTTTCAACGAAAATCACCTACAACTGTGGAAATATTCTGCATAATTCTACACCCGAGAAGTCAGATATTCACACAAATAACAGATCTATCACAAAGCTTGTTTTGTCCACACTCATTTCTTTTTAATAATGTCGAAAGCCTTGACGTTTGGTGAAAATTATACTGAACATGCAGTGTGTGTGTGTCATGTCTTTGTGCAGCTTCTGTTCGAGATATCCTTCGCTCCGATACAGTTTTAAAGAGATATGCTTCAGTTGCGACAAGAAATGCAGGACAGCCTTCTTGTGCAGTATTCGTTATTGTAGTTCGATTGGGTATTACAAAATTCGGAGCAGTTCGATAGAGTGACTTAGCTACATTACGAAACCCCGAGCAGTAGCGGTCCGATTTATACAGCGTCCAGACCGGCTGTGGGAACCAGTCAGTCCACCTAGCCCCATGTGCAATGGTTACAGAAACAACTTTTGTATCTTTCGTATCCGGGGGAAAGGAATTACCAGATATCGCAGTTTTCTGGATATAAGAATGTTAATTTGGGGGCCGGGAGAGCGCAGTCGGTATAGAGACTCGCTAAGGGTTGGATGGTCTGGGGATCGAATCCCAGAGGGGGTGAGATTTTCTGCAACCGTCCAGACCGGCCCTGGGGGTCACCCAGCCTCCTATACAACGGGTATGGGTTCTTTTCCGGGGGTTAAGCGCCCTGGGCGCGGCGTTGATCACCCACCCCATCTAGCGTCGAGATTAAAGAACGAGTAGAACTATACCTTTATTCCCCCTCTGGACCATCGTGGCCCGTTATAGGGTGAAATTTACCTTTGTAATTTTGCCGGTTAAATGAGATTTCTGGATAACTCAGTTGTGGATAGACAGTTTTTACTGTAATGGGAACTCTTTCCCAGGGAGTAAAGCTGGCTTGGCATGTAGCTGACCTTTCGCTTCCAGTAGCGCTGAATTCAAGGAGTGGAACTAAATTTCCACCCCCCTTACGCCTACATCTTGTGCACAGAGACAGATGTACCTTACTTTGGGTCGAACAATTCAATAAAACGTTGCACTGCCAGACTTTGCAACACCCAGTTTGAGTGTCCTTCATTTGTCACGTTGCTCTGAACATTTAATATGCAGAAGAAAAACACTTTTTTTTTTTTTCCCCTCCAGAATTTCAATACTATGGCGCCAAAATCCGCATTTATGATATTCGATAACGGGACAAAGGAGGTAGAGCTCAAGGCATGAGCGGGAGTAATGTTATGACCTCTGTACTAGAGGGAGGTACGTATTCAGGTTCACGCCAAAGCCACTCTACCTCCTGGAAAGAACACCAACCCCCGCTAAACAGGAGGTTTGGAGTGCCATAGAACAGGTCTGGACCTTATGGAATGTGGTATCTGTGGGCAGAGTGTCACACAAACGGTCTGGACCTTCTGAAATGTGGTATCTGTGGGCAGAGTGTCACAGAAACGGTCTGGACCTTATGAAATGTGGTATCTGTGGGCAGAATGTCACAGAAACGGTCTGGACCTTATGGAATGTGGTATCTGTGGACAGAGTGTCACAGAAGCAGTCTGAACCTTATGGAATGTGGTATCTGTGGGCAGAGTGTCACAGAAACGGTCTGGACCTTATGAAATGTGGTATCTGTGGGCAGAGTGTCATAGAAACGGTCTGGACCTTATGAAATGTGGTATCTGTGGGCAGAGTGTCACACAAACGGTCTGGACCTTCTGAAATGTGGTATCTGTGGGCAGAGTGTCACAGAAACGGTCTGGACCTTATGAAATGTGGTATCTGTGGACAGAGTGTCACAGAAACGGTCTGAACCTTATGGAATGTGGTATCTGTGGGCAGAGTGTCACAGAACCGGTCTGGACCTTATGGAATGTGGTATCTGTGGGCAGGGTGTCACAGAACAGGTCCAGACCGTATGGAATGTTGTATCTGTGGGCAGTGTCACAGAACCGATCTGGACCTTATGGAATGTGGTATCTGTGGGCAGAGTGTCACAGAACCGGTCTGGACCTTATGGAATGTGGTATCTGTGGGCAGAGTGTCACAGAAACGTTCTGGACCTTATGAAATGTGGTATCTGTGGGCAGAGTGTCACAGAAACGGTCTGGACCTTATGGAATGTGGTATCTGTGGGCAGAGTGTCACAGAAACGGTCTGGACCTTCTGGAATGTGGTGTCTGCGGGCAGATTTTTTATATGGCAGTCGGCCTATGTACTGAGTTAGGATAATGTTGAGGTTAGATTTAGGATAACAAGATTGTGCTGAGTTTACAGGTAGGATCACGTAGACTACAGGTAAGATAATTCTAATTATACAGTTAAAAATATGTCGAGGTTACAGCTGGGATTATATTGAAGTTACTTCAGAATAATGCTAAGGGCTTATTAGGATCATGTTGAGGTTGCGTTTAGGATTATTTTGGGGGTACAATTAGAATCATATTGGAGTTAGAGTTAGGTTTAAAATTGAGGGTGCAGTTAGGATCACAAGGTTCAGTTGGGATCATGTTGAGGTTACATTTAGGATCATATTACGAGTAGATTTAGGATCATGTTCAAAACACAGGATTATATTACGGGTAGACATAGCGTTATGTTGAGGGTAGATTTAGGAATATATTGGGGGTACGTTTAGGATCACATTAAGGGTAGTTTGAAGATCATGTAGAGGTTATAGTTAGGATTATGTTGAGGGTACAGTGAGTACTATGTTGCTGGTGCAGCAAGGATTATATTGAGGTGACATTACTGTCAAGATTGTCTCCGCTACTGCAACAGAAATAAAAGGACAGACAAAAGTGGAACTTCACAAATTATACTTCAGACCTCTCTCTTTACGCAAGTTCCTTCAAGCGTTTTTATGAAGATGGCAGAAGTAGCAAATCTAATAACAGTAATAATAATAGGAGAGCGGAAAAAGCTTTTACTGAAGGCGCGACTTCCATTTCTCTTCTTTCCCGGTCCGAAGTCAGAGAGCTCAATTATGGAGCAATTTGTCTGACTCGTGGAGAACAGCGTACGGCGTGCTGCGACCGCAGATAAGGAAGTGCAGTACAAGAACTGTTATCAAGTTGCAAGGTTTGATCGCCACCAGGAGGCTACTTGTTATCACTCAACACACAGGGGCTAAAATTCGTGACGTACAATGGTAAATATACGTACCATCTACCTTAAATTACACAACTCTCTGAGGCATTGTGCTGCTCTCACCATAAACAGCGATTATTTCGCTAAACAACACTAAGAGGCTCGTATTTGTAAGAGTAGCAACGCAGGAAATAAATTTTTGTGTGTACTGCGGGCTTCAGGAGGTCAGTAACTCCCGTCTTTGCGCCTTATTTAACTTTTTTGTATTAAAATTAAGGGATACCAGCTCTTTATTTAATTTTTATAATTAATTTGTTTCATTTAATTCTGTGGATTTATGGTGATTTTCAATTTGATTATGTTAAAAAAAATTTATTTGTCCTTTTGTTTATTTTTTTGAATTTAATTGGTTTATAGAAAAGTTTTCTTTATCTTTGTTGTGTATGGTAATTAGTGTGTAATTAGTACATTTTGTTTACTACGTTGTTTTACGTGGGTGTTAATTTCTCTTAAGGAATTAGACAAAATTTTCATATCCGTCTATTGAACAAAAATTACTTCAAACTCGCAAAATGCGTACTTTCGAAATTTTAACCCGTTAAATCACACCTGCTCTACCGTGTATGTGGTGCGGTCAACGTTGGCAAATTTGCGTCTACAAGCAGCAGGCATGAAATTCATCAATAGCACGAGAATTCTTCACACTTAACCATCCCTCTACAACAAGAACACGAAGCTGGTGAAAAACAATAAAGATGCTAATACTTAAAATAGACATACATGTATTACAATAGAACAAATAGGTTATTCACAGGCAATTATAGGCAACACCAATAAACTGCTTAGAATCCTAACAAGTCCAACAATGCGACATCCATGAAATTCAGGCTGCCTATTCTGCTACTACACCGAAATACAACACCATAACGTACGAATCCTCTTCTAACCATATTTTACTAATTTTAATTGTCACCACTGGCGTACCGAGGGGGGGGGGGGGTTTGGGGGTTCAACCCCACCCCCGAAATTCTGAAGGCCCTCCAAAAACGTGCCAAATTCAAATCGATTTGAAAACTGTTAAAAATTGCTGAATTTATGACGCCAACACCCCAAGATTTTCGAAAAAAGGCTGTAAAATTCTAAAACTACCGTCGGTTCGCAACTGTTTTACATTATCAATGACAAATAAATTGGTTGTCATCATAAATAGTCTTAAAGTACCAAAAATTAAGAATATTTTACTGTATGAAATGAAATTTCTTGTACCAAATTACAGCTGACTCCAGAACCCCTGACTAGGGGGCTACCGTACCCAGATCTCCGTTCTGTCTGTCCTCAACTGAATTTGTTGAACCCCCTACCGAACAAAATTCCTGGGTACGCCACTGATTGTCACCATAACAAATATGACAAAGCAAAATGTATTGATTTGAATGTAAAGTTGGTATCTCAATTATTATTGATTTGGAAATGCTGTAAAATATAAAGCAATTCCTGGACAAGCCTGGACAAGCCCTGAGGTTTCCAGGAGGTTGAGGCAACTAGATTTCAATATATTTGACACCTGAAGGTCATAAGTTTGTCAGTCGTACGCACCGGCAGCCTTAACCCCTAAGAAATATCCTTGGCACTCATTTCTGTTATGCAATACTTTTATGAATTTTATATTACTGGCCTGAAGATGGCAATATTGGGACGAAACATGTTGACAGAATAAAATTAATTCCTTCATTAAAGGTTGAGAATTTATTGAGCAAACTGAAAAACTTTTAATCCGTAGTTTTACTTAGTTTGCCAATCCGTTGGTTAGAGTAGGAATAGTGCAGAAGTGTGAAGATTCGAGTCTTTTTTTTTATTCTTACGTCATATCGATTGGTAAATCGATATCGACTTCATCAAAGAACCGTGATTTTTCGAAACGTCGGTTATCACAGCACTTAAAAGTCGGAACGCCCTAAGAACCTATAAGGTAAAGGTAAAGGTAAAGCAGTCCCATTACAGTCCTGGACAGGCCCAGGAAGTTAAGGCTCCCAGATTTCGTGACAACGGCACAGGATTGTGGTAGGTTCTCAGCCTTACGCAGCGGCAGCTTTTACCCCTAGGAAATGCTCGTGGTACTCCTTTCTGTTAGAGGCTGAGTCGAACCCAGGACCACAGTGCGATCAGAAGGATTTTATGTCAATGAAGAATCTACTGACACCAGCTGGGATCGAACCAGCGACGTTCCAATTTGTAGCACAGCACCTTAACCACTGTGCTACCGCGGTCCCCAAGAACCTATAAGACACAAATTTATTATCAACATTGATGTCAGAAAGTGAAATCTCGCAGCAGAATAATTTGCTTGTGTTAAGGCATATTGAGGTTCATAATTTGTACGTTTTAATACTCTCTGTTATCAGCCTTTCGCTCATAATTTCTTAAAGTCGATCTGTACGAAGCTGCTTTTTTGCCTTCTTATCGATATATCGATTCGTGAATCGATGTATCAATTCGTGAATCACCTTAAACATCACATGTGAAGCCGACAAAATGAAATCTGGGCATTCTGATCATAGATGAAATGATAAGTACAGTACAAGTCCCTGGAGTAACTTTTCCATTTAAGTTAAATCCATCGTAGAGAGCAGCTGGTATCTCTCCCCACTCAACAGGTTGCTATGGGGACCCACAAACCTGTTGAGCTCCACATAAATCGCCAAAGATTTCGATCGCTCACGTTTGAAAAAGCAGTAGGAAGTGCTCCTCTCTCTGGCACGTAGCGTCCGTTGACTTTAGTAATGCCGTACAGACCAGTGAGGAATAAACTGCGGCCCGCGAAAGCTTTCGAAAATATTCAAATTTTTAAAGGTGTGATATCCCTGTTGTGTTTGAACAATATGCAATAATAATGACGTAATCCGTCGATACACAACTTTTGTCGTTTCAAATCCAAAACGGCTACATGTTTCGGCTACATAAAACAGCCATCATCAGGCCGTATGTATCAGATAATGCAAAAATAAAATTATATAGCTGTAGCTACAAGTGTGATTATATAGCTGTAGCCACACGTGTGATATATAGCTGTAGCCACACGTGTGATATATAGCTGTAGCCACACGTGTGATATATAGCTGTAGCCACACGTGTGATATATAGCCGTAGCCACACGTGTGATATATAG
>Ga0123355_10011342_pt1 | contig 13729 bp, 10 predicted proteins | sample TergutEmb28metaG_3_FD_89872 | JGI IMG/M metagenome (GOLD analysis project Ga0123355, IMG submission 89872) | Embiratermes neotenicus P1 segment gut microbial communities from Petit-Saut dam, French Guiana - Emb289 P1 | ecosystem: Host-associated > Arthropoda: Insects > Digestive system > Gut ...
CCCGCAATCCCCATGCCCCATACGGGCAACAGCATTATTGCAAGAAAAAGCTCAATGCACCCGTACTGCAAGCATTTGCGTCTGTATAAGTGAAACATATTGTAGTACGTATCCATGCGCCCTTGTGCTTTTTCGCAAATATCATCTGCTGCGTGCAGTTTTGACGTGCGTTCTTCATCCCGCAAATTGTCCTTTACATACTTAATGCTGTCAATTTCGGGCGTTGTCATAATAAAGTGCTTTTCCAAATTTTTAAACCGGCGGCGATAGTTGTCGATGCTTTCTTCGCATTTTGTATCCGCGCACATGGCATGACGCGAACCGATAAGCGATGCTATAAGCGAGGGAATTAGCTTTTTGCCGTTCAATTTTATTCTCTGACGCACAACCAACGCCATTTCGCCAAAGGCTACCAAAGCCGCGCCAAAGGTAAATAGAATAATCGCTTCCGTTATTGCGCCATTGCCAATTAAGTTAGCCGCACCGGCGATAAATGGGATAAGTAGCAGTAGCCACAATGCTTCCAGCCAGTAAAATTTTAGACTGCGCCTATGCACTTTCCAAAACTCTTTGGTGTATTTGTCTATTTGCTCGTTTTTTTCGTGCAGTAGCGTGACGGTTGCCTCGTTTAATTCAGTTGGCTCTAGGGCTAGGGTCTTGTCTACGAAAGTGACCATTCGCATTTTTGCGGCGGCAGATAGGTAGTGTACACCGGCTCTCCATTTGAACCTCTTCATTTTCTTGATTATCGCCTTTTGGCGCAAGTATCGCTCAAAAACTACCGGGTTTTCCTGCGCCAAGGTAGATGTTGCGTTTAAAACATTATATGTTTTGGTAGAAGTTGCCCAAATTAACCGTCTTAAGGATTTTATTATCAGCCACTCATCCCTAATGTAGTTGCTGTCTTTGTAGCCCTGCCTGTGGGGAATATCCGTATTCCAAACGACCCCAACATTGACTTTGCCCACGAAAACAAACCTCTTTCTAGGCTTGGGCCCGCTAGAGAAGTTCGCAAGAGCTTTTTCATACCGTATTTCTTCGTCACGTTTCCGTTTTTTCCAATCCATAAACTGGTTCCAAATTGCCTTTTTCACAAACAACTCGTCGTCGTTGGAAAGAAAGCGGGTTTCGATTGTTGTCGCGGTCTTTTTCATTAGTTCCAGCGAGTCATCCGTTTTCAAAACCCCTTCAACCGCATTTGCCAACTGTAGCAATAGCTGCGCTGCCCTGTTTTCATGGGTGCTGAGCTTCCATATCAGCATTGTAACCGGGATTAAAATAAACATCCCAAGCCCAATAAAAAACTGCCCGCTCGCAAACATAACCCATGGCAATATTGCCGCACCAAAACCGCTAAGGATGTAAAGAAGTATCATCACACCTCTTTTTCCTTTGTGAAAGCCGGCGCGTTTTTTATACAAGTTTATTTGCCGTTGTTTAATGCTGAGCCACGTTTTTTTATCCATTGTAACTTACTCGCTCTCTTCGTATTTTTCGGCAAGTTTAGCGGCTTCGTCATCTGCGCCAAGCGTCTCAAAACCCTGTCGCAAAAGGTTGTCCGCTTTATCGTCCGCTTCTTGCTGCTTGTCTTTTGTCTTGCTACGCCACATAAAAAATGTGATTATTAGCGCAATTGCGGCGAGTACAAGTACGCTTATCAGAATTTCGCGTGGGTATGGCAAAATATCCATGGGGAAAATAACCCCCACAAGTGACAAAATTACAATTACAACTAGCCCTAGCATTATTAGGCCGCCGCAACCGGGGGATTGTTTTAGTTTGTCTTCCTCTGTCATAACCGGAACAGTCCTTCTTCAACCGACCCGGCCGTTACCTCGTACGTCCGGCCGTCGATTATTTCCATATACGGCTTCGCGCTTTGTGACGGTAACTCCCCGCGCTCAATAAGCTCTAAACGCAGTTTTACTGGGGTTTCAACTTTATACGGCTTCATTTGGGCGGCTTTTTCCACCGCTTCCTTGGCCTTTTCGCGTATCAGCGCATGGGCTTTTTCTTTTACCAGCATACTTGCGCCGGCCACGCTTAGGCCTTGCTTCACCTCTGCAGTTACAATGTCGGGCAAAAGGGCGCGGGCCTCGGCGCAGGCGTAGTCGTCGCCAGACACCATTATTATGGGCTTGCCGTTTTCGCCTGCGATACATGCCTCAATGGCAATTTCGCCGGCCGGTTGGCCGTTTATCCACAAATTTTGCCATGCGGCAGACGACATTGTGTGTTCCAACACCCCGCCGGCTGTACCTGCCATCGCGTGGTAGCCTAAAAGAATTACCGCGTCGCATTCTTCGAAATGGGGCATACGTTTGCCCGGTGCGCTTCTGCCGGTAACTATCCTGTCTATGTGCGGCGATAGTTCGCTCCACACAATGTTTGCCCCGCCGGCGTGTGAATCGCGCACTATAATTTTGTTGGCACCAGCGGCTTTACAGCCTTCGGCGCAGGCGTTTATGTCCCATGTTAAGTAGCGGCGCGCCTCTTCGTACCGTACGCCTTCGCGCATTTGAGTGGGTTCGTACACGCCGCTTATGCCTTCCATGTCCACCGTGATGTAAATGTTCATTTGCAGCCTCCTGTGTTTTTCTTCAATAATACTACACACGAAGCCGGGCGGCAATTTACAATTTCAAGTTGTGACTCTCAGTCACAACTTGAAATTTTTTGGATAACCGCTATACTTGCACAACTACATTGAATATGCGATACTTAAACTTAACAAAAGGGGCGAGGATATGAACGGATTTGACTTGCACAATATTGGAAAATTGGTAAAAAGTTTAAGGAAACAACGAGGTTTAACACAGGCTGATTTGGCGGAACAAACAGGGATTGATGTTGCTACTTTGTCCAAAATTGAAAATGGACATGCTATGCCCAAGCAAAGTACCCTTAAAAGTTTGCTTGAAAAGCTTCGGTTTGACCCCGGAGATACTATGCCTTTGTTTTTGAGTGCTAAAGAAACTAGGTTTAACGAGCTAAAACAAAAAATAGTTGGGTGCGGGGATATGCAAGATCCCAAAAATTTGGAAAAATTGAGTAGTTTTCTTGATGAAGCTGAAAAGGACACCGAGCTTTATGAAGATAATTTTAACAGGCAGTACATCTTAAATGTAAGAGCTGCTATACTAAAGTTTCCTGCAAATTTGGCTATCAATACATCATGGAGCAAAGATGGGCTAACAGAAGAAGAGATTATAAAGGAAAAAGAGTCATTTTCATTTTCAGCAGAAGTAGCCGCAAAATTGGATAAAGCTATAGAACTGTATTGTGAAGCAATGAAAATTACAATACCTGCTTTTGAGATTGGAAAAGTAGAGGAATATTACCTATCTGTCCAAGAGCTTGACATAGTTGGGGGCTTAGGAAATTCATATTATATAAAAGGCGAGAATGATTTGGCGGTTGACCTATACAAAAGACTGGAAAAGAGCATTGATTCTGATTATAGAGGGAATGCCTTTATTAAGGCTCATTATTCACGCATCGTTGCAAACCTTTGCAATCACTTATTATACTCGTATAGGTATGAAGATGTAGTGGAATACGCAAACAAAGGTTTGGAAAAGTCCGTACAGCTAAGCCTTCCCATGATACCGGTTTTGGCTTATTTCAAGGGTCTTGCTATGCTTCATATAATATACAAAAAAAATGGAACATACGACGCGCCAGAAGCCGATGATGCCAAAATGATACTTCGTGATGCATACCACGGCTGTAAGCTTATTGGGCGCGTGAGTACGCAACGGCACATTGAGCAGATTTTTGCAAAATGGTTGAAAATCAAAGTAGACGGCACACCCCTAATGCAGCATAATTAATTCCAAATGGGGGCTGCTTAATACCCCCTAGCCGTCATTGCGAATAGCCCACTGCGAATCCCGAAAATTTTTCTAAAACTTTCGAGAAACGCAATGGGCTTTTTTGTTTTGCCGTGGTAGCATTGTTGCTACTAGAAGAGGAGATGGAAAGATGCGAAAATTTGCAAAAAAATGCGCTGGCTTTCTAATAGCTGCCGCAATAATGCTGGCATGTACAAATGTAGCATTGTTTGCACACAGCAGCGAACCTGCGGCTGCACGAACCGTACAGCCCCCGGGAGAGGGTACTGCCTGCAACCCATACGTAATAAGTCAACCACATCATTTTTACTGGATGCAGGCACCGGGGCAATTCTCCCGCAGAACCGGCCGCCACGGCCACTTTGTACTTGTTAACGATATTACTGTTACGGGTCGAGTAAACCACTTTGCCGGCGTGTTTGACGGCCGGGGTCACACGATACACGTAAACCGAACCCTTGGAAACGGAGAGACCGCAGGCGGCATATTTGGTTTTAACGACCCCAGAGCCGTTATAGCCAACGTACATGTGGCGGGATACATTATAGGCGAAAGGGCGAACGCCGCTTCCATTGGTGGACTCATAGACACAAATCACGGAACCATATTTAACGTTACTTCTTCCGTTACAGTGGTGCGCCCAACCGTATCCGAAGTAACCCGAACAGCCGACGGAGGTTTGAGGGTAGGCGGTTTGGTAGGTAACAATTACGGCACTGTCATAAACAGCCGCGCAAGTGGCGACATAACCGGTTCGCGCTATGTTGGCGGGCTGGTTGGCGTCAATCGTGGCCATATAATTAACAGCTTGGCAACAGGAAACGTTAAAGGTGACGAAGATGTAGGCGCGTTGGTTGGCTTAAATGTAACAGGGCGAGATAACCGCTCGCCGGCAGAGGCACGCATACATCAAAGCGATGCAACCGGTAACGTAGAATGGGCTGGCGGCAGAGCCGACAGAAGAAGCGGCGCAGCTATGGGCATAGGTGGCATGGTAGGGCGCAATGCAGACGGTGCCATTGTGTGCGACGAACCGCCGCTATGGTTTTTGCTGGGGCCGGAAGTTACCCAAGACCCTGTAATTAGAGAAAGAGCCGCGCTGACCGACGCACAAATTGAGTTTAACGAAAGAATTGCCGCATATAGGGCGTTGATTCGCTATGCCAATGAAGCAGGCTGGGATTCGGCAGATTTTAGCGGAGCTTTTGAAGGGCGTGAGCTTACGTATTTTGAGCACGACGAACTGGCAAGCTTCACTATGAGTGTAAGACGAAGCAGGGAATGGCAGACGTATTTGGCAAGCAACCCGCCCCCTGCAAATAGTCAGCAAAACCTCAGCACCACAAGCAGAGAGCAAAATGTGTGCCTTCTTGGTACTGACTTTGAACATTTAACCTGTAATTGTGAAAATTGTGTGAGAAGGGGCATTGCTTTCGCAAACGCTGCCGGAATGACTGCCGGCACACATAACACAACAAATAATTCGTCCGGAGGCAACCTGCACAACCAATTGGGCGAGTTTGGCAGCGGCGTAACAAACAACGCATGGGGTCTTGACCCTTGGTTTGAGTCTATGGAAGCATTTGGCACAAGTTTTGCCGTTTGGCTTACCGACAGGGTAATTGTAAGCGCAGTACCGCGAATAGGGTCAGGCGGCGAAATGCTGTTCCCGCTTGTTGAGAATCGCAGATGATATATGAAAAACAAATAAATGGAGGACGCAACATGAAAAAATTGGTAAAAAAATGCGCGACTTTAATGATGGCAGGCGTGATGATGATGGTGCTGGTTGCACCAATGTTTACGGTGACAACAATGGCGGACATGGCAGGACAAGCTGGAGTAGCTACAGAATGGGGACAAATTAACGGGATGCCCGTTTATGAGGGGAGAATTGAAGGGTATCCTAATGCATTAAGGCAATATAATATATTCGATGCCGCAGGGCAGGAAGCTCTTGCAAACACAGGATTGCTTAATGAATTTCAACTCGCCTACCTTTTTCATGGTGAGGGTGTGACGTGGTTAACATTGCCCGCCCCTGTAACCATTGTTACTTGTCAAAATGGCAGTGTTGGTTGGGACATAATCTCGCAAAATTATGAACAGTGGACTGATATATTTGCACAAGGCTATGACCCATTGGAGCGTTTTCGTGATGACGAAGAACACTATTCATTTATGCGGAATTTACGCGGTCCATACTATGTTGGAGTCCGAATGAATTATGAATCATCCTCAACAGTTGTTATTACGCAACCGGGAATTTACACGCTTAGGCTCAACCGTGGAGGGTGGACTGACTTTGTCATAGAAGTCACAGGCGGTCAGCCAGCGCAACAAGCATCACCCCAATCCACAACCCCAAACCTCTCAACCGCCAGTGCATGGGCACACAGCGGCATAACCCAAGCGCACACTTATGGATTAATCCCCGCCAACTTACAAACCAACTTCACAGCCAATGCCACACGGGCAGAATTTTCTGCATTCGCTGTTGCCTTATACGAAGCCGCAACAGGTCGTCAAATCGCAGGGCGTATGCAGTTTAATGACACTGACAACATAAATGTACAAAAAATGGGCTACCTTGGCATTGTAACAGGCGTAGGCGACGGCTATTTTGCGCCAAACAACGGCATAACAAGAGAGCAAGCGGCAGTTCTTATTTCGCGTCTTGCATATGCGATTGGGCAACCCCTTGCCGCGGCAGCCCCTACATTTGCCGATAATAACCAAATATCAGATTGGGCTGTTGATGCTGTTGGACAAATGCAAGCTACAGGCATTATGGGCGGTGTTGGCGGCAATTTATTTGCGCCAAGTGGCGACTACACGCGTGAGCAGTCCATCATTACAATGTTACGCCTGTTTGAAATGCTGGGGTAAGGAATAGCTGCGGTCATTGCGGGCTTCTAAGAAAAACAAATTCAACTGGTACGAAAATCGTACCAGTTGAATTTGTTTTGCAAGCTCGCCGGAACATACAGTCCCTGTGTGCTATGGACACACCCCTACAAAAGGTTACTACCAACCATACCAAATCTTACATTAGCTTTTTGTGCTTCGTTTCGCTATAATGTCAAAGGAAAAGGAGGGTGATGCTAGTGAGCTTCATCAAAAAACATCAAACGATTTTTGGCGTTTTGCTAATTGTGGTACTAACCGCCGGGGTTCTGTTGGGTGCGCATTTCCATAATAGAGGCGAGCCACAGTTCGTGGAATTCCCCGCGTTTATGGAAAAACTCGCAACCGGGCAAATAGAATCTGTAACGCTGGGCGACTCCCCAATGATTACTTTCACACTTACATATACTGAAACTTCATATTCAGAAATTTCATATTCCGAGACTTCATACACAACAAACAACCCACGTCGCGAAGGGTTTAAAGAGGAACTTCTTTTGCAGGGGGTGACGGTAAGCGAATCGTCAGCAAGCGGCGACGGGTTTTTGCAACTGGCTTTTACTATTGCGCTTATTATTGGCATTTTAGTATTTTTGAACCGCAGAAACGGCATGGCAAAAGCTAAAAGCGGTATAAATACGGTGGCGGTCAATGCCGCGCCGGGTCAAGTTACATGCGATTTTAACCACGTGGCTGGCAACATAGAGGCCAAGGAAAGTGTCAAAGACATAGTGGATTATTTGCGCCAGCCCGAAAAGTTTGCCCGCTATGGCGCACGTATGCCGCGCGGCATTTTGTTCCACGGCAAACCGGGAACGGGCAAGACGCTTATGGCGCGGGCCATGGCTGGCGAGGCTGGCGTACCGTTCTATGCGGTAAGCGGGTCTGACTTTGTGCAAATGTATGTAGGCGTGGGCGCGGCCCGTGTGCGCGAGCTGTTCAAAAAAGCCCGCGAAGCAGGGCGCGGCGTAATTTTTATAGACGAAATTGACGCGCTGGGCAAAAAGCGTAGCGACGGCATAAACGGCAATGACGAACGCGAGCAGACCCTTAACGCATTGCTTACGGAAATGCAGGGTTTCAGCGACACACACGGCATAGTTGTTGTGGCCGCCACCAACCGCCCAGACACTTTGGACGATGCACTGCTGCGCCCCGGCCGCTTCGACCGCCGTGTGGAAATTGGCCTACCAGATTTAAATGCCCGCAAGCAAATTATCGCGCTGCATATCAAAGACAAGCCCCTGTCTGTGGAAATTGACTTGGACAAACTTGCGACCGATACCGTGTTTTTTAGCGGTGCAATGCTGGAGGGTCTGCTCAATGACGCAGCAATTAACGCCGCCCGCCGCGAGTCTCGCAATATAGAGCCGCAAGACATAACCACCGCCTACTACACTGCCCTTGCCGGTAGCGAGAAAAAAGACCGCAGCAATATCCGCGAAAAAGAGCGGGAAGTAACCGCATGGCACGAATCTGGCCATGCGGTTGCCGCCCTTGTTACCAACCCGGAAAACCGCGTTGCGAAAGTTACCATCATCCCGTCTACAAGCGGGGCAGGCGGTTTTTGTGTAAACATTCCGCCAGAGCGTATGTATTATACGAAGCAGGATTTGCGCCAGCAGATAATGGTTAGCCTTGCTGGCCGCGCCGCGGAAGAACTGCATTTTGGCGCAGACAATGTGACCACAGGCGCATCCAACGATATAGAAAAGGCCACGGCTACGGCGTTGCAGTATGTGACCAAATTTGGTATGGGAACCGGCATTGCCGACCGTATGCAATTGAAAGACGAGCAAAAAGTATCGCAGGAATGCAGTGAACTGCTGGATGATATTTATAGTGAGACGCTGGCGTTGTTGAAATCCAACTTTGCCGCGCTTAAAAATGCTGCGTTGTTGTTGTTGGAAAAAGAGACGATTGATGGGGATGAGATTTTGCTGTAGAATTTTTCTTGAAGATTTATGAAAATGCTTGACAATGTATATACACTAAGCGATAATTAGAGCATGAAAAAAAGGAGCGGTAACCCGCCCCTAAGTGGTGCTTGGCCCTAGCTCTGGTCGGAGGGGGCCTTTTTCTTTTCCTTCTTGCGTTGGGCAAGGTAGTCGATAAGCCTTACAGCATACGCGCCTACAATCCCGAGCAAGAGATTTAGAATATAGCTCACATAATCACCTCCTCATGTAAGCATACAACAGCCTACAATAGCTGGGCTGTTATATATCTACATGATTTGGCACCTCCGAAGAATGTAACCAAACACCTTTGCGAATATATCACAAAATTCGACATTTTTCAACGTGAACTTAAGAAGGAGGAAATAAAATGTACAACCACGAAAACTTCCAGCGGTACCTAACCCAGTACCCAAACAAAGACGGCTACTTTGGCCAATACGGCGGCGCATTCCTACCGCCGCAGCTTGAGCAGGTGTTTAAAGACATCAATGCCGCGTATCAAGAAATTAGCCGCAGTGCGCACTTCATCAGCGAGCTGCGCCGCATTCGCAAGGAGTTCCAAGGCCGCCCAACGCCTGTGTACCACTGCGATAGGCTGTCTCGCAAACTTGGCCGCAGTCAAATTTACCTAAAGCGCGAAGACTTAAACCACACAGGCGCACACAAAATCAACCACTGCATGGGCGAAGGTCTTTTGGCCAAGTACATTGGCAAAAAGAAGCTGATTGCGGAAACCGGCGCGGGTCAGCACGGCGTTGCGTTGGCAACTGCCGCCGCGTATTTCGGTTTGGAATGTGACATTTACATGGGCGAGGTGGACATACAAAAACAGCACCCAAACGTAGTACGCATGAAGATGCTGGGTGCCAATGTAATACCCGCCACCCACGGCCTTAAAACGCTGAAGGAAGCCGTAGACGCGGCATTTGAGGGGTATATGAAGGAATATGAAACCGCTATTTACTGCATCGGTTCCGTCGTGGGGCCGCACCCATTCCCGCTGATGGTGCGCGACTTCCAGACTATTATCGGCTTCGAGGCGAAAGAACAATTTGTGGACATGACCGGCAATTTGCCCGACACAATTTGCGCAAGTGTGGGCGGCGGCTCTAACGCAATGGGCTTGTTTGGCGCGTTTTTGGCCGAGCCCGTTGAAATTGTAGGCGTAGAGCCGGGCGGCATAGGCACGGCAATAGGCGAACACGCGGCCACCATGGCCTACGGCAAAAAAGGCCTTCTGCACGGCTTCGAAAGCATGTTGCTGCAAGACGACAAGGGCGAACCACTGCCCGTATACTCTATCGCTAGTGGGCTAGACTACCCATCTGTAGGGCCGGAACACGCGTATTTAAAAGAATGCGACCGCGTGCAATACGAAGTTGTAACAGACGAGCAGGCAATGGAGGCGTTCTTCTTGCTGTGCCGCTACGAGGGCATTATCCCTGCAATTGAAAGCGCGCACGCATTGGCGTACGCAATACGCAGGGCCCGGGCGCAAGAGTCTGGGACTGTTTTGGTAAGCTTGTCTGGCCGCGGTGACAAGGATATAGATTATGTTTACGAGAAATATGGTACCGGCGAGCAGTTTGTATAACTAAAACATAAACCAAAACCCACGCAACAACTGCCCGGCAATCATGTACAGCGTCCGCTTACCACGCGGTACATGCCCCGGGTTTACATAACCGCACAAAATATACGTATTATCATCCCCAACGCGTAAGCTTTGGGTAATGTATCCATTTATAGATTCAAGCGCAATGGCAAAAAACTCCGGGCTGTCTATCACAAGCATAGATTCTGTATCGGAGCGCATACTCCGCTCGTTTAAATTAAACGAACCGATGGCCGTAAGCCTTTCGTCAAACAAATAAACTTTGCCGTGCAATTGTGCATTGGTGTTTTGATATTCGTAAATTGTAATGCCCGTGCTCTGCAAAATATTGCTTCTGCTGACATAGTAGCTGGAAAACGCGGGCAAATTTAGCGTAGACGCAAGGGAATTTGTAACCAGCGTAAAGTCCCGCCCGTGGCTTGCTTCTGCAAAATGCCTTAGGCTTGCCCCGGTCATGGACAAGTAGGGCGACATAGCAATTACTGTGTCCGAGTTCATGGCAATGCGCTTCAAATTGTATGCGATTATGCTCTCTTTTCTGCTGGGTATGAAATCATTTGTAATCAGTGTTATCCTGTTTGCCGCCACGGTGTTGTGACGGTAATCAAAGCTTTGCGTACTGTGGCCGCTGTACATGCCAATAAAACGCGCTTTTTCCGTTTCCCAATTGCCGATTCGCCCACGCGTGACCAACGTCGCACGGGTAGAAGCGGCTTTTTCTTTAAACAGCTCGCGCACTTCCGATATTATGCCGTGGTAGTTTGGGGCTGTGTTGTAAACCAAAACTTCTGCGTCCAGTGACACGCGGCCGGTGAAGCAGTCGGGGTTGTAGTATTTGTCACCCATGTTTCTACCGCCTAGAAGCAAGAAGCGGTTGTCGATAATCAAATATTTGTCATGGAAACTGGCGTTCAATTTGTGCGGTTGCAAAATGTTTAGCCGATTAAACTCGTAAACATTGATATTTTCGTGACCGGCAAGTACGCGGCTGTGGTTGCGTGCCATGCCGCCAACCAACCCGTTGGCCATTACAGAAACTTGTACCCCTCTATCCGCGGCAGAAAGCAAGGCTCCAACGATAATATCCGTTGTTACCCCGCTGTGCATCGCAAATGTGGCCATATAAATATGTTCCTGCGCACTGGATATTACATTGACCCTGTGGACAAACGATTCCCATGGGTCATCCAGCAGCATTACTTGCTCGGGAATTGTTTGTTCGCCAAAAAAGTTGTTGATACAAAATGTATTTCTAGTTTCTGCGCTTACGTACAAACTTCCTGTATATGGGTAAAGTCCAACGACCGCATATATTACAAAACACAGCAGAAGTGCCGCCAGTGTTGTTTTTACGCGCTTTTTTATTTGTGCCGGCATGTAAACACCTCAAAAATTTTTCAAATTCAATTGGTCGGTTTTCCCGACCAGTTGAATTTGTTTTTTGCAACTTGCGACCATGCAAAAATTGCTATATACTAATATTATGTCACAAAATCCGGGCGATAGTCAATTTTGTAGACAAAACAAAAGGGAGATTTCAAATGGACAAAACAAAAATTAAAGCACAAGCAGTAAAATTTAACAGGTCAAGAAGCAACCTAATTGCCGTCGTCGTACTTACCGTAGTAAATTTATTGGCGTTAACATTCGATTATGACTTTGCATTTTTATTTTCGGCGTTTGTGCCGCAGGTGCTGCTGATTTTCCTTGAAGAAATTAGCATGATGGCGGGTCTTATTGCCGGGCTTTTGGGTACTGGTGTTTATTTGGTTTGCTATCTTTTTTCAAAAAGATGGCGTTGGTTTATGTTGGTTGCGTTAATTTTATTTTTGTTTGACGCACTGATAATGCTTGGTTTCATGGTGCTATCGGGCGAATATGGTGAGTTTTTTCTAAACATATTGTTCCACGCATGGATTTTGTTCTACCTAATCTCCGGCACGGTTGCGTGGGGTAAGCTAATTGGCGTTACGCCTGCCGCGTTAAAGGAAATTCAACAGGAAGTATCCGAAGATGAGCAAAAAGAGGAACTTAATTCTGCAATTGATGCAATTGCCCCGGGTGATGAAAATAATGATGAACCAAACATGTGAGCATTTTGGCCGTTGTGGCGGCTGCAAATATTTGGATATTCCATACGAGCAGGAACTATCAATTAAGGAGAACACCTTAATTGAAACCTTGGGCGAGTATGGGCAGTTTTTCAAGACCCTGCACCCCGCACCAAATGTAGCGGGCTACCGCAACAAAATGGAACTTGCCTTTGGCGACGAAGGACGCGACGGTAAGCTGGCACTGGGTATGCGCAAACAGCGCAGTTTCTACGAGGTTGCCACCCCGGAAAACTGCGTTCTTATTCCCGACGATTTTAAGCGCGTGATCATGTATGTACTGGAATATTTCCGCGAACACGGCGAGGCGTTCTACCACCGCAAGCGGCATGTTGGCACGTTGCGTCATTTAGTATTGCGCCGCGGCCACTTTACCGGCGAAATTTTGCTTAATCTTGTCACGACTTCCAGTTTGGCAACGCCTTTAGCATCTTTGGTGCAGGGGCTTAACGAACTTACCCTCGATGGCACAATTGTGGGCTTTTTGCATAGCGTAAACGATGGCGTTGCAGACGTTGTAAAAAACGAAAACATCAACCTGCTATATGGCCGCGACTACTACAACGAAAAACTTTGCGGCTTAAAATTTAAGGTGTCGGCGTTTTCGTTTTTCCAAACAAATTCCGCCGGGGCAGAATATTTGTATGGAATTGTATGTGGCTATGCGCTTGGTGAAAGGTATAAAGGCGCCCATATCGCCTACGATTTATACTGCGGCACTGGCACTATTGCGCAAATTATATCCTCCCATTTTGATAAAGTGCTGGGCATCGAGCTTGTAGAAGACGCAATAAAAGCTGCAAAGGACAACGCCAAGCTTAACGGCATAACCAATTGTGACTTTTATGCCGGGGATGTGCAGGACGTGATTAAGGAGCATCCCGCTGCACCAGACGTTGTAGTAATAGACCCACCCCGGGATGGTCTGCACCCAAAAGCCCTGCCGCATATTATTGCGCTAAATGCACCACGGCTTGTGTACGTGGCGTGTAAACCTGCCTCGCTTGCGCGGGATTTGCACTTGCTTGCCGCCGCCGGGTATGTAGTAGAAAAAATTGAGGGCATGGACATGTTCCCACGTACACCGCATGTGGAGGCTATAGCGTTGCTGGTAAAAAAATAATTCACAAACACGTGAATCTAATTTGAACTGAATGTATCAGAGTTCTGTCATTCCGGGCTTGACCCGGAATCTTCATGCTTCAAGTTCAAAACCAAGTTTACCGCTATGACCACAGTCATGCTTCATTTGCGCTAACAGTGATAAGCATGGTTTTACAA
>Ga0123355_10011343_pt1 | contig 13729 bp, 12 predicted proteins | sample TergutEmb28metaG_3_FD_89872 | JGI IMG/M metagenome (GOLD analysis project Ga0123355, IMG submission 89872) | Embiratermes neotenicus P1 segment gut microbial communities from Petit-Saut dam, French Guiana - Emb289 P1 | ecosystem: Host-associated > Arthropoda: Insects > Digestive system > Gut ...
AACAAAAAAAATAGGGGTTTAAAGAGAATTTTTTTTCAGAAAAAGCCCCAAATCCCGGTTTTTTTTGGGAAAGGCCCCCGAAACTCCCCCCCCCTCCCCCCCCCCCCCCCCCCCCCCCACCCCCACCATACACTATCATTCGATCGCCTTGAGAACTTTCAGGTGATATACTGATGTTATTCCAGTACATATTCCGATCATTCCCTTAAATATCAATGTGAATGTTTTTGTATTGCAAATCATTTCAGTACTATGGTGTTTCTTGTGTCTTTTGTTCTCCTGACCCCATTTTTCCTATGAGTCCCTATCTTTGTACAGTGTGGTCTTAACAGGCACATGATATTTTATGACTGTAAAACCTTTGAACAGCGAATGGTTGGCTATAAAATAAGAATGTTTATAGTTGGAATATCCTGTGGACTTAGGAATGAGAACTAGCTCTGTTTTCAATACATAGTAAATGGCTCTCCTATAAGAATTACAGATAAAAGTTTGTGTAAAAATTTTTCATTACTGTGTAAGTTAGTTTTTTTCTTTCCTTGAGTAAACCTCTGTGTATATTATCATAGTGTCTTATGGAAGTCAGTCGATTTATGTCAGTTAAGTTCCTAAAGGTTAAATTTCGTTGTTATACCACTCTTTCCTGTTAGGTTGGAAGCGAGAGCTGGTGTACCGGAACACAAGTGAATCAACATTCAAGAAGATGGCTGATATCTATTATTACACTCCATCTGGGAAGAAGGTGCGATCAAACCGGGAGGTGCTGGAATATTGTAAGTATGTCTTGGTTGAAATGCTGCAAAATATTATTGGATTTTCATGTCATGGTGGAATGAGATGGAATGTGTTTTCAAAGTGTTTGAGTTTGTTGTACACACACACACACAAATATAAATATACACACATACATATATGTATATAAATACACACACACACACACACAGGTAACTTCATTAACCTACTTGAGCTGTGAATAGCAGTGCCACCCATACTAAAAACATAAGAGTACTTAGTATTGTTGGTGATGCAAACATTTATCCTTGTGAAGTATTTTTCATTCTGATTTTAAGACAACTTTTTTTTAAGATGCTGTATTAGATTGTTGGTTTTTTATATCTGTTTCTTTGAAGCTTACATCTGAGACCATTTTTGATGTGTATTTCCTGCCAGTCATTTCAAAATGTGTTCTGGAGGCCGAGTATAGTGTTTAATTCTTTTTTCTAGTGGATTCAGAAGACCTAACAATTGAAAATTTTACGTTCTTCAAAGAAGCTTTGGGTCTCGATGACCCTTCAAAAGAGGTAATCAGAGATGCAAAGAAGATTCTAACCAAAGTGAGTGAATTGCACAGCATAATACAATTGTATCTGTTTTCATTACAGTTATTACTAGACCTGTTATATGTTAGTGCTTAGTGGGTTTTTTAAAAATGTAATTTAAAATTCCTGCAGATTTCTTTAAAAGTGCAAGTTTTGGGCTTGAAGCATTGGTGTAGCTGAGGATTCTGTTCTTCTGTGATATGACACCATGTCACATTGTAATCAGATCTTTACATTTCAAATGTATGTACTATCTTCATCTTCAGTATTTTTTCAGGACATATTGACCCTTGGAAGATAAAGGCAATATGTACCTTCAAAATGTCAGGATCCAATTGCCCTGTGATGCAGCATGATATGCCAGAAGAATTTAAACCTCTTCTTTAAATATACTCACCCCACATTGTTGGTATGTTACTTCATGGGGCAGAGTCCTTCTTTAGATGCCAGTTAAGAAATTTCTGGCATTTTATGGAACTCAAAGATTCATTACCATGTTCAGAACAGCCCACATCTTGTCCATATTGTGTGCCACATGAATCCAGGTATTGCACACCCTTTCTTTTCCTGTGAGCTCTGTTTCAGTATTTTCTCTCTACAGCAAGTGGTGTGTTTCTGTTAGATTTCCCCACAAAAATGGTTCTCTTCTTCCCAAAGTGTGCCATATGACCTCCCCACTCACCCCTTAGTTATTTGATCAGCCAAATAATAATTGGTGAGGAACACAGATCATGAAGCTTCTCATTATGCAGTCTTCTCCAGTCCCCTGTTCCCTTGTCTCTCTTAGGCTCAGATATCTTCAGCACCCTGTTGCCAAACACTCAGTGTATGTTCTTCCCTCAATGTAAAATATGAACTTTTACACCAACATATAGTAGCAGGCAAAATTATAGTTCTGTGTATTTTATTTTTATATTCTTAGACAATAAATGGGAAGACAAAGCATTTTGGACTGAATGGTAGCAGGCATTTCCTGAATTTAATTTGCTCAACTTCTTCATGTGTTCAGTTTGATTTTCTTAGGGTTAGTTGCAAGTATCTGAACTTGGCTACATTGATGAAGGTTTTGTTGGCCATTTTTATGTTTTAATTTTGACCCGCATTCTGTTCACAACATGATGATATCTTATGGTAGTAAATAGTACCCCAGACACAGAGTGGCAAGATTCATACATTGCTCCATAAACTTGAAACCACTGTAATTTTCATCCAGCGTGGTGATGATGCCTCATCATTTATTCTTTGGTCTTCCTTGTCATTGTTAAGTACATGTTAATGGGCAGTATAATTGGCTTTGTTGGAAGTATGATTCTCATTTTTTTCTGTCTTTTCATATGCTTATGTGTGTCATAGTAACTGAAATTGTGTTCAAGGATCCCAGTGCACCATCAACAAAGAAGACTACAAAGATGAAGCCAGTAAGTGAGAAGTCTTCTTCATTGCCTGAAGCATTGAGTTCTAGCACTCAATCAGAAAGTCCAAAAAGCTCGCACCAGGGACGAACTGCACCTCCAAAAACTTTTCCAAAGATAAAGGTATGGATTATGTCCATAGACTGAGCTGTCAAGGTGACTGTTCTTATGAAAAAGCCTTTTCCAGTCTCTTTGTTCTTGTTTTATGTGTGTCTTTTCTTTCCCCAAATTCTTCTCTGAATCTTTTCCTGCTACATATCTGTATTTGTCCAAGTTTTCTTCATTGTGTTTATTCAGTATTTGCATTGTTGATTCACATACAGGAATCCTGTCACTGCAGGTACTCTGTGTAGGATAGAACTTGTAACGTACATAACATCAGTTCTGTATAAGGGGTTGGTATTAACACCAATACCATAGAACACCATTAATTAGTTCATTTCAGCCCCAACAATTGCTGTGTTTCCATAAAGTAAGTGACATCAGTCAGCTGTGGTGTACCTCAGGATGTGTATATTCCTTGAGAACTGATTTTATCTGTCTTTTGAGGCAGAATCAGTAAGCTGTAAAGTATGTGTCATGTGTGAGCATTGTACTCACATATCACAGCTCTTGTATAGATATGTTTAATGAATTTTTCACATAACGCTAGGAGAGATAATTTCCTAGGTCTTTGTGTTCAGAAAATTTCCTATCAGCATGGGCACTGTTTTCAATAGTTATGGTGCTGTGGTGTTTCTAAACCCACACCTTTAAACCGCATGTCACTGCTTTATGGAGTCTGTTATTCAGTACGTGACTGTCAACAACCTTCGATTCTGCCACTGAAAGGTGGGTGATGCAAGCATATCCCAGCCTTATCTGTAGTGTTCCACATGTGCTGCTTACAACCAGTGGTGAGGATTCCTTTGGCTTAGGGTGGAATTTTTGTAAACCTGCTTTAAGCACAGGACATTGTGAATTAAAGGCAGTGTCTATGATGAAATTAAGGTTAGGCATTAAATTTATCAGGTAATATGTCTGTTTATTATTTTAATCAATAACCTTTTCAATAATCATTAATTGTATTCTGAGTTGCAAGTGGTCATAGCTCCAAAACCATTCAGAACCGGACACATATTTATAAGAATTTTTTTGTTAACAAAGACCTAGGACATCCTCTCCTACAGTAATGTATACAACTTACGAAATGCCCTGTATTTACATGTTGAGGAACGTTCCAACTCTTTAGGGGAGTTGCAGCTATTAGAAATGGTCGCATGTTTTTGAGTGTGTTTTTTATCCTTGAGTAATCTAGATAATAGGTGCTTGTATTTGTATAATGTAATGAGTGTGGTAGATAATAGCCACTTGTATTTGTATAATATGATGGGTATATTAGATAATGACTGCTTGCACTTGTATAATCTTCATAATCGTACGAGACCACTGTAACCTAACCCAGCTCATCAGTCGGGCGCATGTCTTAATCCCAGGGAATCTAAGTGTTCAAAGTAGCGGAACAGTAATTTTATAAATAATTGACACTATTAATATTATTTGTATTATATCACTAGATTATTAAAGTTTACAGATGTTTGCATGTATGGAGGTGATGTTGAAAATCTATGCACTATTAGCCTCTATCATGTACACAACTTCTCACATCCTGGGTAGAAAACGGACTACTTATGTTAAGTTTTCAAACTCACACAGTTCAAATCCATCCCCCCTTTAATATTCTTACTCTTCCCAATTGGCTAACCGTTTAAATCCCACTACTCCCTAGTAGAATCAACAGTCAGAATTTGAAATACTTTGTTTCTGTTGGCTCACTTACGTAACATTGTGGCTTACTTACGTAACATTGTTCCTGTATCGTATTAGCATAACCCCCCGCGTCTTACTGGTCTTCTCTCTCTATCTCTCTGTCACCCTCTCACTCTCTCTAACCCTCTATCCCTGTGGGCTGCTATACAAATCCGTTACACTAGCCATTCCACCCAAACTAAATTACTAATTAAAACAAATCTATCCACTCTATCAAATATAAAATTTTAACACCTCATAAAACGTAAACTAACTGTAACGGTTGCTAAAATATACTGGCAAATGGCCTGGAATGCCTTATGCTGGACTGTCTGCGTTTACTTGGTAGCGGTTTGTGTATCCATAATAAGCCAGAGACACTGAGGCCATCATGTGATACAGTTGCCATTGAAATCTGTCTCTTCAAGGACAATATAATGAATTTGGTAGATAATAGCCTCTTACATTTGTATGCCAGGTGTCATCTGTAAAATTACAGAGGCTGCCACTGAGCAAACTATGTGGTAACAGACAGAAGAAGAATGATTCTTCAGAGGATGGAGAAATGGAGATAGGAATGTTGCCACCCATGTGGAACCCAGATGACAGCCCATTTCTGAAAAAGGCTGCAGGCAGCTCCCAAAGTGTCACTACAGTGACCTGGTCTTCAAAGTGAGTACACTTGTTGTTACCTTGTAGCAACTTCTGTGTTGGACTTTCACAGCTTACCTGCCATTCTATCCATGTTTAACCCATCAACTTAACCATTCCTTTGCAGAGGTAGAATTACAAGTTGCAAGCTGTGTTTACCCAGCCATTTCTGAGGTATAATTTATCTCTGTAACATGTAACAACTTTGTAATTAACTGACCACCAAGAAATGGCATTAGTGCGGCAGACACATAATTGTGCTATAACAAAGAATCTTGTTTTGGGGGAAGGTTGACAAACTACACAGCAGTCCAGTATTTACAGTTACGAGCCGAGAAGTTGGTAATGTAAATAATACCTTAAAAGATGCAGGGAGGTAAGTGGATGGGTTAAACAAAGTATGTAGGAACTGTCTCGCCTTTCTGGGAGAAGTGCTTTCTTCAGATGTGATTGTGTCTTAATTGGGATGTTGTGTATAATTGTTAGGTAGCTGCGTACCCCGCAGTGAAAACATACATATTTATTATTTACATTATCTGCATATAAGTCCAAACCAGTTCTCTTGCTAGCCCCATTACTGACAAAAAAAATCCCATGGTAGCACCATTTCTTGGAAATGGGAAAACTCAATTATCTCATTACTAGAATGTGGGGGAAACAGAAATGGAGCCTCTGCTGGCATATGGGGAAACCCTACCCAGTGAAAACCAAGTGCTCATTATTGTATTTTCCTATGATGTAGGGAAGTTACAAACTAAAGTGCAAGTATTTCTGAGGTGTGTGTGTGTGTCTGTGTGAATTGTTAAATGAAAGTCTAAAGCACGTTTGCAGGATTGATACCAGAAGAGATGAAGCTGCTTTTACTTGTGTGCATTATGAATTGGATTGTAGCTTATAAAAGACTCTGTGCTAAGACAAACTTGTATCACCGTGGGGATCCTTTCTGCCCTTACACGTGATTGTTGTAAATGCAGTTGCAAAGACTTATTTTGGACATAGAGTGTGGGGATGAGGATTGCATTTATCTGGCTTGAGATGTTGTCTAAGTGGTGAAAGAGTGTCTGTTGTGAAGGCAGAACTGGACTCCTGTGAAAGTTGGGGAATTTGTTCACTGGGTGAACAACTTGTAGCTTGTGTGGAAGGATTCCACTGCCTATAGTAAGTCTGTAACAAAAAATATGTAAAGTAAATTCTAGGGATAAGGTGATTCTTGATTGTAATGAGCTTTGAAGGAAGAAATGGTGATAGTTTCGGTGATTTGTGACCTCCAGGACTGAGGTATTTGCACTTGGTACTAAAAATGCACCAATTTTAAAATCTGTGATTTCAGTATTCACCTTATCTATCTCTAGCTTTGAACATGAAGGCCCCAGTTTTAATTAGTGGTTTTGAGACTTGGTATTAATACCATTTGGAGGTTATTTTTGTGGGTATTGGAAAGTAACACAACACCTGCTTGATAAACGGCGTATAGTTTGCAAAATTGTAGGAAACTTCAGTGGAGGTAGTTTTTATGGAAGACTTAAAGAGTGACTTGGTAACTGCATGAGCTGTGTTAGTTTGGCTTTCTGTAGGCAGCTAATAGCCAGTTGTGAGTAAATACCAGACATTTGACACAATGACAGACAGAGAAACAAATTTCTTATTTTATGTGTTGGGTTAGTCAGTTTTGATGTGTGGAAAGTAAGGTATGTGTGCAAATGTGACACATGATTATGAGTTTGTGTAATTTAGTATAGAAAAGGAAGGTGATATGTTCTTGGGAATGTGATATGCAGGCATTAATTCGTGTACTTCTTACATAAAAGGATAATGTAAACTTGAAAGTTGTGTGATCTTTTTTTTTTTTAATTAAAAAATGTTTCAGAGTGGAATACTTGCACTTTGAGAATGCAGTAAATTGAACATAATATGCAGTAAGTAAGTCTGACCACACACACACTATCTAGTGTCAAGATTGAGAATGCATAGAGCTTCTCTGTATATCATTCAAGCTTGGTGCCAATGCACTAAATTTTAATAAGCAAGCATTTCTAAATGATCTCAAAGTCAGATATTTTTTGATGACTTCACTGTAAGGCAACAAGGTAGCTAAAGATCTACTCTATGTACTGATCTGTCAGAACTGCAACATGCACTACATGAACATGAATGTGTGTAGACATTTATTAAGTGTTAAAGTGAACTGCTGTTTGGTACCATATGAAAACTCAAAACTGTGACAGAATTTGTTGTTGGATTCTTGTATTATCCAGGTTCTATCAAATGGTCTAAATTTATTGAAAAGTATGAACTTTTTGAACTTTGCTTACTTAGCATGGTGTTGTAACAGTTTCAGAGATTATATAGGCAGCTACAAAGAGTGATGTGAAGATCATGATGCCTTCTCTTTGCTAATCAGATTAGGGATTTTATTAGCAGAATTCCCTTCAATTAGGATTCAGATTGTGAAACACCTGAGGTAATGACATGCTGATAAGGTTGTATTGTCCGTATGTGCCTGTTTCCTCTCTGACCTTGACCTTACCCTTGCTGCCTTCGCCACCGCACACTTTGCAGGAGTGGCAGCGGAAAGAAGTCCAACAATGAGCCATGCTCGATACGCTGTGTAGGAGTTATGGGCCTCATTCCATCGCTTCAGTGCCGAGTCTGCCTGTGTCTGTACCACCCTGAGTGTGTAGGGCTGGGCTCTATCTCTGAGACCATCCACAGCTATGTGTGTAAGGTTAGTGCAGAACATAATTTCATGTTGATGCACAGTAGATTATTCAGAAATACTGAATGAAAGAAGTTTTGGTGTTTACAAAAAGTTTAAATGTCTTTGCCTTAAATTTGAGGGTTGAAGTACTTACTAGATGTGATCAGAAAATTTTTGTACTATCTGCAATTTGACATTACCATAGTTTGTACAGAGTTCCTATGCTGTGGTAGTAGAATACAGTCTGCTAAACTATTTGCATTTAATATCAAAACCGTAGGTTGTGTCCTTCAGAAGTGATATGTCATGAAAATGGTTATATATATTGATAGGATATATACAGTTAATACATTTAAACAAATTACACTAAAAGAACAGCATGTGCACATTAATGCTTGAAACCATTCATATAGTTTGGGGAAAGTATAATGTATCAAAACTTTCTGTAGGAATGGAAGTGACAGAATGCAAATTTTTGAGTGCTTTTTTGAAGTTTGTCAGTGAAATGAGTTCTCCTGAAGACCTTGCTAATTTATAACATTGCTATTTCACATCAGTAGAAATGTGCACCAGAAATTTATCCTGTAGAACAAACTGTGAATCAGCAGCTCTTCACATGTGTTTTGTTGTGTATGTGGAAACATGTGCCTCTTTTTGTGGCTGCATTGGATGTGAACTTCGGCAGGTGCATTCGCATCCCTGTGCGATGCCTATTAAAATTACTTAATCCAATTCTGTGTTAACAGAATTGGATTAGTTAACTATTGATTGAATTTTTAACAAAATTTGATGTGGGTAAATTGTAAAGAGAAATTTCCCAAATTGTTCCAGTTTTTATTTACCTGCTGAGGTAGGTCAGTCCTCCTTCTGGCAGGGTCTGCAAATGGAGCTGTCAGATTTTCCTTTCCCTCATTTTACCTTCCTCCATCATTCTTACCATTCTGAAGTCATCTTTTTATGTCCTTTACTGGCTGAACGTCTATTATATCATCACCATATCACACTGGATTTGCCAAGATTGTTTCTTATATCTCATTAATTCTGCCAACTCGTTGGATACTAGTGTCCTATGTGTTTATGAAAATTGTGTCTTTCCAGCTGTTATCTCTCCTATTTACACAGGACTTCCAACTTATGTTACTCTATGTGGAGCTCAAGACTGAAGGTTGACTTGACCTTCTTATCACCCCTGTATGTAGTTGTAGGTACAGAGCCTAGACCATTAGTTATTTCCACCCACATGAGCACCATTTGGTTCCCTTACCATATAAACACTCCAGCAGTGGTGAAACTGTATTTTAGGATAAATATTTTCTGAAATGGCAAAGGATTGTAGTGCCATTATCTTCAGGGTCAAGTGGTTAAAGAAGAATAGCTGTGCTGGAAGATAGGCTGTATTTTATGTGTGGGTGATTAGGGTGGCAGACCAACTGAGGTGGTGGTCATATGCCGAGGGCTGGTCCAAATACCAGCTGGGATTTTTGGTAGCACACGTCAGAGGTCAGAAGTGAAGGTTAAGTTACACAGTAATGATCATAATATGAGTGGGTGGCCAGAGGTAGTGATGTGTGTGTGTGTGTGTGTGTGTGTGTGTGTGCACATGCTCTTGATTTTCCATTTTTGTGTTCATTTTTCATTATTTAATGTGTGTTACCAACATATTTTAATTTGTCAGTTACTGTATACTGTGTAGTATGCATAGGTAATTTGAGTTCAGTATTGTGTGTATTTCACGCATACAGTCACCTGACAGCTGTACTGTTTTCTTTTAACAGAATTGTCAGCAGGAAGTAAAAGATGGAAAGTCATCTGCCACAAAGATGGTTAATACATCAAGCCCAAAACTGGCTTCTTCAACTACTCCTCCACCACTGACTCCAATCAGTGCTCTTGGGACAGGAAGTAAGACTACTCCAAGTGAGACTACTTCAGGCCAGTCTGCTGCAACACCATCCTCTCCCCCAAAACTACAACGTTTACCACGTATGGTTGAGTCTGGCAAACTGATCACTGTCCCTCGTTTTGTTAAAGTGCCAAGGAGCCATGAATCTGTCCTTTCTCCTCAGCAGGGCCAGAAAGGGACTGCTGGAAACAAGGGCACTATTGTGGGTTCTGTTACTACATGGCTTCCACCATCATCCACCATTCATTTGAGTCCAACTGGAGTTGCCAAGACTTCCTCAAATGCTGTTTCAACATCATTAAGCAGTTCTATCTCTTCAACAAATACTGTAAGTGACACCTTAGCATCTCCAAACCCTGCCAATGTTCAGTCTGTTGCCCAGATAGGTGGTAAAAAGTACATTGTTGTTCCAAAACACAATGTTCTGTCTGTATGTCCAGCCATGGCTGCCACCGCCACAACTCCCACTTCAAAATCTTGTGTGCAGGTAGGAGATCCATCTCCTGTTGTAGATAATGCTCCTGTAACGCTGTCCTCTAGTTTAGTTCTCACAAATGCAACTGGTCGTACCACCACTGTCCTTGGTAGCCCTCAGGGCCTTATTGGACAGCCCCAGGTCCTTATGCCATGTCCAGCTGCTGCCAATGGTGGACAAACTATCAATCTGGTGCAGAGCACAACCCCTCTTACAAATTTTGTGAGTTCTGGGAGTCCTGTTCTACCACAGCCATCAGCTTATCTTGTGAGCAGTGGAGTTCCTGGAGGTCTTCAGAATCCTCCAGGTGTGTTGCTGGTTCCTTTTGTGGGATCAGGTTCAACATTCATTCCCACATCATCAGCAGGACAAGATGGTTTGGCAAACAAGAACTCCCAACAACAACAACAACAACCACCACAATATTTGATTGTCAATGCCCCCCCAGGTTTTCAGACTGGCAACTTTATCATTGGCAATCTTCAGCAGGCACAGAAGCAAACAGATGTGTCAGCCAAGACTGGAGACACTGCAGATGACACAGTGGATGGACAGATCAGGTTAGTCCATTATGCTCTTTGACATGACAGCACCAGAAAAGAAGCACATGCTTTCCAGAGTGTCATTTGCTGACTTCTGTGCTTAGTTTCATATTTACTTATGTACTGGCATTTTGTGATTTTATAAATATTCTGAACAGCAGAAGAGAAGTGTGTACCGAAAACTGGTCTGATAACCAAAGAAGGAGCAGCATTGAGGTAAACATTATGCAGTGTAAAGTTTCGCAGAAAGTTTGTGTGCTTCTTTTTAGTGTATTAATTTATTTGTTTTGTTTTTTGCAGATTCATAACCTGTAGGTGTGCTGGCCATATAATCCTATCACTTTCCAATTTGTCCAAATCCACCCACAAAAATCCATATTTATGTTCGTGTTAATTAATGTCGATTCTGTCTTCTTCATGAATAGCCTTGTCAGCATTAATCAGTTTGAAATTGCCTCATGCTGACATGATATGTGGTATTGTTGTAAGGATTTACTTTGCCTCCTTATGGTGCTGAAATTAAATTAACACTTGCATTCTGGGTTCAAATCCTGGGAAAGATCTGAACTTGTATGAAGTATTTTGTAATGTATTTTGTCATATAAACTTCTGCTTTAAACCCAGTTTTGTTAGTACATGAGGTTTTAACCCCATTATTTAGATTGCATTTCCTTTGCTAGAAATTTCTTGTACAACTTCGAGTAGTCAGGTGTTTATTGAAGCAGCAACAACAGCCTAATTTCCCTCTAATACTGCTTGTATAAACAGAGGTTTGTAGAACAGGATCTGACATGACATTTGAAATTAGACAGTGTAAGTGATGTATTAAGTTGTTGTTTTTTATGTTGCATTTCCTGTCATTGGCACACATTTTGAAAGTCTCTAATTGTATGTGATTCTGTCCAGACAGTCCAGGGATTTGAACACATGTTCAGGACATTACTGACATAAGTAATTATAACATTCCTGTACTTAATTGCTGGCATTAGAAGGGTGGAAATTAGTCTGTGGAGGTGTTCATCGTCTTGTGTGTTAGAGGAGAAATAGAAAAGTTGTGGTGGTTCAGTTACAGGCTGGTGGTATGGGACTTGATTTTATCGGTGGGTTCAGTATTTCTTTCCATTACAATATTCAAAACATTTTTTGAGCTCCTGGAACTTTGTAGATGATGACTATTTGAACTTTTCTCTACAGGTATAGATGGTTCAGGTTAGATCTTAGGTTATGGATGTGTGGTAATTTACCTTTGTAAAAGCAGTATATAATAAGAGTGACTTCTTGCTATGTCAAAAACCATATTCTGTACATAAGTTAAAATTGTGGCGTGTTTCAGCATTTTGTATACCATTGTCAGATCTTCAGGTACATTTGTGCATAAATGCTTGAGCAAAAAAGCTTGTCTGAGTAAGATGTCTTGCTTTTAACTTGTATGTAGTTACAGTTACATTGATAGTTGTGGGAATGAGGCATTATTATGTACTGCTTATAATATAATCAACAGAGACATTATTTTGTGTGACTATTCACTTTACTCTTTGCTCAGACACTTTCACATGACATCTGGCAGCACAGCACTTTATGCCATTTCAGTTAGTTATTAATTGGGGTCCACACATTATAGTTTGGTTTTTGCAGTGGGCTTTTACCATATTCAGAGACTGTTCTGGAAATGCTTTTCTTCAGCTTATATGTACGTGGCACATGTGATAAACTTGTTATGCATTGCACACTGTAGCTTTGTCAGATAAGTGAGCCAATGGGATGAGACTAGCTGTCAGATAAAATAATGATTGTATAGAACAATGTACAGTGATGAATGCCTTACCTTCATGTGCTGTGTGGGTCTCAATGTCATGGTGCTGTATCACCTGCTGGTACAGTGTAGTGACAAACTGGAGACATCCGTAAACTGCTGGTAAAAGTAGAAGTGATTTTTGCAATTATTTTATGAGAAATGTTGTTACAGTTAAAAAAATGATTTGCTAATGTAATGGTAGCAAGGTAAAAAAAAAAATAAAATTATCCCCTTTACATGCCATGAAATTTGGGGAATGGAGGTTTTTAAGTCCACTTATTTTTACATTGGTACTTGATGGAGGTGAGTGTGAAGTTCATGCTGCAGCACATTACCTGCAGGAGAGCACCCTGGTATCCATTGAGTAGGAGACTGGGTGGATCTCTGAGTCCCTCTGGATGCACTGGACAAGAGAATGCAATTTTGTGCATAATCTCATTCTGTTCCATATCTTTGTGCATGTGCAGATGCAGTGAGTGAAGGAGATGGGTGGGAGCACATAGGGCATGTGGGAGAAGTGAAAAATGGATACATAATTTTGGTCTGAAAGCCTACAGAGAGCTGTACATCGACAGGTAGATGGTAAGAAAAAGGATTGTAAGCAGGACAGGGGCTAGTGGCAGGTTTTGGACATGATTATCCATAAAAGGCAGGGTACTGTGTGACTGAGTGTCAGATTTAGCAGGAACCCACTGCTTTAGATAGTGTTTTGTGGTACAGACAAATGAAAGTCTCAAGTAGCAAGGTCTTGAGTGAGAGTGTAAAGTTGTGTTTATGGCAACAGAAACTATGAAGGTCACATAGTAGACTTAACCATTGCATCGGGCAACCGTGTACAGTACAAACTTGAATTATAGAATGAAGTGAAAATGCTACTAGTAATGTAATTGCTAGTTGTAAACTGTGGTTGACCAGTAGGCTGTTCAGGTCTATATTTGATGATGATGGTGGCAATAAATGTGTGTCACTTAAATAAGTTTATTCTGTTTTTTTAATTAACTTGAGTCATAATCACATGTGTTAGATATACAATGTGTAAGATTATGTGTCTATTCACATAAATATGCCGTCAAACACAACTAAAGTACAAGGTATTATCACTATATCATAATACTATATAACATATGTAATAATATCTATATCTAC
>Ga0123355_10011344_pt1 | contig 13729 bp, 10 predicted proteins | sample TergutEmb28metaG_3_FD_89872 | JGI IMG/M metagenome (GOLD analysis project Ga0123355, IMG submission 89872) | Embiratermes neotenicus P1 segment gut microbial communities from Petit-Saut dam, French Guiana - Emb289 P1 | ecosystem: Host-associated > Arthropoda: Insects > Digestive system > Gut ...
TTAATTCCACTTGTAATGCATAAGGGATCCCGAATGCAGATGGAAAATAATACGGCAAAAAAGTGATGTAAATAATAGGTTCTTAAGCTCGACCTGAAGATGACCCCCAAGGGTCGAAACATGCTGTAATTGTAAACCTACATAATTAAAGTTGTGTTGATGGAAATTTCTATGCTATTTATAATAAACTTACCAAGCTTCACCGACACCGTACACTCAATGACCAATACAATAAACCACAGGCATCACAAAGGTACTGCATCAAAGTCAACTGTGGAAATGACCTTACAGTTTAACCTTAGAAACTGAGAGTCTAACTTTGTCACCATACATTTGAAACAAATTGAACAAATGTGAACTTGGGAGAAAATTTTTGGAATTTGAACAGAAAACATACTAAATTAGTGAAATATTCACTGTATCACGAACTTCCATGCTTCTTACGCATGAAATTCTTTGATGTGGTAGACATATTATAAAGGCAATGTATATACTGATCATATGGGGAAATTTTGGTAGTAAATTATTCTAACATATCAGGCATAGAAACATCTTAAGTAGGGTGTTCTTAAATGGGTTTCACTGTTTTTTCTTTCTGTACAGTAATTATAATGTGCTTTTTTGTGAAGATGATAATACAGACACTTCAGTACGCCATGTATGCCCAATATGTTATACACATGAAGGGGGCACAATAGCAAATGGTGCTGAATGCCACAAGTATGTCAGCAAGAATAATAAGTCACTGCTGAAGTGCCACTCACTACAGAATATAGAGCCAGCTACCCAAACTGAAAAGTGTACATCAGGTGTCAATAATGTTTGTCAAATGCAGAAGCTGTACGTAAATTTTATAACATTACTTCAGTCAGGCAATGCAAGTATCAGTCCACTTTCACCATTAAATATAATACGGACTTAACATACACATGACTGTTAAATATGCAGATGAGAAAATCCTTTCACTTGATGTGCATATCCACCAAATGAAAAGCAATGAGGGAGAAAGACAGATCAACAATGAGGTAGAAAAGCACTAACAAATGTTTATGCAAAGTAGATATGAATCACAAAAAATGTTGCAGTGCGTGAAACTGGTCCTCCACGAATTAAAATCTGAATACAGTTTACTCACACAAATCAAGTATTTGACTTTTGGTGCTCAACAACTTAAAGGGTAATATCGTCTCAGGCTGAATACTAAGTCAGGAAGATCAGGTCAGCCACCTAATACCTGAGATTTTATTGAATTTATTGGCTGTAAAGATTCAAGACATATAACTTTGATGATTCAGTAACTATTATCTGAATAATTTGCAATGGCATTACAATTCTCTCAATCACACACCAAGTATCACAACTTGATGCACCACAGATACTTTGAAATCTGCATTTCACAAAAGTGATTTTCTCCTTGAAAATGCTGTTGAGCTTTAGATTCTTATGGAACTAAGAAGTCAATTGTATTCTTTTTACCAACCACAGCAATAAATATTCAGATGTCTTAACAACAACATTTACAGTTCCATGATTATACACCTACTGAGCAAGGCTAAATACTACCGCTTTTATCCGACATGAGTAAGTTCACTAATCTTGCTGACACAAAATATGTGCTGCAAGACTCAAAACAACCATTAACTCTTCTATCTTAATGGACAAAGAAGGCAGTCACAATAAATGCCATTCTTTAAATAATTCACCATACTTTAAAAATGTTACTGATTATTCATGAGCTTAAAACACATTCAGTTTCCAAGTTCATGTAAAAAATCCATTTCAAGTATGAATAACTTTCAGAAGAATTACTCTCTTCACATACCATTCAGCCATCCCATGGTTAATTTCATAAGCACTAAAATTTGTTTGAAGTCCATGGTGCCTTTACAAACCATAATGCTGTGACCACCCATACCCAGTATGTCCATGCCAGGTTGTTGCAGCCGGCATGGAACCGGGCCAGAACATGTCCTAGCTGGTCCGTTGGCGCTTGGAAGGGTTCTCCTCACCACCAGCATTCATCCGACTGAACATATACTTCATCTGTGGCATGAACTGCATCACGTCTCGTACTTGCACCAATGGAAGTATGTCGTTAACACTCTGACATTTGCCTGACTCTCGCAGAATATTCATCTGTTGCCTGCATACCACCAAAACTAATATAAGCTTCTTTATCACTAGGCAGAAGCAAAGAATTTGTTTTTCACACAACCATGAGCTCTTCTTCTTAACAAAACTGCCACTGCACAAAAACATGATCTACGTTGACATGTGACATTTTTAACACACAACAAATCCACTCCACTTGCACTTTTGCAGTGAATTGTAACTACTGTGATAAAGAGCAAATGGTAAAGCTAACACTTCTTAAGAGACAGTCTGACGAAGTTTGGTAAAAGTGATTACTTACAGCACAACTTATAGCAATGTATGTAATCTGCTGTATTCAGCTTTTTTTACAGACAGCAGTGATCTTTCTTCTATGCAGCCCATGAACTTTGATAATGAAAATAAGAAATTATAAACTGTAACTAATTAAGATCAATAAATAGCAACCATATGTTGGATTTTTCTAAAACTAGGTATACAAGTTCTTCCCAAAGTTGTCAGATAGGCCTGAGTTTCATGAAAATCAGCAGTGACATTCGTACTTTACTTAACAGTGTAGAGCAACATCTAACCATAATTTACACATTTCTTAAATGATATGGGTGAAATTTGGTATAAAAATCTCCATGAGGTCCTGTTCACCCATTACGAGTTTTGTGAAAATTAGTACAGTAAAAGCCATACTTTGCATAAGTGCATTTATTAAATTTTGTCATATTTTCTAGACATTTGTCTGAGATATCATTCAGTATAGAACACCTCAATGCAATCCCACTGATAAATTGTGAATTTCATAAAAACACACATGGTAAAAGGCACACTTTACATTAGGGCATAAATGAAATGTTGCTGGCTTTTCTATATTTTCATCTGATTCGAATAAATTTGGCACAGGACATGTCCACACAACTTCATGAAGTGACAGAGAATTCTATGGAAATCAATGAAGTGAAAGCCATACTAATAGTTTGGGGCATGAATCAATTTATCGCTACTACTGACATTTTATGTCCCATTTGGGTCAAATTCAGTATACAAAATCTGAACATAATGCTGTTCAGCACTGGCAGTTCCATAAACTTTCTGCAGAGAAGGCCACACTCTTCTCATGGGCTTAAAAGAAATTACATTTTTAAGTGTATACCATGACAATGTACACTCAGAAAGCACAGAAATGTCTTGGTAAAGTCTGTGCACAATGTCAGGGAGTACACCACCTGCAACCTTGTTGGGATCACTTTTAACATATGCCTGCAACAACACTGTCAGAATGCTCACTCAGTTCGTAATCCAACTAATCCTTTTATTAATCAGTTAAACTCATTCTGCTACTGCTATAAAAAAGGTAACTTTGTATTAAGTATGAAAATTAACAGATAAAATTGGCTGAAGAATAACATAAAGGGTAAACTTGTACCTGTCTACACCATGAAAGTACAGTCATAGCCCTACTCATTCTTAAATCTTAGAGCTATAAATCTGATGCAGACACTTTATATTTCCTGGTTAGCTGAATCTGCATACAGAATTTCTCCTCATTCGCAGTAACCTTTAGAAGCCCTGAAACCTGCGTTCTTCTGGGATATTACGCAGTGAAGACTGATAATTCCTTACCAACATTTCAGGACAATCTTATTAGTCTGATCTTCAAGGGTCCCAGAAGAGCACAGATCTCATCTACATCGAAGCAAAAGCCTCAAATCACATATAGAAGCTTTGCCCAGAATGGAAAACAAAGACCCATTGAAGGAAAAAAGAAAAACCATTTGGTAGGCATTTGTTAACCCTCTCAGTGCCAATCATTACTTGGTAGCCATGCTAGAAATGGTAACAGGCATTTTCTGAATTTATAGTATTTAGGGGAAAAAAGTCATCTCCCTTAATCTGTAACTGTTATTGAGCATCTCAATGAATATTAAGAACACAGACCTCTCTTGTTCTAAAAATACATACAATAAAAATAAAATGCTTCTAATATTTAACTACTTTTGGGGAAAAAATTATAATATACTGCTATCACAAACTGTGCCCTTTTCTCACAAGGGTGCAAAACTTTAAATGCTATGAGATTTTAAAGACCTCGTCGCAGTGTGTCTTCCAGGATGTTTCACTACTTCGCCTCAATTCCCATCTATGCTCTAATGGCACTCTGCCCCTAACATGCATTTACTTTCAGCTTTCCTTTCCCCCAATTCTTTTTTATCCCCTCACATTACAACACCTTTTATTCTGCCCTTGATTTTTAAATGCTTCCCTCAACCCTATTCCTCAGATTCCTAACCATTTTCCAACAACATATGGTCCCTTATCAGCACTTTTTTGTTTGCTCTTAATTTCTCCACATCCTTTTACCCCCAGATACTGACTACTTCTTTGTCGCCCATATAAATCTTTCTCACCTCTTTTCTTGACACTCACTAATTCCCTGCGAACATCATTGTCCCATTCCACTCTTTAGGGCTACAGTCTCCTATTAGTTCCCTCACAGAGTCCAATTCTATCTTGCATTTTATATTTCATGCAATAATTTTTCCACAGAGCTGTTTATTCTATCATGGCAATGGAAGCAGCAAGACAGGAGGTTCCCCTAACATGTTGGGGAGTTTCTATGAGACTATATGGTGTCAAATCCTGGAAGACATAATTATCTTCATGGAAAATTCACACAATGAAAATGTCAGAACAAAACAAATCAGACAAAATCGACCAACACATTCTGAACTATGCATGTTCCTTTTCATCAACTAATAACTAGCTGTCATATGACAAAAAACACAGAACCATAAATGCTCATCCGTGGGTCTATTGGTCTCCTGGTATTTTGAGCACATGTTTAAAGAAGCATTACTGCTAAGGCCTATAGAGGGTCAGTCACAGACTGCAAGTAAAAATTCTACAGAGTGGCTTTCACATTCCATCAGTACAAGGAAAAACATATGTGGTCAATGAAGACATACATATGATTAAACATAAGAACAAATTCAATAAAATGCACGGCCATCTAACAAGTTAAAAAACTGTAACATGTATTTGTGAGATCCCAATAAAACCTGTAACTAGACTGCTGATCTAGCAGAGTATAGATTTCCAATACTGGGAAAAACTGTGCAGCCCATCCCAGACAATAAAAATAACTGTCAGACAACAGATAATTAACTATCCAAATGACAGTTTGAGATATCTTGCATACCTTTCCACACAACAAAAAGCAGATTGATAAGCTCTTCACTTTCCTGCTGAAAACACATTTTTTAAATAGCACTACAACCTAAAACACGAGTATATAAAATGAAAATGCATTATCAAATATCTGTGAATCAAATATCAAATAATAAATAAAAACTGTTCAATATTCCTTGACTTATCATACATAAAATGATGAATAACAATGAACAGAAGTGGGAACTGAGAAATGCCACTGATATGGGAACAACAACATAACATCAGCAAAATAATACAAGTAATACACATACCTATTTCCTCGGTAAAGGTCAAGGCCTAACACATCCTGCAGAACTTGCCTGCAGCTGCTCAGATGCACAGAGGGGAAGAAATGCGTTACAAGGTCTGGTAATGTCATTAGCAGCTCAGAGTAGATGAATGGTTTCGAGTTGATACATGGAACCATTTTGCCTTCTACTAGTGCCTTCTGGACCTAAACAAAAGTAATAAACACAATCTAATTTGACTTCTTTTAAAGATCGGCCGAAAGGGAAATAAAATGAATTGGTTTAAAGAATTTGCACCTAGAAATTCTTCGGGCATTTGTATTTTAAAATGGTATTTATACAAATTCTTCATGGGACATGCCAACTTATCATACAGCATGAGAGTAATACTATGGAACACAATGCACATACAACTCTGGTTTTGAGAAAGAAGGAATTATGAACCACAAATCTGTGAATCATGTTGTAGCTCAAACAATTCAATTTTCACTGTATGTTCAGTCACGTTACAGCACTGTCTCAAAATACACACATGTTCAACTGTATGTGTTTTGGTATGGCCATACCAGTATCAAGCATGGAAGCACAGTTATTGCCTCTTTGATGTGGCACTACATAACTGCTGATATTAAAAACTGTGATATGGTTTTAAAACAATCATGTAATGCCACAATAAGAAGGCAGTAACTATGCATGCCTGATGACAGTACAGTGATAACTGAATTATACAAACTTATAATTCAAAGCCAACACTTCCAGTCTCATTGTACTTATCTCATTTTTATCAATTCATATCATAAAACAGCAAATCTGAGAAGTCATAAGCTTGTTAGAGTAGAGTAAGAAATCTGTTGCACAAAGAGCGCAGAAGAGTAACCAAAAATTATCAATAATGTCAAAAGTAAAAGATAAGGTTATAATGAACCATGCATTTTGGTTTCATGTGACTGTCTCATGCAGCTGAAAGAGATATGGATGTACTATTTTATGTTTCCCAATATAATAAACAAAACAGGCAATGTATTTATAAATGTAACATTAAGACACGTTCACGTAGCCATTGTTGCCAATGAAAAGCAATAAGTATCACATATTCTGAGTGTGCGTTTGTAGCCTAGGTATCCAGAACAAAATATGCATGCGCCATAGTCACCTGGGGGTCCTGCCCAGGTCTACAATATTTTTCTACATTATCTCATAAATGGCAGGATTTTCAGGGGAAAAAAGTCACTTAGAACAATATTTGTGTTTTGTGTTTCTCTAAAATGTTCATCTGAAACATTTCTCAATCTGAGGAGAATTCAGTTTGATATTATCATAAATATAAATAAATTTTCACAGAAAGTACCTGTTATTCTTGTCAGATTTTAAAGAAATGTGAATTTTCTCAACAGATTTCCAAAAAATACTCAAATACTATGTATCAAGTTTCAAGAAAATCTGCCCAGTGGGAGCTGAGTTGTTCCACGAGGACAGACGAACGGAATGGGTGGATGGATGGAAGAACAGACAAGCGACAAGGCCATTAGTTGCTCTTTGCAATTTTGCAAGCACACCTAACAATCAGACTACATTCTCTCTGCTGTTTACATTCTAAACACTAATGTAAATCCAGCAGACACGCATTAACTTCAATGTTTATAGGTTTTCAAAAGTTTACCTTACCTTTGCACCTTTTAAAAGCTCCTCTGCTATTCTAATCTACTGGTAATGCAAGTTCTTATTTTCTGACATGTTCAAGAAGCAAACATGTCACAACTGCACTAACTTCCATTAGTCGATCCTCTTCTACCAGTAGGTGTATAGAGGGGTCAGAATTACGTTCATATAATTGTAAAGATTTTTAAGTTACAAACAATGAATAACAGGGTTCTGTAGAAACAATGCAATACTTCTTAAAAATTACCCATCTGTATAATACTAACTTTACATACACTGGCTCTGTATCTTACTGTAGCCTGCTGCGTTATACCACCACAGTCTAAATGGTGCATAAAACAGAAGACACATTATACACTGCTGTGAAAACCCCATAGTTATATACATCTGACTGCAGCAGAGATTATTACAAAGAACTTGTAAAACTAAGCCAAGTGTCCAAGAGGACTACCGACATGTCATAACATCCCAGAAGAGCAGAGATGTCATGTGGAAGAGATGAAGCACAACTTGATGGATGGATGGATGTGAGTGGTCACTTATATGACTCCATCCACTATCCCACCATAACAGACAATCCACTACCCAGTGAACATGCAACCGTGTGGGCAATACAACCAGTCTAGAAGTGTGGTGAAGAGTTAAATCCCTGCCATTGTCTAGAATCAAAACCCTAGTCATCCAGCCCAGTGACTACACTGACTTAGCTCTCCCAGCTCCATCCACAGGAGAAAAGAACCACCGAAAATTAAGCTGGTCTGCAAATATGAATGCAGAACCAACTCTTTTTATTCGAATAAGTGCATTTCAACATCTATGCTCTGTGAAGAGCAATCAACAGACAATAAAAGTTACACGCACAGCAATGTAACTATACACTGATCACCCACCTGATATGGTATATGTGAGCCTGAAGTAGCTGTCTCTCCAATCTGTATGAGTTTCCGACCACATGGTGATGAAGCATCACTGTTGTTAGTTGGAGTAGTACTACTGTTCCTTCCATTACCCACATTAGGCCTGTGAGGTGACTGTGGTGGAGAAGAGAGATCTATGACATCAGCACCCGAACTGTAGATCCCACTGGGAGATGTGTAGCGTGACGTTCCATTTACTGGTATTAGGGGTGGAGGGAACTTGCTGGAATTACTGTTGTTAGTATTGGTGTTGCTGCTATTGTTCGGAGGGGTATGCCTTTGCTGTGCCTGAGGTGAACCAACCACAGGTGATGTGTAATGTGGAGAATGTTGTGAGTGAAGGAGGGAACTTGTATGAGGAGGAGGGGGAAGCATCTGGTGGTGGGAAGGATCAGGAAGACCCATCAGGTGCAAGGAACTCTGAGACACATTTTGCAAACTGCTCAGTCCAGGCGAAGAGTTGTATGTACACGATGACCTGCAATATTGAAATTAACCCAATTATGAGTGCACTAGAAGCATTCATATCCCAACCATCAGCTTCACTACATATCTCTATGGTAACAGTCTTAGGGAGCTCAGTGGGAAAGTGAAGCTACAATATAAAAATCAACATAAACATGAAAGACAGGAAGCTGTGATGACCCAATTCAAGATGCTCTCTAAGCACCCATTATCAAGCAACTAATAAAACTGCAAATAGTACAGGAAAAACTCTGATTTTCTAGTACAAATTTGTTGACTGGTTCATGGGTTATTTACTAAAGTCACATAAGCTACAAGTTTACTAAATGATACGAACATATGATCATGTACAGCTAAGAGGAATGGGGAAAATGTCACAGAAAATCTCTCTGGTAGACAGTAGGACCCCACTCATGATTCAAACTGGGTATATCCCACTTCAGTCAGGTGCATTATACCAGTCACCTTCCTTAAAAGGTATGAATGGATACGAAATCTCGGCCAGACGCCCAATGCACAACATTCACTTTTAGCGCCCAACCTTTCAATCGTCAGATTTCTGCTGCAGCTGCAGCACTATTCAATTTAAATGTCTACACCAGGAGAGTGATTACCTTTTGGATAAAACAGGTGTGAACTGACTGAAACAGTGTTGTCCCATTTGTTAACACACCGCTGAAATTTTCAGGTTCTTACTCCTGTAGCACAATGCTGTGAAATATGATGGGCCTTAGCCCTTCTAACAGAGAAAAACGTAAATTAAAAAACCCTTTCAAAATGCAAATACCTAGAAAATAATTAAACTGGTAGCACCACACATACACACACACGCAAGTATTTTATACAAAATGGGCAAAGGCTTCAAAGAACTCAGACTTAAATTTCAGTGTGCTAAGTAATCAAATGAAATTCATCCTTTTGGATATCCACTCTTCAAATGTGTGTTCACATACACATTTATAGTGTTTACATATATCCATCTAGACTCAGAACAATTTAAATGTAGCAAAACTGAGTTTACCAAACTGGCCAGATTATGTGATGCACAATATGAAACAAATGCTTACACAAGGGACATTATTTTTTCTGACAATTATCAGCTGCCACTTTCTGTCATTTCACTTACTTCCTGTCATTTCACTTCTTGCATTAACATAATCCACTTAGCTGACAACTCAAAGTGTATGTGGCAGGTAGTGACACACGATAACTGTCATATAAAATAAGAACCCTATATGAACATGAAGTGGTGAGCACGGGAGTAAAACTGTCTTCCTTCAGTTCATGTTCTTAAATCAGCCCACCTTTCTTACCAGCATATATGCTTCATATTTGGAAATACATGTTTCAAGCACATGCTAGGACAGAACTTCTTTATCATTTCTCCTATGCTCTTTACCCTTACTAAGCACATCACTGGACACAACTCACCACCAAACTATGTCAATGCACATTACAGCACAGAATCTACAACCAAACTAGCCTCTTTTGTCAAATGTTACACCATTTATGAACCAGTGTTTTACAGTGTCTGTAGCATTTTTTAATACTGTTCAGGTAAAGCATGTAGATTTAAGAATGTAACAAAAAGAAATTACTGAAGACAAAAATTTCTTTCACAATGTCAAATTAAACTTCAACCAACAGATAAAATTAATGACACTACAACTGGTGCGTAGACTGTAAAATGTAAAATTTGGAACAGTGTGGTAGAGGAAGGTAATGCCGGCTCCAGCTGTTGATGATATTCAGTCCAAAAGCCACCCCCTTATTTACCACTCCATCATCATTCAAAAGTAATGGAACCTGCCCACTAGAGGCTCTTCACCCTGGAGCAGGACACGCAGGACTACAACAGCAGTACAGGTATAGCGCTACTCTTTCTTTAACCTCAGCACTACATGGAGGTGAGTGGCCAACGCCATGCCCAGGCCACTTTACCCCTGGGAATGGGACCTGGTATCCATTGTACAGAATGCTGGGTGGGCCCCAGGGAGTTTGGACAGCTAAGGTAAACCTTGCTCCCCAGTGGGCTATGATCCCCGGATCGTCCAGCCTGTAGCTTGCTTGGAGCTCTTACATAAAAATATCAATTCCAACAGTATTAAAAGCACTCCAGATTTTGTTAATTATTCTTGTGTCCAAAAAGAACTGTATGTTCCCATAATTCAATTTCTGGTATATTGTAAGCCAGTGTGCCTTCAAGAACATAAATTATGCATACTAATAAAACAGTTCATTAAACTCTACCTTTAACAGAAGCCTTGCCTATGAAATAGAGATCCTGTCTGGGTTATATTTCAAAATTTTCTTATCCCTAATCAGTACTAAGATTTATGGTCATATGACAACAACAATAAAAGAAAATGTAAACACTGAACACATTCCATCAGGTTGGGTCCTACAAAGACAGACATTACATTATAATGGGATACACTAAGATGACAATATATTACATTTTGCAAATGTACACAATACATAAATCAGAAACTCAAAAGACAAAACAGCAAACACTGCAACACACACATATATCTGTATCAACTTCCCTATGCAGTTCAAAATAACCAGTTAATTAAAATCAGAACAATGAAAAAGGCATATGCTGTATCAAGTCTGAACATTAAATTACATACAAACAACAGTGAATTATGGTTTGTCATTTTTTTTAACGTTGCTGGTTATTTACACTGCATAAAAAGTTCTGTAGGTTCACCACCACATCAACTCCCTGTGCACCAAATTTCTGAACAATTCCTGCCAACTAACCCATGGGTCAAGGAGGGGATACTTAATATTTCCTAACAATATACAGAATGATTACAAATGAAATGAGAAATTCTAAACATTTATAATCAAACAACAATGTGACTTGGCACACTGACACAGCAAACCACCAAATCCCTGATCATCATTTCTTGTTTGTTCTTTTAAATTACCCAAAGCTTCTGGCACTGAACGAACAAATAACTGTAGCATTTCAAAGCACTCGCAAGTGACAATAAATTTAAAATAAATTCATTACCAATTTTGTTGTACTACAGTGGAGTCACTCTTTATGTGAGGGATGCATCCCCAGAAAGACCCCATATGATTCAAAATGCACACAATTCAAGACATTTTCCCTACAAGAATACATGCAAAGTAATGGGGATGCATTCTCACAGCATATAAATCTACAAGCACTGTTAACACATTTCTTCTTTTAAACATGCTTTTAACACACAATATAAATAAACAATAAAATTAATTCTCAGACACTCATTATTTCAAATTCCATGAATACAATGAGGCTTAACTGATATTTCGTGTATCACACTATTTCAAATTCACAAAAAATGCAATGATACTGTATTTCACAGGTCAGCAATCCTACAAAACATACTTAGAACAGATAATTCAATATTGCACACTATCAGTGTATCTACCTTCAAACTCTTCTGTATTTTCTTTGTGGGAGACTTTCACATTCCAGATACTTGAGAGTGAACTGATGACCAATATTTTTGGTACTACCCATTTGGTGGTACGTCAGACTTGTTCTTCAGATGTGAAACAGCAACATGGCTGTGTCAGTAAGTAACTGTCATCCCCCTCCCTCACATACTCCAACCATCATGTGCTTCCAAACTAGAAGTATGATCTGAATGCCTTCATTCATATGTATGGTGAATGTGGCTTGACCAATAACAATGAGTGGATGTGTACACATTTCAAGGTTGTTAGTCACAAATCTGAACACATCTTCACAGCACATAAAAGCCAAATGCCACTCAAACATATAAAACTTATATCTGAAACCCACAGGCAAAGACGTCCTGAAGACGGACCCTTCAACAGTGCTGAGTGTCAGCAATCTGCTAGTTACAGGAGTATTCACGGCACAAGCTTAAAAACAGAACTTCAGCTTCATCGTTCTATGTCTAATAATTAAACCTCATTTACTTGTCATTTGGCACATGAAAGGTGAGAGACAGGGGATGATTCCAGACACAGGGGCCATTCACTTTTTACTTTTACATCACTTCATACTGACCCTATAATTTAACACCTTTCTATGGAGTATTCACATAGTCAATATTTTAAAGAAATGTATTTCAAACTCTCTCAAAATCTCTGCAAACACGGTCCCATTCAAACTACTGCACCACAACAATAATTAAAGGGTAGCAATTTTCTTTCAAAGATGAAAAATAATAATTACATATAAGCAGTGGCCTTTTATTCTTAAAAGATGCTGCCATCCATGTTCAATTTTACAAGTGATAGTTAACAACATGAACAGCATATCATGGAATATTATGTTGCCCTACACAATCAAAAATGTATGCTTAAAACGAATGAGTACGACGCTCCGTAAATGTCAATAATTATAAAACAAAATAACATAAGAGTTAAATCATTTACTTGCCCTCTACTCTTTACCATATATTATAACCACAGCTTTCCAGTCAGTCACTTACCACTCATCCTTTCCATAGGTAGGACAACTAAAAGAGACAGTGCATACATGAAATAGGATGTCAAGGAGTAGGCACATCACACACTCAGGACAACAGAGTCTACAACTACAGAGATGACTCATGCTACAGTGTGTCTCCATAATCTTACATGAAACATAAAAGGAAGGGAAAATAATTCAGTTCAACACCACCCACACCAAGATCAATACTGGTGGTGGACAGAGTGGCACTCAAATGGAGTCAGACTGTACCGTCAAGAGATAAGAAAATATTGGTGGTGTACAGAGTGGCACTCAAATGGAGTCAGACTGTACCGTCAAGAGATAAGAAAATATTAAACAGTCCCAACCAGACAACAATGGACGATATGAGTATGAATACTGTAAAAAACAATCATGTCAGGACAGCCTTTATAAAAGGAAATTAAATGTGTAACACACTAAAACATGTTACAAGTTTCAGAATATTTTACATTCACTTGATATTTAACAGTTCAAAATCAGACCTGTCATCTGTGACATAAAACACTCAATAGCATAAAGAATTAAGACTGTAAGCCTACACAATTTAAAACTCTTGTTACAAAAAATACAAACACAGACATGTAGATATAGTGCATCCCTTGACAAACAAAATGTACATTCAAGAAACCACGCCAAATCAGAAA
>Ga0123355_10011345_pt1 | contig 13728 bp, 15 predicted proteins | sample TergutEmb28metaG_3_FD_89872 | JGI IMG/M metagenome (GOLD analysis project Ga0123355, IMG submission 89872) | Embiratermes neotenicus P1 segment gut microbial communities from Petit-Saut dam, French Guiana - Emb289 P1 | ecosystem: Host-associated > Arthropoda: Insects > Digestive system > Gut ...
CGGCAGCTTCCATATCCCTTAGGACGGCCTTATTGTGGGTAACAGCTCCCAAAGTCGTAACCCTGATGCCGCCTTCCGCCGCTTTATACGCACCATCCACAGCTCTTTTAACGCCATAACAGAATCCGTATGAATCCGCCAGTATGATTTTCATGCAACACGTCCTTTGACTTAACCGTTTAATTGTGCTTATGCGGCTTTGCCACCTTCATCCGCTGTATTAAGGTGTGGAAAGGTTTGGCAAAGTGTCCGGCTTACACAAATCAATCGAATTCACCGCTAACATCTTGTTACTTTTTCTCTTAGTAGCGGCACTAGGTCTTGACCTTCATAAAGTAGTTTCCAATCAGGACTACGCCATTTCATGACATCCATGGTTTGCTTTTCCAAGTTATGTTCGGCTAAAATTCCATCGCCTCTTACACTGACTTCGTATGCATATTCTTGAGTAGCCTTCCCTTCTCGCACTTCCGCGTCCAATTTCATAATATGAATATAGTCATGGCACTTCCTGCACAAACATACCATGCTATTAATTGTTGCAATTTCGTTTTCGCAGTCATAGGTGAAGTTTTCATGAAGTTCCAACCAATCACCATCTTTATGTGGTACTTTACGTCCACACGCTATGCAAAAAAAATCCTGCTCTTCTCTGGTTTGCCGTCCTAGTTTTTTCCATCTATTGGATCCCCAGTAGAGCCGTAAATTTACACGATGTAATGCAGGTGGGATTGGGTGCTGCGTTAGTATTTCTGGCATCAATCGTATTGTCATGCTCATTATTTTGCTCCTTCCACAGTCAAAACATAGCTACCGGAAATATTGATAGCAATTGCAACTGCGTGCCTCTATCTTAAAGATCTCGCACACTCTAAATCTCCCGCCGCCACTGCAACGCACGCAGCAACGTGACAGAGTCGACATATTCCAAATCGCCGCCAACAGGCACGCCGTGTGCTATGCGCGTAATGCGTATGCCCAAGGGTTTTAGCAGCTTGGACAGATACATGGCAGTGGCTTCGCCTTCGATATTGGGGTTGGTGGCAACAATGACCTCTTGCACGGGATTTTCGTCATCATCACCAAGGCGCAGCAAAAGCTCTTTTATCCGCAGCTCGTTTGGCCCAATGCCGTCCATGGGCGAAATGGCCCCATGCAGTATGTGATAAACTCCATCGTATTCGCGGGTTTTTTCGTAGGCTGCCATGTCCTGAGGATTTTCAACGACCATTATTGTGGCAGCATCTCTTGTCCCGTTTGCACAGATATAGCAAATTTCGGCATCTGTCAGGTTATAGCACCGCCGGCAGTATTTTGCCAGAGTCTTGGCTTCCGTTATGGCCTCGACAAGCTTTTGTGCCTTTTCCTCGGGTGCATTTAAGATGTAAAAGGCCATGCGCTGGGCGGATTTCATGCCAACGCCGGGCAGTTTGGCAAATTCTTCAATAAGGCGTGACACAGGATTGCCATAATAATTTGTCATCAAAACAGCCCCGGCATACCGGCGGGAATAAATTTGCCCATTTCGCGGCTCACCATTTCATCCACTTGGCGTATGGCTTCGTTTACAGCAGACAGCAGCAAGTCTTGCAGCATTTCCACATCGTCGGGGTCAACGGCGGCCGGGTCTATGGTAATGTCCGTCAATTCCTTTTTGCCGTTTATGGTCACTTTAACAACGCCGCCGCCGCTGGAGATCTCCAAGGTTTTGGTCTCCATCTCCGCCTGGGTTTCTTCCATTTTTTTCTGCATTTTTTGCGCCTGCTTCATCAGATTGTTCATATTCTGCGGCATTCCGCCATATCCTTTAGGCATTTCAAATTCCTCCTTAAGCCGTTTTTCTAATTATACTACATCGCCGCAACAATTTCAAATAAAATGTCTTTATATTAATTCTATAATGTGTTACAATACTCTTATTAATGATAATTTGGAGGATAGAAAATGGTAAAAATAGGTATTAACGGCTTTGGCCGCATAGGGCGTTTGGCATTTCGTGCTTCATTAGGGCGCGAGGGCGTGCAGGTTGTGGCCATAAACGACCCCTTTATCGACTTGGACTATATGGTCTATATGCTGAAATACGACACGGTGCATGGCCGTTTTATGGGCGAAGTATACGCAAAAGATGGTAAACTGATTGTAAATGGCCAAGCAATAAGTGTTTTTGCCGAAAGAGAGCCCGCAAAAATCCCCTGGGGTGCTGTGGGTGCCGATTATGTTGCCGATGCCACAGGCGTTTTCCATTCCAGAGATTTGGCGCAAGGCCATATCGACGGCGGCGCGAAAAAAGTTATTTATACCGGTCCATCTAAAGACGACACGCCGATGTTTGTTATGGGCGTTAACCACAACGAGTACAAAAAAGAAATGAATTTTGTTTCCAACGCTTCTTGCACTACAAACTGCCTTGCCCCCCTTGCTAAAATCATCAACGACAAGTATGGTATAACCGAAGGCCTTATGACCACCGTACACGCCACCACTTCTACACAAAATACCGTGGACGGCCCATCCGGCAAGGATTGGCGCGGCGGCAGGGCGGCGGCAGGCAACATCATTCCGTCTTCCACGGGTGCCGCCAAGGCTGTGGGATTGGTTATCCCCGCCCTCAACGGCAAACTTACGGGCATGGCCTTTAGGGTGCCAACCCTTAATGTGTCCGTGGTGGATTTGACGGTGAAACTTGCCACTCCAACCACCTATGAAGACATAAAAGCCACCATCAAGGCGGCGGCGGAAGGCGAATATAAAGGCATTATGGCCTATACCGACGAAGCCGTAGTGTCCTCCGACTTTATCGGCCAAGCTGCCACCAGCATATTTGACGCGGCGGCGGGCATTATGCTGAACGACACTTTTGTGAAGCTTGTGGCATGGTATGACAACGAATGGGGCTATTCTTGCAAGGTTGTTGACCTTATAGAGCATATGGCCAATATTGACAAATAAGCGTCATGAAAATAATTCTTTTGGTGGTGGGAACATTATCCTTTGTGAATGTGGCGGTGCTGTTTTTGGTATCGTCCGTTCACCATGGCCATATAATTCAAGTTGCTGTATCAATCGGCATAATACTTTACGCCCTGTTGTACAATAGGATGCCCAGAAAGATTCATATAGCCACAGGGATTGCTTGCGCCATCCCTGTGGCTTTTGTTGTCTTTCTGGCCGTCTACGGCAATATGAACCACGTGAACTATAACGAAGATGTTGTAATTATTCTGGGAGCCGGGCTTCGCAGCAACGAAGAGCCCAGTTCGCATCTCGAAAGTCGGTTGGACACGGCTTTGGCTTATCTTAGCCAAAACCCCGATGCCCTTGTTATCGTATGCGGCGGACTGGGCGTTGGTCGGACCATCACCGAAGCGGAGTCTATGGCGCGATATCTGCAAGCAAGAGGCATACCACCGGAACGTATTATTTTGGAAGGGAAATCCACAACTACATATGAAAATCTTGTCTTCGCCAAAGAAATCTTAGATGAGCATTTTCCTGACGGCTTTCGTGCCGTGCTGATTACCAACGACTTTCATATTCGCCGCGCCGCCACTTTGGCTCGCCACATAGGTATCGATGTCAATCCCTTGGGCGCGCCTACGCCGTGGTATAGTTTGGCGGCAAATTATTTGCGCGAAATTTTAGCAACTATTAATATGCGAGCCGTAACTTTGCCCGCATCAACCAGTGCTGTTGTGGAGGAGACACGAGAAATTGAAGAGGAGGTCGAAATCGAAGAAGAAATAGAAATCGAGGAGGAGTATAGGGAAAATGAGGAAGAAGACGAACCAGAAGAAGAATCGGTTGCCTTTGTTCCTCCGGTTCGGGTGCCGGTTTTGGCCTATCATTCCATAATGTCCCGTGAATTTTATTACCCCATTAATGTGCCCAACCCGTGGATTTTGTTAGACGAAGTTTTTCTCCAACATATGGAATATCTCTACAAAAATAACTTCACCCCCATGACAGTGCAGCAATTTATGGACTTTTTGTTTTATGACAAAGATTTGCCCGAAAGACCCGTTGTGCTTACGTTCGATGATGGCTACCTGGATAATTACCTGTTCGCTGCCCCAATTATGCGGCAGTTTGGTTTTACCGGCATGATGTTCATAATTACGGGCGCGATATCCGAAACAACCCCGGCTATGGCAGTCTATCCGTCACAATTTATGAGTCCGGCGGAAATTGCCGCAACCATGGATGTTTTCGAATATGGTTCCCACACTCACGACATGCACCGCGCCATAAATGGCAGGCCGCCCCTGACATTTGAAAGCGTGGAAAACATAAGAGCCGACATCCGCCAAAGCTTTGAAGCACCCCTTACTTTCACAACAGGTTTTGCCTATCCCCACGGCAGACACAGCGCAAACGCCATAGCCGCCCTGCAAGCAGAGGGTGTGAGATTTGCTTTTGCAACCCACTTGGGCTATGTGTACAGAGATACTGACCCATTTCGCCTGCCTAGGTTTTCCGTTAAATCCGATTGGACGATGGAGATGTTTTCGGAGATTGTTTGGGGGGAGTGGCGGGATTAACTCAATTGAAACTATGCCACGGCCTCAAGGCTTACTGTCAAATTACCGTCTGCCATCCTGGCCACAATCTTTATGGGGCAGTCCATCACATTACGGAATTTAAAGTCAATGACACCGTATGATGTCGCGGCATCGCGTCCTTCCGGCACATAATATACCCTTTTGGAATGCGGGTGACGCTCTATGATTTCCATACCCACAGAGTCCACCGCATTGTAGAGGGTAGAGCTTACCTGACAAACGCCACCGCCAACACCCAACTCTTCTTTGCCGCGCACGAAAATTTTGGCGGGCTTATAACCTCTTGCTCGGTTTGTCGCGCCCACAGTGTCGTTAAACGAAAACGCTTCACCGGGAAGTACAACTGTGCCGTTTATGGCTTCGGCGGCAAGTTGCACATTTGTGGTGCGGTTTTTGGACTTTGCGTCGTATTCGGTGGTGCAGACGGCACCCTCTATGGGTGTTGACTGTTGTTCCGCGCCTTCCACCACGGCCTCAGTCAATAAATTTTGCAAAGGATTTTCTTCAATGCCGCCGGTTGAGGTGCATCCGCCAAGAGCCAATATCACAACAAACGGCACAAACATCCATAACATCTTTTTCATCAAAATACCCCCAATTCATTTTGAGGATATTATTTGCAAGAGACTTGATGTCTATTCATGTCATTTTGTACAACTGTTTATACCAACTTGCAATCAAAATGTCATGCGGCAAAAATAAAAAATGATTTTTGCTAATTTCCCTCTTGACAAATGATATATATTACTATATAATAATTATTATCAACAAATATACATTGTCTGAAAGGAGAATAAAAATGAAAAAGTTTATTTGCACAGTGTGCGGCTATGTACACGAGGGGGACGTACCTCCCGAAAAATGCCCACTATGCCACGTCCCCACTTCTAAGTTCACGGAGCAATCCAGCGATGTCTTAGCTTTTGCGGATGAACACAGAATTGGTGTAGCAAGGGATGTTGACCCCGAAATAATTGAGGGATTGCGCCAAAACTTCGTGGGCGAATGCACGGAAGTTGGGATGTATCTCGCGATGAGCCGCCAAGCAGACAGGGAAGGCTATCCCGAAGTAGCGGAAGCCTACAAGCGAATCGCATTTGAAGAGGCCGAACACGCAGCTAAGTTTGCAGAGCTGTTGGGCGAAGTGGTTGATGTTTCGACCAAGAAAAATCTTGAAATGCGCGTATTGGCAGAGCACGGAGCAACGCAAAGCAAAAAAGACCTTGCTACAAGGGCAAAGCAGTTAAACCTTGATGCCATACACGATACCGTGCATGAAATGTGTAAAGACGAAGCAAGGCATGGCATGGCGTTTGCTGGATTGCTTAAAAGATACTTTTAGTAAAATGTGTAAAAAAAGGAATACTGTGCAACGGCAGTTGATTTTCAACGCACTTAAAGAGCTAAATAAGCACGCAACAGCTGAACAGGTTTATGAGCATGTAGCTTTGCAGCACTCGTCAATCAGCAAAGCAACGGTCTACAGAAATTTAAGCCAAATGGCGGAATCCGGCGAAATCTTAAATATTGGCAATTTCTATGGTTCTACACATTACGATCATAATTGCCACGAGCATTATCACTTTATCTGCGAGGACTGCAAACAGATTTTCGATGTGAGCGGCACTTTTGCCGATGTAATAAATAGAATCCGAACAACGGACGAAATTGAGATAACAAGCTGCCTTGTGTCTTTTAGCGGTCTATGCCGGGAATGCAAGTAGGGAAAATCGCACCAAAAAGGAACGGACACTCTTTTCAGTCCGTTCCTTTAAATCCCTACACCCCATCCGTCAACGTCGCAATCTCCTTCATATTTTCGGGTATGGCTGTCACTATGAGACGCACTGATTTGTACTTAAGATAGTTTTTTTCGATGCCTTTTTGAAAATATCATTGATTACATCGTATTTGCAAATTTTTATTCTCTTGGTTTTGTTATTTATGTCTTCGTACCAGAGCTCGACTTTGCCGAATCGCAAGATGTGGCGGGTTTTCAGCTGTTTGTCTGTCATGGTAAATTTGGCCGTAACAGAACGCTCAAGCCTTTCGTGCCCATCCATATCAACATTTTTGAATTGCTCACTTTTAAACATACCAACATTGTAGCTATCCTTGTATTTAATTGAGCAGGATAACTCGGTAGAGCTAACTTTTCTGAAAATACTGCGAATTACTAACCTGATATTGCGCATGAACCTCTTTTCTGTTGATGAATTAAATATTTCAAGCTCTATTGCCAGAGACAAAAGTAAAATTTGAACTTCATTTAAAAAACTCGCAGAAGACTCCTTGTAAATACACAGTTCACCGAATTCATTTTCCCCTCCCTGGAAGTGAGTGCGAACATAGATATCAATCTCATCCTTACTCATGCTCTCGTAGCGGTTCGGAAGTGATTTTTTTATGTAGTCCTCTTTGGAAACGCAAATTTCTTCCAAACCTTCCGCAGTTATACGTGTTATGCCTTTGTTTAATATTTTTATTCTGCCCCTTTTCCCCAGTTCATTAAGAACCCAGCCTAGGACTGTTCCCAGTAGTGTACCTACAATGCCAATAACCAAAAGTAAAATCTCTCCATCGAAGACGGAAGTGCTATATTCCACAAAATACTCCATCGCATAATCCCTCACTTGCTGCGACAAATCCCTACACCCCATCCGTCAACGTCGCAATCTCCTTCATATTTTCGGGTATGGCAATATTCTGAGGACATGCCGCCACACAAACGCCGCAGGCCGTACATGCCGAAGCGTTCTGATGTTTTTCGATTTTTTTGTAGGACATTCCAAGCGTATACATCGACCTGGTTTCCAGATACTTGTTGTACATGCCAAATATATCATATATGGGGATGTTTTCTGGGCAGTTAGTGCAGTACTTGCAATCCGTGCAATCCACTTGGGGCATTTCCAGCAGAGCCTGCGTCACTTTTTCGATAACGGCAAGATCGTCCGTAGTCAAGGGTGTGTGGTTTTTGATGGTGTTGATGTTGTCGTTAAGCTGCTCCATGTTAGACATGCCACTGAGGACGTTTATCACCTCGGGCACGTCCGCCACCCAGCGCATGGCCCAAGATGCATGACTTACGTCGGAATTGGCCGCAGTAAGGATATCGGCGATTTTTTCGGGCAGACGAGCCAAAATGCCGCCGCGTACAGGCTCCATGCACACTACGGGCTTGCCATAAGAAGCAACTATTTCAAATTGCTCGCGATAGTCGCCTCGACACCAGTCAAAATAATTCAGCTGAAGCTGAACGACGTCAAATTTCTCATGGTGTTTATCCATTATGTTGCGCATATCTTCGGTGCTGCCATGGAATGAAAAGCCAAAGGACTTAATTTTGCCTTCCTCTTTCATCCTTTGACAAAATTCGTAGCTGCCAAAGTTTTCGTGCTTATCGTTAATGTCTTTGCTCAGGGCGTGCAGCAGGTATATGTCAAAATATGTAACTCCGCATTTCTCCAGCTGATCATTGAAAATACGCTCTATATCGGCCTCTGCCTCCATATTCCATGCAGGCAGCTTGTCCACCAGAATAAAGGATTCACGGGGATATCGTTTTGAGATCGCCTCTTTTACAGCCAGTTCAGACTTGCCGCCGTGATATCCATAGGCCGTATCAAAATAATTATACCCGGCCTGCATATACACATCAACCATTTTCTTGGTCTCTTCGATGTCAATTTCACTGTCTGTGCCCAGCGTTGGCAGGCGCATGAGGCCAAAACCCAACTTGGGGATATTGTGTTTTTTGATAAAATCTTGGATACTGTTCATTCGTTTTCCTCCTCGTTGTTGTTGGGCACGGTTTCCAGAGTGATGCGGCCAAGCTTGCCGGCTCTAAATTCGTCAATAAAAATTATGGCGCATCGCCGCATGTCCACCTTGCCCTCTTTGGTTAAAAATCCTCTCGCCTCGCCTATTCTGGCGAGAGTCGCATGGGGTTCTTCGTTTTCGCTAAAATCTATGTTATATCGGCACTTTAGGCTCGAAGGCTCCAAAGTCCTAATTAAGCCCACCAGCTGTGTCGCTAATTCCTGTATGTCCAGTATATTGTCGTTGATAGAGCCTATAAAGGCCAAGTTTCTGCCCACATCATCATCGTCAAATTTAGGCCACAACACCCCTGGCGTGTCCAGAAGCTCAAAGTCATTTGAAATTTTGATCCACTGCTTGCCTTTTGTCACGCCCGGCCTGTCGGCCACTTTGGCCGCCGCCTTGCCCGCATAACGGTTTATCATGGTAGACTTGCCCACATTGGGTATGCCGACAATCATTGCGCGGATGGGTACCACAATGCGCCCTCTGGCCTTTTGGCGGGCGATTTTATCCGCCATCAGGACCCTTGCTGCTTGCGCCACTTCGGTCAGACCCTTGCCTGCGGCAGAATTGGTCAAGGCAACGCTGTATCCCAAACTTTCATAATGTCGCTTCCATGTCATATTCCACACCCCGTCAGCTAAATCCGCTTTGTTAAGCACAGCAATTCGCTTTTTGCGTTGCGCCAATTCATCAATATCGGGATTTTTGGAAGAAAAAGGGATTCTGGCATCCAGCAGCTCTATTAAAATGTCAACCAAGGCCAAATTTTCCTTCATCATGCGCATAGCCTGCGTCATATGGCCGGGATACCATTGTATGTTGTTCATTTTGACCCCCTTTCCAAAAAAATGCCTGCATTAATCACATTATACCAATACATAATAGATAAATCAAGTATGGAAGGGGAATTTTATTTGCGTAAACTTGGAATTATTTTTGCAGTAATTTTTTTGGCGGCGGCCTTTACACCTTTTGGGGTCTTTGCAATGTCCGTAAACAAAAAAGTGATAGTCATTGATGCGGGCCATGGCGGCTGGGATCCGGGCAAAGTTGGAAAAAACGATGTACTGGAAAAAGATATAAATTTGGCCATAGCGGAAGATTTGCAGATGATGCTGGAACAAGGCGGTGCTATTGTGTTTTTGACACGGGCGGAGGACAAAGCTCTGGGCGACACCAAAAACACGGATCTAACAGCCAGATGTGTTATGCCAACCGATATGCAAGCTGATATTTTTGTGTCCATACATCAAAACGCCTACCCACAAGAAAGCGTAAGCGGTGCGCAAGTGTTTTATTATGGTGATTCTGAAAACAGCAAACGCCTAGCCGAAAGCATACAGGGGCATATGCGCAGCTTTTTGGACGAAGAAAACCGCAAAGAAGCCAAGGCGAATGAGGATTACTATCTGCTGAAGAAGACCGCAACACCGGCAGTTATTGTGGAATGCGGCTTTTTGACTAATCATGCGGAGGCGATGAGACTGTCCCGAGAAGATTACCAAGAAAAAGTGGCCTGGGCCATATACGTGGGGATTTTGGACTATTTTGCGCCATCTCCTTGACGGTGCGTACAAGCAAGTCCACATCATCATCCGTATTATATATGCCAAAGCTGACTCGCACCATGCCCACAGGCGGCTGTAGCTTGCTCGTATCAGATCCTTCCAGGCGGCGCACATATGGATGGGCACAAAAAGCGGCATGTCTTACAGCAACACCCGCACGCCGCGCCAGTTCATCCGCCACATCTTCCCGCCGCCAGCCGTTGATGTCAAAGGTAAATATGCCCACACGGTCGGCAACATTTATACAATCAGCATACAAAATTACATTGTCAATGCTCGTCAGTCCATCCAACGCCCTACGCAAAAGTCGCTGCTCGTGATTTTCGATGTAATCAAAGCCGATGCTTTTCAAAATTTCCATCGACTTCAACATGCCTACCACACCGGGGAAATTAGGCGAGCCCGCCTCATATAAATCCGGCACATCGGCGTATATCACGTCATTGTCGCCCACTGTTTCCGTCATGCCGCCACCACAAAACTGGGGCATATGGGCATCCAGCACATCCCGCAAGCCCACCACGACACCGCCGCCAAAGGGCGAATACATCTTATGTGCCGAGAAGGCAAAAAAGTCAATATCCTCGTCGGCTCCTTTGCGGCCGAGCATGGAAAATTGCCGATGTGCCACAATTTGCGCACCGTCTACAATTATTTTTGCGCCATATTTATGGGCTATGCGGGCGATTGTATGTACATCGTTTACATAACCTGTCACATTTGATGCAGCCGTGACAGTTACATATTTTGTCATATCCCGATATTTGTCCTGCCGCAAAATTCTTTCAAAGTCTTCCAAAATAAGCCTGCCATCCCTCTTGTCTACTTCGGCATAGGCCATATGAGCCCGCCTGCGCCATGGCAAGTCGTTTGCGTGATGTTCCATGCGCGTGGAAACAACCAGCACATTTGAGCCTGTCAGGGTTAACGCCAGCTTGTTTATTCCATCCGTAGTGTTGTTTGTGTAGAACACGGTATACTTGTCACTGTTGGCACCAACAAAGTCCAAAACCGCTTTTCGCCCATTTTCATAAACTACGGACGAATGCATCGACTTTTGCCCGCCTCCCCGCCCAATCGAGCCATAGTGTAATAGCTGTCTCTGCACCTCTTTGACCACGTCCGTAAAAGGCGGGGTGGTTGCGGCATTGTCCAGATTAACTGCAGGTGCCATAATTCCGCTGCCATGCTGAACCCATGTGCCCAGCCCGTACATATCGACCATATCAAACACCCCCCGCGACCATCTTTCTATATCTTATTTCCGGAGACATTTTTTGTTGACATGCAAGGGTGGGCAAAGTAAGTGTAATTCAACTTGTCTTATAATTAACGGGAAATACAAAAACCCCTGCAAGGTTTAACGCAAGGGCTTTATCATGGAAACGCGCCTTAGTTTTGATCTTCACTTAGTCTTTGCTGTTGGTTTAGCGTCTTTCAGGATCGCCCGCTTTACAAAAACCCCCCACCAGCCTCAATCCTATACCCCTTCACAAAATCCGCCGCCGTCATCCTCTTGCCGTTAGGCGGCGTAAGCTCCGCCAAACGCACAACACCTTCGTTCGCAGCCACATATATGCCATCCTTGGGACAAGCTTTCAGGATTTTACCCGGCATGTCAACGCTGCAAGTTTCAACAACTTCGCCCTTCCACACCTTGATTTGTTCCTCGCCGTATCTCGTGAAGGCACCGGGAAAGGGGTTGTAGGCGCGTATCATGTTCACAATTTCCACAGTGGATTTGCGCCAGTCTATATGAGCCATTTCTTTCGTTATCAGCGGCGCATAGGTAGCCAGCGCATCGTCTTGTGATATCGGTCGTGCCGTGCCGCTCTCTATCAGATCAAGTGCTTCAGTCAGTGCCTCTCGCGCCGCAATACACAACTTGTCGTGTAAGGTACCGCCCGTGTCGTTGGGGTCAATGGGCACCTCGCGCTTCAACAGCATATCACCTGTGTCTATTCCCGCATCCATCTGTTGTATAGTGATGCCTGTGACCGTGTCGCCGTTGGCAATAGCCTGCTGTATGGGCGATGCGCCCCTATACTTAGGCAAAAGCGAGGCGTGAACATTTATTGCGCCGTATTTGGGCATGCCCAACAAACGTTGAGGCAGAATTTTACCATAGGCTGCTACTACGAAGATATCTGCGGGGGGCAAATTGTCCGCCGACCTGATTTTTTCGGGCTGCAACACGGTAAGCCCCATTTTCAGAGCATATTCCTTCACGGGGGAGAGGACAAGTTTTTTACCGCGACCGCTGGGTCTGTCTGGTTGGGTTACAACGGCGATAACCTCGTGATGGCTTTCGGTTAAAGCTTGCAGGCACTTTGCGGCAAAGTCCGGAGTGCCCATAAAAACAACTCTCATAGCATTAATCCTCGTCTGCTTCCTTAAATCGGGTTTCCGTCGCCCTGTCCGTATATAACACACCGTTGAGATGGTCAAACTCGTGGTTAAAAACCACAGCCATTCTTTCCGAGCAAGCCAGCTCGAATTCTTCGCCATGGCGGTTTGTGGCTCGCACGACAGTTATTGCGGGTCGCTCTACCAAACCTTGCAGACTGGGGACAGACAGGCAGCCTTCCCATCCTTCTTGGCTACCTTCGCTGCTTACGATCTCGGGATCAATGAACTCCACGAGCTCGCTATCCTCCTCTGCAAGGTCAATAATTAAGATGCGCTTTAACACGCCCAACTGAACCGCCGCAATGCCCACGCCGTTTTCGTGGTACATGGTTTCCAACATATCGTCCAGCAACTGGTGGATCTTGTCGTCGATTTTGGCCACGGGCTTTGATACTTTATGTAAGATGGGGTCTCCTTCAAGACGTAGACTTCGCAATGCCATATTTTTGCCTCCTTGATTTTCAAATGATATATGCAGGGTCGAGGGTAAGATTAATGTTGATGCCCTCTAAATCCTCTGTTTCTTCGAACTTGTCCAAACAATAGCGGACAAACTTTTTCAGAATGTCCTCGTCACGGCACTTCACCAAAATTTTCCATCTATAGTTTTGTCGAATTTTAGATATTATTGCCGGTGCCGGACCTAAGATTTCACACAGCCCCTTGCGATTGACCTTTTGCATCAGGGTTGCCAGTCTGTGCAGGCTCTGCATGATGCGCCTTTCATCCGGTCCTATAAACAACAGCATGAAAATGTGAGAAAAGGGCGGGTAGGCCATCTGGCGGCGTATTTCTATTTCGTGGGCATAGAAAGCCGCATAATCACCCGCCTGAGCATAGTTTATGCTATAATGGTCGGGATTATAAGTTTGAATTATAACACGACCGGGTGTGTCACCCCTGTCGGCACGGCCCGAAACCTGCGTAATCAGCTGATAGGCCGTTTCTGCCGCGCGATAGTCGCCGTTGTTCAGCGCGATGTCCGCCGCCACAATGCCCACAAGGCTGACGTTGGGGAAGTTAAGACCCTTTGCAATCATCTGGGTGCCGACAAGTATATCTGCCTCTTTGGCCGCAAAAGCACCGATGATGCGCGAATGGCTGTTTTTGGTTTTAGTGGTGTCCATGTCCATACGCAAGACCCTCGCGGCAGGGAATTCTTGGGCAAGATATTCTTCAATTTTTTGGGTGCCGATGCCAAAATATTTTATGTAGATAGAGCCACAAGTGGGGCAGTTTTTGGGCATCCTAATGGTGGCGGCACAATAATGGCACATCAGCTTGTGACTATACAAATGGTAGGTGTAGTTGACATTGCAATTGGAGCAACCAAGCACATGACCGCAACTGCGGCAGGACAC
>Ga0123355_10011346_pt1 | contig 13728 bp, 10 predicted proteins | sample TergutEmb28metaG_3_FD_89872 | JGI IMG/M metagenome (GOLD analysis project Ga0123355, IMG submission 89872) | Embiratermes neotenicus P1 segment gut microbial communities from Petit-Saut dam, French Guiana - Emb289 P1 | ecosystem: Host-associated > Arthropoda: Insects > Digestive system > Gut ...
ATCAAAAGAAACATTCTCCTGAAAGATCACAACGAGATGCTTGATCGGTGTAGCTGTTGTTCTGGAATCGGCCTGGGCCGAGGCGATCGCCGGACTATAGATCAGACCAGCGACAAACAGCATGGAAATAATACTTGCGGCAATTTTTTGCATCACTGCTCCTTCTGGCCGCGCACGGCCTCAGCGGAATTTGTAAAAGTTCGGCGTAAATAAACGGTGACTATTACATAACGAACTGTGAAATCTCCTTTAAAAATGTCATTTATGCAAATTTCTGCATTGGGAGCAACTCAAATAACGAAAAGTTAGTGGGTTACTCCTGAAACTGCGGTCTTTCGGCATCCGTCGGAGCTAGTTGCTTTAGGACTGCAGTAGCCTATGCACAAGGTCGGCGGATGAGTGACTAGCTCAGCTATCACCATTCGAGGATTCAACTGCTCAGAGTAAACGTGAGCCGATCTGAGGTAAGAGAAAGAAGGTGGTTTAGTGATCATCCGAATGAAAGATCCGGAACTCACGTAAAATGCGATACTTCAGAGGATGAGAATGATTATGGATCGAGACTGATGAGATGGCTACCTCTAAGGAACTAAATGAGACCGTTCTTCCTCAAACGGTAGTCGGTCCGCTTACACGCTCGGCGATCTTTCTAGTTGTCTGCGTTCGCCATGAACAGGACGCCTATGCGCTGGTGCGCTCCTTCTGCGCAGATCTTGCCGGGCTTATCCGTGCCGTTGAATTCCGGGACATTGAGGCAGATCTTACATGCGTGGTTGGATTCGGGTCCGATGCCTGGGACAAACTGTTTGGATCGCCGCGTCCCGCCGAGCTTCACCCCTTTCGAGAGATTCGTTCCGATAACCGCCACGCCGTCTCCACCCCAGGCGACATCCTGTTCCACATTCGAGCCAAACGCATGGACCTCTGCTTTGAACTGGCGACCCAAATCATGGACAGCATCGGGAATGCGGTTTCCGTTGCCGACGAGGTGCACGGCTTCCGCTATTTCGAGGATCGCGACGTCATCGGGTTCGTCGACGGCACCGAAAATCCGCGAGGAGAGGCCGCTCGTGAGGCCGCAATTGTCGGCAGCGAAGACCCGGCCTTTCGAGGTGGCAGCTACGTGATTGTGCAGAAGTACCTTCATGACATGAAGGCCTGGAACGCTCTTCCTATTGAGGCGCAGGAGCGCATTATTGGCCGCAGAAAACTCTCGGACATTGAGCTGAATGATGCAGAGAAACCGACGTCGGCGCACAATGCGTTGACCGTAATTGAGGAAAACGGAAAAGAACTCAAGATTCTGAGAGACAACATGCCTTTTGGCCGGCCTGGCTACGGTGAATTCGGAACCTACTTTATCGGTTATAGCCGCACGCCGCGAATCACGGAGACGATGCTTCAGAATATGTTTGTGGGGCGTCCACCCGGCAATTATGACCGGCTGCTGGATTTCAGCCGCGCTGTTTCGGGCAGCCTGTTTTTCGCGCCGTCAGCGGCGTTTCTTGACAATATCGGCGCGATCCCACCGGACTCAGGCGAGGATGCTGCTTCGCTGGCATCTGATGCGCCGCCGGACTCGCCCGAAGAGGATACATCACTCAAAATAGGATCACTTAAGGGAGAAAAAGATGAATAACCTCCATCGGGAGCTGGCGCCCATCTCTGAGGCTGCATGGTCGCAGATTGAGGAAGAGACGACGAGAACGCTGAAGCGGTATCTGGCTGGACGACGGGTTGCTGACGTTCCTTCGCCCGGGGGAGTCGCTCTGCCCGGAGTTGCGACTGGCCACCTGCGGTCGATCTCCGCTCCTGCAGAAGGTATCGTTGCAAACCAGCGCGACGTCAAGCCTTTGGTGGAGTTGCGGGTGCCGTTCGAATTATCCCGTCAGGCGATTGATGACGTGGAGCGCGGATCGGATGACTCTGATTGGCAGCCCGCGAAAGACGCGGCGAAGAAACTTGCCTTTGCTGAAGACCGGGCCATCTTCCACGGATACGCTGCAGCGGGTATCCAAGGCATTCGGGAATGCACCAGCAATCCAATCGATACGCTTCCTGAGGATGTGCGCGATTACCCCGATGCAGTGGCCCACGCATTGAGCCAACTGCGACTGGTAGGCGTCAATGGACCCTACTCGGTTTTGCTTGGAGCCACGGAATACACCGCACTCGCCGAAACCCGTGATCATGGATATCCTGTGCTTGAACACGTCAAGCGGATTGTTGACGGCAATATCATCTGGGCGCCGGCAATTGAAGGTGCAGTTGTCCTGACGTCGCGAGGCGGCGATTTTGAGCTGAATATCGGTCAGGACGTCTCCATCGGCTACCACAGCCATACCGAATCTGTCGTCCGGTTATATCTACAGGAGACGTTGGTCTTTCGCGTTCTCACCAGCGAAGCTGCTGTTGTGTTGTCGCCGTCGCAGACGTCTCGATGAACGCACCGCCCTTCCATGGGAAGGCCGGTCGCTGTCAACCGGCCATCTCCTTACGCGTGGTGGTGTGATGGCCATCACATGATGCAGTGAGGGTGTTCACAGAAACCAGCTATCCCGCGACGGTAACCTCGTTACACATTGCGATTCCTAGTCGTGGCGGGAGGTGGTTATGCCTGTTATAGAAAGCCGTGTGGGGCTAACGTTAGACAGGATTCTTGTTGCTACTGATTTCACCACGCCCTCTGAACTGGCCCTTGCCTATGCAAAGGCGCTCGCAAAGCGGTTCTCTTCGAAGCTGACGGTTACCCATGTTGTGGATCTCTCGGTAGCGATACGGTCGGCGAGCGCTGCCGTTGGTTTCCAAATCGCCGACATGCGTCGTAATGGCGCTGAAAACATGGAGCGTACCCTTACAGATCTTGACACCTCCGGGCTTCGTGCGAGCGGGCAATCACTTGAATCGCATAATCCTGCCGCTGCGATCGTTGGTCTCTCGCAACAACTCAAGGCCGATTTGATCGTAATGGGAACAAACGCCCGTCACGGTCTGAGCAGAGTCATCCTTGGATCATGCGCTGAAGGGGTAATTCGTCATGCGACGTGTCCGGTGTTGACAGTTGGGCCCCATGCTCGGCGGCCAACAGAAAGGCATTTCTCCTTCTCCAACATTGTGTTCGCAACAGACCTCAAGCACGATGCAGCTGAAAAAGCCGCCATGGCCCTGACCATCGGTGAAGACGGTTCAGCCAAAGTCTATTTGTGCTGCACACTCGAAAAACCGAACGGTGATATAACAAGCACGCTGAAGAATCAGATGAAGTGCGAAGAGGCCCTTCGGAAGCTTGCTCCGCAATCAGTATATGAATCTTGCGGAGTTGAGTCTGATGTGGAGTATGGCGATCCAGCCACCCACATTGTTCAGTTGGCGGACAGAGTAGGAGCCGATTTAATTATTCTGGGCGCCAGACGCAGTATGCACTGGCTGGCTACCCTGTCCACAGGAGTTGTTGGCCATGTCCTTGCCAAGGCTGAATGTCCGGTGATGACTGTGTGCACCAATTAAACGCAACAGGATCTCAAGCTTAATAGGAAGAAGAAGGACCCATGTGGGCCGTCGTTTTTGCAACTGATTTCCAGAAACCAGCAAAGACTGCTGCCAGATATGCCATCGCACCGGCAAATGCTCTGACGGTACCGATCATTACGCTCATGTAAATGGGCGAATGCGGGGCGAAGACGCAACAATGGTGCCCACCGAGGGTGCACCTGAAAATACATTGTGACGAGTGTCACAATGACTTGCAGTTGTGTACTATATCCTCACTCGCGTTAGCTGGTCGCAGTCCGTGCCGCTCTTCTAATTGAGGTCATAGCGCATGCGGAGTTGGGTTTACGCACTGGCGATGCTGATGTTGCTGAGCGGGTTTGCTGGAACCGCGCTCGGGCAAGCATCTGGAGCTGCGTCATCGCAGACGCATTTACCAAAGACAGAGGCCAGTTCAGCGGATTACGTCGGCTCGGAGATCTGCGCCACATGCCACGCCGATCTTTCCAAGCGTTTCGACGCAAATCCTCACTGGAAGCTTGCGCTCGAGCACGGCGGTAAGGGTGTCACCTGCGAAAGCTGCCATGGTCCGAGCAAGGCTCATGTCGAATCGGGCGGAGATGTGACCAAGTTATTCCAATTCACCAAGGCGGCACCCGAGGTGGTGAACGAGAAATGCCTGAGCTGCCACGCAGGGGTACACCCTAACTTTGAGCGCACGGCGCATGGCGAAGGTGGCATTAGCTGCATAAACTGCCACAGTAATCATGCCTTCACAAGCAGTGAGCATATGCTCAAAGTCTCCGAACCAAAGCTCTGCTACACCTGCCACACGGATATAAAGGCGAACTTCGCGCTTCCATTTCATCATCGAGTAGACGAGGGCCTGCTAACCTGCACCGATTGTCACAATCCTCATGGAACCTTCAAGGATAAGTTGCTGAGGTCAAACGTCGATGAGAATGCAATCTGCACCAAATGCCATGCCGATACGTTGGGGCCGTTTGTATATGAACATCCCCCACTGAAAACTGAGGGCTGCACTTTCTGCCATTCTCCTCATGGCTCGCCCAACCCACGTCTGTTGATTCGCAACAACGTCAATTCTCTCTGCCTGCAATGTCACACTGCATCGTTTAACTTCACGGCGCCTGGCACGCCTTCTTTCCATAATCAGGCAAATCAGTATCAGGCCTGCACAGTATGCCATGTGCAGATCCATGGTTCCAACACCAGCTTTGTCTTCTTCAGGTAGGAGGCGGACGCCATGAATGCCTTATCGTCGATATCCTTAGGTCTTCGACGAGATGTCATCGCGATCTCTGCCATCCTCCTGATGATTGCAGGCAGCAGTGATGCCGTAATGGGTCAGGATATCCCTCCTCCTCCGACCCCCTCTGACAATATCCGTTTTGGCTACGTTATTCATCAGTCGGTCGATCTGGGAGGACACATTTCAGATATTTCGGGCAACAAAGCTGTCTACGACGCGATGGTGAACATCCAATCGGGGCCGCGCATCCTCGATCAATCACTTGATATGCGTGCAGTCGATCCCTTTCATGCAACTGTATTCGATCATCTCTTCACAAGCAGCTTTGGATACGGCGGCGATCCCAACAATGTGACGATCCTGAATATCTCTAAAGGGAAGCTTTATGATTTCCGGGGAAGCTTTCGTCGCAACCGGCAATATTTTGACTACAATCTATTGGCCAATCCGCTAATTCCGCCGGCATCATCCCCTTTTATTCCCATTCTGAGCACGACACACCTCTACAACACGGTGCGTCGTATGACCGACCTCAACCTCACGATCGCGCCTTTGTCGCGGGTGAGTGGGCGTGTTGGTTACGGCCACTACATCAACCAGGGACCCAGCACCAGTACCTACCACGTTGGTGCCGAGGCGCTTCTCGATCAGTTCTGGCGCAATTCTACAGATAACTGGACGGCCGGGATCGACTGGAAACCGGCTCAAAACACCACTTTCAGCTACGACCAGTTCATTACGCACTACAAAGGAGATACTTACTGGCAGCTCACGGGTCTCAACTATCAACTCCCTAATGGCACGCCCGTCAGCCTCGGAGTCAATATCTCCTCAGTCTGGGGCACTCCCTGCGCCAACCCCTTTAATGCGAACGGAACAGTCAGTCCTACCTGTAACGCCTTCCTAGCGTATAACCGCTCATCGCCTACCCGTACTCTGATCCCCACAGAGCAGCTGCGTTTCCAAATCGGGCCCGTCCCTCAGGTCACGATGAATGGGAGGGTTCTCTATAGCAGCGCAACCAGCAATCTCACAAATTTCTACGAACTCTTCAACGGCCTTTCTTCTCGCGCGGCACTGCGTCAGTCCATCGTCACCGGCTCGGCCCGTGTACGCCGCGTAAACCTCAATGCCGATTACGGCATCACCTGGAAGATTACGCCCACCATCTCCGTCTCCGACGTCTTCAACTTCTGGCATTTTCGCATGCCAGGGACCAACAGCCTGACTGAGACCGATTATGCTGGGACCACAATGCTGGCGCCGCCCGGAGCAACTACCACGACCACGACAGCCGACATCCAGGCTCTCAATCAAAAGACCACAACCAACACCGTCGTTGTCGCCTGGGATGTCAGGCCCGAAGCGCGTGTCTCGGTCGGCTACCGATACCGCGATCGCCTCATCACCGATCTTGCCGGAGACTTGATCCCGATCCACGAGCATTGGGGACTGTTTGGAACGGTTCTGAGGCCTACACCACAATGGCGAATCAACTTCAACATCGATGCCATGTATGCCGACAACGCCTTCACCCGTATCAGCCCTCGTCAGCTACAACGCTACCTGGTGCGAAGCACGTACAGGGCGCGCCCATGGCTCACCTTCGCAGGGACCGTAAATATTCGCGAGAGCCGCAATAATGTTGTTACTGTCAATCATCTTGAGCACAACCGCAACTTCTCCTTTGGAGCCTCCATCTCACGAAGTGAGCGGTGGTCGATCGATCTTAATTATGCCTATGACAGTATCTTTTCCAGCACTATCCTGTGCTACGCGTCGACACCCCCGCCGCCGACGGCCGGGACGGCGCCAGCGGTGTGCGTAACTGCCGGAACGCCCTACCGAAGCACCGGTTATTACAATGCTCCAATCCAGTTCGGTACAGTTGGATTTACGATGGTGCCTGCGAAGCGTGTTCATCTTGATGCTGGGTACCGCACGACGGCTGTCAACGGTTCGAGCGATCTGATCAACATCCGCCAGGTGCAAGGCCCGCTCCAGTCGTGGTTTCAGAGCCCCTATGCCAACGTCATCGTGGACATCGCGCCTAACTGGTCATGGAAAGCGAACTACAACTATTACGGATACGGCGAAGGCACTCCATTTGGACCGGCGTTGCCGCCGCGAAACTTTCGGGGCAATGTTTACACGCTCGCGGTTAACTATGCTTTTTAAACTCGGCTTAAGAAAGGCATCATAGAAACCTCACTTGAAGGAGCTTTCCATGTCGAATACGCTATCCACCCGGGCCATTTGTGTGGCCATGATGTTTGTGAGTCTTCCTTGCCTCGCTCAAACATCCGCAGCCGACAACTATAAGGCCAAGTGCCAGATGTGCCATGGCGCTACTGGTTTGGCCGATACACCTGCAGGCAAATCCCTGAAGGCTCATCCATTTAATTCGCCGGATATCGCAAAGCTGTCGGACGAGGAACTCGCCGCCGTTATCAGGAATGGAAAGAACAAGATGCCTGCCTACAAGGGAAAGCTGACAGATGCGGAGATCAACGATCTGGTTAAGTTCATCCGCACATTCGCACACTGAGCCCGATTACCCGACGGAATGCAAGGAGGGAGATGAATGGAAACTACTGCACCGGCAAAAGGCGAGTTCAAGGTTGATCCAAAGCGGCGCTCATTCTTAGGTGCGATGTTCGCTGTCAGTGGAGCCATCGTAGGCGCAATACTTGCAATTCCTCTCGTGCGCTTTTCGACATTCCCACTGCGCAAAAGCGCGGAAGAAAGCGAGTGGTCAGATGTTGGCCCGGTAGATGAATTCGCCTCTCTGACTGCGCCCGTTGCAAAAACGATCACCGTGGAACGTCGTGATGCCTGGCAGATCACATCGATGCAGACCGCCGTTTATGTATTGCCGTCCAACGCTGGAGCTGGACAGTTCCGCATCTTGTCGCCGATCTGTCCGCACCTGGGATGCTCTGTCCGCTGGGAGGGCGGTCGCAATGAGTTTGTCTGCCCCTGTCACGCCGGGTCATTCTCATCAGATGGAGAGCGACTTGCCGGTCCCCCACCTCGCTCTATGGACACGCTGGACGCCAAGGTAGAGGGTGGCGTGCTGAAGGTTCGCTACCAATATTTCCGGCAGTTGATCCCAAACAAAGAAGCCGTGGCTTGAGGTGCAAAGACAATGACAAACCAACCTGCACCTGGACCGAACGACAACGAGAGTATCGCGACGCGAATGGACAAATGGCTCGACCAACGCACGGGGATGGATTCGCTGTTGCACGAAGCGCTCGATGAGCCGATTCCGGGAGGGGCCAAGTGGGCCTACGTTTTTGGCTCAGGACTGCTCTTTCTCTTCGTTTCGCAGATCATCACTGGTGTCTTTCTTGCGTTGTACTACGTGCCGTCAGCGGAACATGCGCACACGGTCGTGTCGTACATCGTAAAGGTCGTAACATCCGGCTCTTTCGTTCGCAGCATCCATGCATACGGTTCGAGCGCCATCATTATTCTTTTGGTGTTCCACATAGGGCAGACCGTCCTGTATGGCTCGTATAAGGGGCGTCGCGAGTTATTGTGGCTCTCGGGCTGCTTCCTGCTGGCATTGATGCTCGGCATGGCTTTCACCGGATATCTACTGCCCTGGGACCAGAAGGCGTACTTCGCCACTGTGGTCGGGACGAATCTCGTCGCAGAGGTGCCCTTCATTGGTCCGACCCTGCAAAAACTACTGCGCGGCGGCAGTCAAATGGGAACCCTGACGCTCTCCCGCTTCTATGTGCTGCATGTCTTTATCTTACCGGCCATGCTCATCGGCTTTATCGCGGCGCATGTCTTCTTCTTCCGAAAAGCCGGCGCTGCTGGCCCAATCAAAGAGGACTCCTTCAAGCCTAAATTGCCTTCCGTCCCGTTCTATCCACGGCAGGTCTTCATGGATGCGGTCTTTGCCATTGCCTTGATCGGTGTCCTTGCCATTCTTGCAACGACAATTCCCATGGATCTCGGTCCCGCGGCTGACCCTGCCGACACACATTTTCTGCCGCGCCCCGAATGGTATTACCGCCCGGCCTTTCAATGGCTGAAGTATCTCAGCGGCCATTGGTCGCTTATCGGAGGCATTTTGTTGCCGGCATTGCTTGCGATCATCTTCGCAGCTGTGCCGTTTCTTGACCGGAGACCTGAGCGACGCCCATGGAAACGTCCCATCTCTGTAGGAGCATTCTTTCTCTTCCTGGCTGCCTACATCGCTCTTGGTGTAGCCAGCTACCGGGACGACTTTCGAGACCCGGGTTTGGCTGCCCAGATGCGCAAGCAGGATGAGGATGCACGAGCGTTTATGCAAAAGCCGTTCGTCCCGGCGAGAGCCGCCGGAAGTGTCGCGGCCGCCCTGGTCTCTGCCGACCCAAAGGTGCTAAAGGGTCAGGCGATATTTCAGGCTCAATCCTGCAACGCCTGCCACGGAGAGGGAGGCGTAGGCTCTCCTGCTGCAGGTCCTCTGATCGGCGTAGGCACAAAATTTACCGACGCGCAGCTCATTGCGATTCTTCAGCAACCTGAGGCCAAAATGACGGCGGGCGGGATGACACCTGTAGATCTGAAACAGGATGATCTGGAAGCATTGGTCGCATACCTTCGCCAACTCCACTGATCTCCCGATCTGAAGGGGCGCGTTTTCGATATGGCATGCGGGCGCTGGAGCTCCTATGCCTGAACCGTTTTGCATCGCATCTTCGAAATTCGATCGAAGCACATTTCTCACGAACCAGCAGTTCCGATGAGCTCTGAGAATGTTGTGATCATAGTCACAGCCTGCGAGCGTCGAAATGATTTCATCTATTCATTGAATTCGATGCTGAGACGGTATACCTCGCAGAGGAGCTATTGGAAATGAAAGATGCTGAGACCAGGTTGCTTCAGCAGCTTGCAGACAAACTCGCCGGACTCAGCGCCGACATGCTTGCGTTGGAATCCGACCTGCTTGATGGGTCTCTTCCCCTGCACAAGAATCACCTGCGGAGCGCACGCAATCTCACTCACTACCTCGCGCTCAGGCGGCACGATTTGCGCGACCTGCAAGCGAATCTGGCTGTCCTTGGACTCTCATCGCTTGGGCGAAGCGAGAGCCACATCCTTAGTGCGATTCAGACGGTGTACCACGTCTTGCGTTCACTGGTTAGACCGGAGGAAACCAAATCTGGAGAAACGCCATGCCTCACCGAATCTCCAGTCAAATTTGACGAAGGATCGGGATTGCTCAGCAGCAACACCGCAGCTCTTTTAGGGCGGACACCAAAAGGCCGCAAGGTCAGGATTATGGTGACCATGCCGACGGAGGCCTCGACCAACTATCAACTGGTTCGCGACCTCCTGCGAAGTGGCATGGACTGCATGCGCATCAACTGCGCCCACGATAATCCCGATGTCTGGTTAGGGATGATACGGAATCTCAAGCTAGCAGAGAAAGAGATTGGCCGTTCCTGCCGCATCGAGATGGACTTGGCCGGTCCGAAGCTACGTACTGGTCCCATTGAGCCAGGGCCTGCAGTACTCCGCTGCCGTCCTGAACGCGACACTTTTGGCCGGGTCATCAAGCCCGCCCGAATCTGGCTGACATCTCTCTTGAAACAAGAGAACAGTCCTCAAGAGAAGGCGCCATCGCTGACAGTTGACGAGCAGTTCATTGCGAAACTACATCAAGGAGATGTCGTTCGCTTTCGCGATGCCCGAGACGCGCGTCGCTCACTCCAAGTGGTGAGAGTCGAGCGTGCGGGTTGCTGGACTGTAATAAGAAAGACCGCTTACTTCGTTCCAGGGATTGAACTCCACGCCGTGCCTGGCAATGCCTCACATCCAATAAGGAAAACATCGTGGACGGGTCGCGTTGGCCCTATTCCCCGTACGTCACAGAAATTGCTTCTTAAACAGGGAGAAATCCTAGTTGTCAGTCGGTCAACTATGCCTGGCAAACCTGCTCGACGAGACAAAGCTGGGCATGTTACGTCACCTGCGCAAATCGGAGTTACCCTGCCGCACTTTTTTGATCACGCAAAGGATGGTCAGCCTGTCTGGTTCGACGACGGGAAAATTGGCGGCCTGATTCGTTCCGTAAACCGCACAAGCGTTCGAGTCGAGATAACGCAAGCACGTATAGAGGGAGAGTATCTCGGTGAGGGAAAAGGTATCAATTTGCCGGCCACCCGGATAGATACCCCGGCACTCACAGAGGACGACGTAAAACATTTAGAGTTCATCGCCCAACATGCGGATCTCGTAGGCTATTCTTTCGTGCGCACGGAAGACGATGTTCGCCAGCTTATAGCTCACCTTCGCGAACTCAAGAAAGAGTCCCTCGGGATCGTGCTGAAGATCGAAACACAGGCAGCATTCGATAATCTTCCCCGGATTATTCTTGCAGCGATGGCTATGCGGGCGATGGGAGTCATGATCGCTCGCGGAGATTTAGCCGTGGAATGTGGTTACCAACGCCTTGCCGAAATTCAGGAAGAAATCTTGTGGATATGCGAAGCCGCTCACATGCCTGTCATCTGGGCCACGCAAGTTCTTGAAAGCCTCGCAAGGAACGGTATCCCATCTCGCTCTGAGATCACTGACGCAGCAATGGGAGAACGCGCTGAATGCGTCATGCTTAATAAGGGTCCGCATGTTGTCGAGGCAGTGAAAGCGCTGGATGACATCCTCAGGCGCATGCAAGATCATCACGAGAAGAAACGGTCAATGCTTCGTCGGCTCCGGGTTGCAGATTGTCTACCCAAGCTGATGACGTCCTATGCGAGTTCGGACCTAGTTCCAATCGATCGTGGAGCATGCCCAGTCCAACAATTGGAGTCAAACTCAGGGTAGCGTTGTCGCGGTACCGTCAATGTTCCTATCGGCACGGCGCAGGGACCTCATTACGGAACTAACCGACCGAATCATGAAAGGCCTGTCGGCGTTTCACTGTTACCTGCTGTCACAAGGGCAAAGGCATGATCGCCAAGATTTTTTTCGAGTAACAGGCGAATCAGCGTAGTCTCCCGCGATTCAACATGATGACTGGCTTCATATCGGAAGTGACCCCGCTACTGCACTCGGGAACCGAAGCACCAGGATCTTCGATCGGCCAATAAGAGGATCTTGCGGGGCAGTCTCGGCTCGCGCCGTCTCAGGTAGTAAAAAGCGGCGGCTCCCTTCAGGAGCCGCCGCTCACATTGATTTGAACTTCAGAATCAGTTATGAACATTGGCGAGATCAAAACGATCAAGGTTCATAACTTTGTTCCAGACTCCCGCAAAGTCATCGACAAACTTCTGGTGCGCGTCTGAACTTGCATAGACCTCAGAGAGCGCCCTGAGCTGAGCGTTGGAACCGAAGATGAGATCGGCACGCGTCGCCGTCCACTTCACCTCCCCTGTCTTGCGGTCTCGCCCTTCAAACGTGTCTTGTTCGTCAGAGGTCGCCTTCCACACCGTCCCCATATCGAGCAGGTTAATAAAGAAGTCGTTCGTTAGCGCCTCGGGCCGCGTGGTGAAGACGCCGTAGCTGGTCTTGCCGTAGTTTGTGTTCATCATACGCATCCCGGCGAGCAGAACAGTCAGCTCCGGCGCGGTCAGGGTAAGAAGCTGGGCCTTATCCAGCAACTCGACCTCCGCTGTTCCATCGGTGATTCCGTTCGAGTACGAGCGGAAGCCGTCGGCGCCGGGTTCGAGCACCGAGAAGGACTCTTCATCCGTCTGCTCCTGCAAAGCGTCCATACGCCCGGGGGCGAAAGGAACAGTCACGTCGATGCCGGCATTCTTGGCGGCCTTCTCGACGCCTGCGCAACCGGCCAGGACGATGAGGTCGGCGAGCGAGATCTTCTTGCCGTTGGTATGCGTGCCGTTGAACTCGCTTTGAAGGCCTTCGAGGGTCTTCAGCACCTTCGCGAGCCTCTCGGGCTCATTGACCTTCCAGTCCTTCTGCGGAGCGAGACGGATGCGTGCACCATTGGCGCCCCCGCGCTTGTCGGAGCCGCGATAGCTGGAGGCCGAAGCCCAGGCGGTGGAAACGAGCTCCGAGACGCTCAGGCCCAAGTCAAGAACCTTCTTCTTGAGAGCCGCGACGTCCTGCTCGTTCACGAGTTCATGGTTGACGGCGGGAATGGGGTCCTGCCAGATGAGCTCTTCCTTCGGGATCTCGGGGCCGAGATAGCGTGCCCGCGGTCCCATGTCGCGATGCGTGAGCTTGAACCATGCGCGAGCGAAGGCATCGGCGAGTTCCTCCGGATGCTCGTAGAAGCGACGTGAGATCTTCTCGTATACGGGATCGAGACGCAACGAGATGTCGGTGGTCAGCATGTTGGGCTGCTTGCGCTTGTTGGGATCGTGCGCGTCGGGCACGGTATTGGCGCCCTGGTCGCCCTTGGGCCTCCACTGATACGCGCCGCCGGGGCTCTTGGTCAGCTCCCATTCGTACTTGAAGAGGTGCTCGAAGTAGTCGTTGCTCCACTTCGTGGGCGTGGTGGTCCAGGTAACTTCGATGCCGCTGGTGATGGCGTCGCCAGCGATGCCGGAGGCGTAGGCGCTGGTCCAGCCAAGCCCCTGTTCTTCGATCGTGGTTCCTTCCGGCTCCCGGCCCAACATAGTGCCCGGACCGGCGCCGTGGGTCTTGCCGAAGGTGTGACCGCCAGCGATCAGGGCGACCGTTTCTTCGTCGTTCATCGCCATGCGGCCAAACGTCACGCGGATGTCGTGCGCGGCCTTGACGGGATCCGGTACGCCCTCAGGTCCTTCGGGATTGACGTAGATGAGACCCATGGTCGTCGCGCCGAAGGGGTTGGCGAGAAGGCGTTCGTCGCTGCCCGCGGCGTAGCGCTTGTCCGTCCCCATCCATGTGGTCTCTGCACCCCAGTCGACGTCCCGGTCCGGCTCCCAGACGTCGGCGCGTCCGCCAGCGAACCCGAAGGTCTTAAAGCCCATCGACTCAAGCGCAACATTACCAGCAAGAATCATCAGGTCGGCCCA
>Ga0123355_10011347_pt1 | contig 13728 bp, 12 predicted proteins | sample TergutEmb28metaG_3_FD_89872 | JGI IMG/M metagenome (GOLD analysis project Ga0123355, IMG submission 89872) | Embiratermes neotenicus P1 segment gut microbial communities from Petit-Saut dam, French Guiana - Emb289 P1 | ecosystem: Host-associated > Arthropoda: Insects > Digestive system > Gut ...
GCCAACGAGGTCCCCGCCCCAGCGCCGGCGGGGCGGGCATGAGCAGGAGGCCGGCATGACGACGCTGACCGGCGACGCCGCGGTGAAGCCGCCGAAACGATTCCCCCCCCCCCCCCCCCCCCCCCCCGGGGCCATCCTAACCCGTGCAGAAATGTCTCTGCGTTATCCAAAGATTTTCCCTTTCATCCATTCTTCTACAATTATTCCTTACGTCTCTTTTTTTCTCTCCTAAGGTCTTTATTTAATCAGAACTACCAGAACTGATTGAAATGTTTCTGTGGTAAATAACTTGTGTGTCTCGACTGGTTTGACTGAAGATATGTTGCCTAAATAATAATAAAATTCACGGAACTAATATGCCTACTAAATAAACCTTTTAAGAATGCATTTCATAATTCAATTTGGAATCTAATGTACCAAGCAATTACTCAGATTGTTCCCCCATTAGAGAGAGAAAACAGATTGGCCACTCACTTGAATAGCGAAACCGCACGGCACAGATTCCCAAATCCAGGGTCGAGACTCAAACTTACGCCGCCACAGCCTGGGACGGGTTGCAGACACGCAAATAATTAAAGGAACTTCATGGTTTAAATTGGATGCTGAGTAGTTACTTGCACTGTTTGGATCGCAAGACTAATGTGACTTTCTCTCTTGAGTAGTGGGTAAGTGTTGGAGAAAGTCCGCGTCAGAACAAGGGATAAACCGGAAAATTCACTTGTGAGGAATAAACTGTGTATTAAAGGAATATCCCACGTCGAGGCAGGCATTTTCTTGCAATCTTTTCAGTGATCCCTAACAAATTCTGGCCGTAAACGAGAAATGAACAGGGAAACATTCTTCTGTTGTGACTTTGGATACATATATTAAAGGGCTGGTTGACCCCGGGTTGCAAGGCCGGTTGGGTTAACAGACTTCCTCTTCTCCAAATCGTACACAGTGGATCCGATGCCCATCCAGCCACCTATGTTTTCAGTATTTTTAGCCGTTTTAGAGGGGGTATAGCGGCCGGGCCTTCGGGCTTACCACACTTCTTCCGGTGCTGCTGTTCAGAATGAACGGTGCTGTACCTCTGTTCCCCCCATATGCCTGCGTGGCGTTTACAGGGACTATATTGTTTTTACTTATTTTAACTATGAATATATTTTCAGAACCTAATATGTGATTTATTTAATTTTTAATTTTCTTCAAACACTGCTCCTTTACTTTACATTATTCGACTGTCTGTCGCAGAGGATGACTTGCTTTAGTAGAAGAATTTAGAATGTAGAATTGTGGACATCTATGACTTTTGTCGTGTCAAATGTGGAAGGAAATTAATGAGAAATAATGGAAGGTATACCGCAGTTCTGCATAGCATTAAATCACAGAATGAAGCTACTTTATAGCCAAGTCTTGCCATTTCTGTAACAGTCGCCTACCTGTACAGTAAAAAATTCATTTCATTGCCACTCTATCGATAATCTTGCTTGGAATATCACCCATGCCTTATAACTGTTAACAAAATTCGTGCGTACGTAATTATGCATTACTGTTACTATTTTCTCAATTCATTTCCAGACACGACCCTGAATCATGTGGACCTCGGATTCAGCTCTCGGTTATGACATAGATCTATCCCGCGTTCCAAACAATTAGAACTCGCGCTAGGAGCGAATATTAAAAATTAATTTCTTGTGTCTGAAAGCTTTTTAATATATCATTCCTTCTACGATAAAACAACCACAAACCATAGCCGATTCCATGCAGCAGTGGAAGACCTTCACGTATATTCCAGTGTAAACGAATGTGGGAAAATTACAACGGGGTAAACTTGGCAACGTGCGTTAGAGGTACTAAACACAAATTTAGGAAGTCAAACGCTGAATGACATTTTAGATCCGCATAGAAATGAGTTTTCTTGGGGAGGTAGCAAGATAAACATGACGGATCATAAAAAATAGTAATGGAAAACAAGTGAAGATACGGGAGTAAGAGATATGAACGCAGTAAGAAAACTAACAAAATATACTTATAACATCTGGTAAAAATTCCAATCAATTAATATGAAGATAAGTATAAATGAAGCAGAATTTCCGACGAAAATTTTTGTAGCAGGAAAAAGCCAACTGCTTCATCCGTGATGATGATGATGATGATGATGATGATGATGATGACGACGACGACGACGACGATGACGATGACGACGACGATGATGATGATAATAATGATGATGATGACGACGACGACTATGAATACGATGATGAGAGTGGTGGAAATAACGGCTGGATGTAAGATGTGCATGTGGGCCCGGTAGCTCAGTCGGTATAACGACTGACTACGGGCTGGACGGTCCGGGATTCAATCCCGGTGGGGACGAGATTTTCCGCCCGTCCAGACCGACCCTGGGCCCACCCAGCCTCCTGTAAAATGGGTACCGAGTATTTACCGGGGGTAAAATGCGGCCGAGGCGTGCTGCTGACCACTCACCCCCTTCTAGTGCCGCGGTCATGGAAGATACCTTTACCCAACCTCTGGACCATACTGGGCATGTAAAGGGATCATTTTATCTTTTTAAGATTTGCATAAAATTGCAGTCATCCGAACAAAACAATTTCAATCCATATAAATCGTTTTGGATCATTGTCCTAACGTATTCGCTAAAGCAAATGATTATCCCGGGATTAACAATATGATATTTCACGTCTGAACTGATTCTACTTTTACATTAGCATTTAACGTCATAATTATCATATTTCAAAATTCAAATTTCAACCACTGTTCCATCTACTGCGAAAATCAGCTAATATACGGCATATGTTAGAAAACACGTGGCATTGACTTGTGAATGATACCACCAGATGGAGTATATTTACATGAGCGCAAAAGTATTTCGCGCGTGAACATTATCTGTTGGCGACCTAGTTCGGAAATGAAAGTCCGTAACGTGGAATAGGTTTAGTACAAGAAAAAAAGCAGTTCCATGCTGCAAAATATATGCGAGTGCAATGCAAAGATACGTGAAGCACTAGTTGATCATGCCTTTACCACAGAACAACTGCAAAGTGGAATATCTTTAACTGCCAGCATTTGTGTGTCCGTTCACACAGAAACGTAAGTGGCCTTCAGTGTTTAGTGCATGGAAGAAGTAATTGGTCGAGTATACGGATATTTCTTGGTCCGAATTTTACGACAGGACTCACGAGTGAAAACGTGTAGGTTTTTTTGCAAAGTGGGTGCCAAAGTGCATGAGTGGGCGCGTTACGAGATATGTTGTGTCAGTCTCGAAAGATTTCGTCTCGAAGGGGGCAACACCTTCAAACGGATAAACGCAATTGATGAAAAGATGGCGAGGGCTTATGAACGGAACTCAAACGACACTCCTCCGAATTTCGTCATCTACAGTCGCAATGAGAACACAAGTTTCAACAAAATCCGTAACCAACGAAACTGATAATCAAATTGGCCTGTGAAGTCCACGGTGTTCTTGTGTGCCATCTTGTTTCACACGGTTAAACTGTGACTGCACAGTATTATGGACCATTTCTGCAGTACCACGTACTTCGTGTAGTTAGGGAGAAGCGTCTAGAAACGCCTGACGTCATCGTCCTATAAGGTAATGCTACAGTTCACTCAGCGGACATTGTTAAGAAAGACCTCTGGCAGTGAAATGGAGTGTTAAAACAGCCTTCCTGTTTTCACGACCTCAGTCGACGTGACTACCGTCTGGTTCTGAAAACAAAGCGGCAATTGCGTTGGAGAAAATATTTGCAATCACAGAGGAAGTTTTAACAGCATTTCGAGGGGACGTGACATATTGCAGGATGTCAGGTGACGACGCTGACGATGACAGCCGCCTCCCCAATCGATGGCAACAAACCGTAGACAAACTCAGGTACAACTTTGAGAAGTTTTTAACAGTTGAAACGTGTAGTCAGTGTTGTACTACTCTTCGTTCAATGTTCGCCCTGCACGTCACAAAGAAACCAAAGAGCCTAGATTCAAAACCTTCGTGATTTTCTTCCCTCCAAACAGCGACTCCCGCGTATATACCCCTACCTGGCGGTGACATTCAATACATGATAGTGCCTTCAAGGGTATATATTCCATTTGACGAGTTGTCACATTTTTGGCCAAACAAATATGGTGTCTTGAGGAGTGTACACAGAAAACTACCCTTCATAACCAATTTCCAAACTCTCCCGTAACTATTATTTCACGTCACTTTTCTTAGCTTCCTGCAGCCGTTGAAGCACACATTCACTGTTCCAGCCTGGGTTCAAAGCTACTAAAAACTCTTACACTCTCTTGTTTCTTGTTAAACTTAATGGATACATTAGTGCAGCTCCCTAGATGTGTCATATTGCAGAAGTGGAAAGCTTTTCCCTTGATGCATTCATATCAGAGTACCTTGAGTTTGAGCGCCTCTAAAGGCAAATTAAGGTCACATGCACTTAAAGTAATATTGCGATCAATAGAGACTGCTGAATATACCTTAGTAAATGGATGAATACGAAAATTTTAGTCTAATATTGTACAGAATATAAGCTGTACCTCAAATTAAGACATTCTGCATTCAAAGCTACCTTTATTAAAATACAGAAAGTTTCCTTAATACTGCGGTGTCCTTGTGACAGACCGTCTTTCTGCGAATTTCCTGATTTACTTTCCTTGCACACGTGCTGATGCTCCCGTTGGCTTGAATTTCCAACGTAGTGTTGTTTATCTTCTCACACAATTTTTTCTTTACTCGAAAGTTTCCTATGGCCAGTAAGTGCTACTACCCTAATTCACCGCACAGCCCATTTGTAATGCGATATCGCCGTTCGATCTTCACATTATATTTATTTCAGAAGACACTCTTTATATATGGGTAGTTAAGGAACGTAGAGAAGTCCCATAACAGGCCTGAACAGGCCCTGAGAGTTCCAGAAGTTTGAGGCTCCTAGATTTCAAGACAATTGACACATGTAGGTGGTAAGGTTGTCAGCCCTAAGCACTTGCCGCCTTTACCCCGCAGGAAATATTCCTGGTACTCATTTCTGTTAGAGGTTGAGTCAACCCCAAGACCATTGTGCGGCCGGAAGAATTACGTCAATAAAAAATTCCAATGACACAGTAGGGAATCGAACCCGCGACCTTCCGGCTTGTAGTTCAGTGCCTCAACCAACTGCGCCACCGCGTGCCCCTGTGGGTAGTTAAGGGGTCAGATAATGAAACCTGCCTCACTGGCACTCGGATAGAATACCGAGCTAGCTATAAATCTTGAAAGTAAAAGCAAGTGTTGAAGAAGGCCACCCTGTAAGCCTAACATGATTAAATCCGTCACTTTATTGACTTTCTATTTCTGGTCCTACAACGTTGTCAACTTTTCTGTTTCATGAACGTCCCAAAGAGCTATTGTAACAGACTCGTACGCAAAATGCAATTCAGGTAGCTACATGAATATAAAGAGGATCAGGTTTCACATTCTGTGTCGAATGTTCGTTCGATACAAAATTTCCTCGTACTTCTCTCACCTCATCAGACAACCACAACAAATGATTCCTATCTTTCCCAGATCTAGCTGACTCAACCAACCACAATGCCTACGTTATTTCAATGAAAAACACCGTTGTTTACTACCCCAAACAAATAAGACTAAAGTATCTCAATAACTATGTAACTCCATATAGCAGAATTATTTTTGATAAACTTATATGCCCTTGGTCGAGAGATTCCAGAATTACCATATTCAAAAAACCTACCACCTTTCCCTATCAGGAGTCAGATGACACCGTTACACAATTCCATCACGTTTATCCCAGGTCCATTTAATATTGGGGACCGCGGCAGCACAGTGATTAAGGTGCTGTGCTACAAATCAGAAAGTCGCTGGTTCGATCCCAGCTGGTGTCAGTGGATTTTTCATTGACATAAAATCCTTCCCTGGGGTCGACTCAGCCTCTAACAGAAATGAGTACCAGGAGTATTTCCTGCGGGTAAAGGCGGCCGGTGCGTAAAGCTGACAACCTTACCACCATCCTGTGTCGTTGTCACGAAATCTGGGAACCTTAACTTCCTGAAACCCTCTGGGCCTGTCCAGGCCTGTAATGGGACTACTTCACCTTCACCATTTAATATTATCCTCCTATTTAAACCTGATACCAAAGTATCTACACCTACCTGTAAAAGAGGCTCGACTAAATGAAATGAAGTGCTATAGTATCTACATATACCCCTTGCACTGTAGGCCCTACACATACCAGTAGCTCACGTACGAAGTTAGCTATGATATTACCTCATCAAGGGTGACAGGGAAGTAAAGTGACACTTTACCCAACCCCAGCAATCAAATTATTGGAAACAAGCCCTCTCTCCCCTTACCCTATTCCACTGAGTAGAGCACACTGGTATCTAGCATAGCCACCTGCAGAGGCGGGTTAATACTGATTTGACGTCAGAGTTCCGCAACTATTGCCTTTCTCTACACCGTTGATGCCAGTTTTGGCAAAGTTTCAGCAAATGAGGCAGAATTAATGGGTACTTCAGCAGTAGCCAGCGACTCAGCTTTCATGGCCTTTAGTTAGTAATGGGTGCACATCGGTACGTAACCGCGGCAGAGATGGTGTACAGGAATTATGGTTAAAAACATTACACAATGAGGACACCAAATGCAGACGAAGTTCTACGACAGACAACAAAACAAAGTAAAGGCTGATCTAGTGTTGCAGAAGTTGAAACCCGCTAAAAAAAAAAAGTTACATTTTGAACACTAGATATAGGTGAAATAAAGTGAAATGCCAACTTGAAGCAACAAGGTAATTTTATTGATGTATTCTTCGCTCGACATGTTTCGGGCGCATACGCCTATCATCAGGAGCATTAGATGTTGAGTTGCAGCGTATGGTTTTCTGTACAGAGTTTGTGGATGGGTGGTGGTCTTGAGAGCCGCTGCGTAGGTCGTGTGTACGGTGCAGAAAACCATATGCTGCAACTCAACATCTAATGCTCCTGATGATGGGCTTATGCGCCCGAAACATGTCGAGCTAAGAATACATCAATAAAACTACCTGGTTGCATCAAGTTAGCATTTAACTTTATTTCATGAGGAAGATGCACGGTCAAACAACCCTCAAACTAAATATACGGTTGCAGTGGTAACGACCCATTGTGTAACGAAAGGAGAGGCACTTGGGCGTTAGGTCTACAAGGTTGCCACAATGAATAATTTATATAGCCTACATCCAAACAGCGTTTTAATCATAATTCCCTGCCTCACTTGCTCTACACCTTTTGTTCGAAACATTTTTCACTACGATAAATATTTAGTGACTTCCACTCCAGATGTATGCAGACAAGCTATCACGTTGTTGTGTAAGGTATCTATCTGTTTTTCTAGCTCGAGTTTAACACAGTCGGTGTGTGCGCATAAAATTTAGCAAAACAATACAGTATCAAATGTGACGGAAATTCATTAGGGGCTTTCGAGCTGTCGTACAAAGTGGGATGGACGGACGGAGCGAATTTAACAGATGATACGTAGGGAAGCGAAACACCCGAAAGGTCCGATTTTGCTACTGTGTAATAAATAGGTTAAATGATGGAGCGAAAAGGGTGTAATTTTGGCAATCTATCTCATGGACGTTACATGAAACCAGAGAGAGTTCGAATGGCAGTATGTCACTTTGTCATATTTCCTCTTCTGCTTTCATTTCCAATAAAACGCATGCATTTCTACAAAGAACGCTCTTTAAGTTGGGTTTATAAGGCAGTCTATTAGGTAAGAATTTTATGATAACTGGCTGAATTTAAGCAACCTAATTCCACGCCCTTGACTACTTTGTGTGCCGAATTTCGTCAACGCAGAGCAAGTGGTTGCCTACAGAAACACACACTTGTGTTAAATACAATTCAAATGCGAAGATGTAGTTTACAATTGCACATTGGCTGTTTGAGGCTTAATTCTTATAGCATAAATCGCCAGGTTTAACAATAAAAACTCCGAAATTTGTACATAGAGTACACTTATGTGTTCTTACATGTACCATTATTTCCTTGTAGAACATATCCCGACTTGCTTCCTTGAGTCCCCAGGTAGCTTGCCACAAGGCAGCGTTACTAGATGTCGGTCAGAGGGCCCGCACAATTCTGCCCCCAGTCCTTTGAGCCGTCGAACCTCGAATAATTGGGTCTTGTGGGGAATGATAGTGCAACAAGAGCACAATACAATTCAACACAGTAATAACAATTGTATTGATTAACATAACAAGGCATAAATGAAATTAAAACAAGTGCAGCAATAATGAGAATACAAAACACAGTGAAACATGCTCTTACAAACACGCATTCGGCCAGTCGTAATCTACGTAATACAGTTATCAAGCCCGCCGGCTTACGTAAGTTTACCTCATACCTCTACCAGTACACAACGGCCGGCACACAGCAATTACAGCACAATAATTCAAACATCGGCCGCTCGCAAACTTACAATGTCGTGACATGAAAACTGCCGACACAAGATACTTATTGGCATAAGCCAAGTAGTCGGCCAAACAATCTACGGCCTTACGTGAACAGAGTACAAACAAAGAGTAATACAATAACTGAACATGGATGTTTTGACTCTTGTACAAATAAATGAAAGTTACTCACGGGAAAAACACGCCCGTATTAGTCCCTATCCGAGGCGACGCTACGCAGACGTCGGGAGACATGTTCAAAGAAAAACGAAAACATCAATCCAAAATACAAAGACCAAAACGAAAACCTTTTACCTTCTGTACATGTCCCGACGTCTCCGCAGGTCCCTCTTGGGATGAACAGCTAATGAAGGAGCTTCTCGCTCCTGCCCCGGACAGAAGTAGATTCGGAGAGTTGAACCCAAGATGATAAGATCCAAAGAGGAGTAGAAACAAGAGTGATCGGGACATAAAACGTTTCCATCGAGGAAACCTCGGAAAACAACGCCAATGCCTTTCACTTTTCCTCGATGGCCAATCAACAGGCGATAGCCTTGCAAGGGAAGAGAAAGGGAAGGAAATGTAGCCTCGAACCAGGCCCTCCTATGCAGACGGCTCATCCTAATGGAAACACTTTATTCTGTGTTAGTTACAAACTTAATCTTAGTATGTAAAAGGTAAAGTGATCCCGTTGCAGGCCCGGTGTGGCCCAGACGGTGGGTAGAGGTATAGCTCTACTCTTCCATGACTGCAGCACTAGAAGGGGGTGAGTGGTCAGCAGAACGCCCCGGCCGCACTTTACTCCCGGGAAAGACACGGTACCCATTATACAGGAGGCTGGGTGGACCACAGGGCCGGTCTGGACGGGCGAAAAATCTCGTCCTCACCGGGATTCGATACCGGGCCTTCCAGCCCGTAGTCAGTCGCTATAGTTTTCGAAGGTTTAAGGTACCTTTTTGTACGTCATTAGCAGGATTGTGATCTGCACGACAAGGGTGCGTTATTTTTCTGGCACTGATCCAGGGGACTGGGCGTCATTGTTTTAGGCAGTAGTTTGGAAATGATTCCCGCTACAGCAACAAGATCTGGTGTATATTGATGTGTAAGTGCTAATGTTACGGGCCGACACGTCAAGAAACATAACATTTAACAAAGTATATGTCTATTTTGCCTATTGATAATGTGAGATTTTTGGTATCAGGTGCATCAGGTGGCATCGGCTAAACCCTTAGTCCTTATCGTGCCAAAAACATAAAAAATTCGACCATCAAACAAGACAAAGAAACCAGCTTTAACTATATGGCGAGGTAGATTCAGTCAAAAACACAACTATAAATATGTTGTGTTTTTGACTGAATTTACCTCACCATGTAGTTTAAAAACACAACGTGGATGGCACACCTCAGAACCAGCTTTAATACTGAACTCAAGATGAAAGAGAAGAACGAGAGGGCCCATAACTCAAAGCACATGATCATAGTGTAAATTCAAATACATGTACACTTTCTATCAGCTGTATGTAGGCGGGAATTGGGGGTTACATTAGTCAGGTTTCCTTAACTGTTTGCAGAATTATGTTTATTGAATAAATCTAAATAAGCAATTGAGACAATGTGCAAGCAACAATGCAATGTCATGATTATGAAAGTAATCTACCAAGTTTATACCCATAATGAACCAAAGGACTACTTCGAAGGGTTCAGGCTCAGACTTTTCTTAATTCCTACAGTCTATATTCGGATATAAACTCCCTCTTCCATGTCCACCATCCACCGCTACTTTGCATCACATTCGACGCCAAATTCCATACTTATATATATATATATATATATATATATATGTGTGTGTGTGTGTGTGTGTGTGCAGGAGAGCGTAGTCGGTATAGCGACTCGCTAAGGGCTGGAAGCTCCACGGATCGAATCCCGGTTCGGGCGAGATTTTTCACACCCGCCCAGACCTAGGGCCCATATAGCCTCCTGCATTATGGGTCCCGGGTCCCCTTCTTGGGGGTACAGCAGCGGGGGCTTGGCCTCAACCACATACCCCCCATCTAGCGCCGAGGTTAAGGAAAGAGTAGAGCTATACCTCTATAACATGTGAAACCCATCACATCGGCAGTTCTTAAGTCACGTAATAAAGGCGGACATACGTGTGAATCAAAGCCGCGCATGAGCAAAAAACCTAAACCAACACCTTGTAGTACACAATGTTGGTACTTACTCGTATTGTTTACTACGCAAACGGTCACAATGCGTCTTATAAACTTCTTCAGAAACTCAAGCCATCAACAAATATTACACGATCCACTGATCCCTGTTCTGCGGCGCAAGATGCCAGTCCACACATTCACACCCTATTTCTTCCATACAATTCAATATTTCTCTCCACATATGTCTACATCACTCAAGTGGTCTTCTGCCTTCACGATTTTGACAGAAACACTTTTATAGAGTTTTTATTTCCTCTTTGATGTGGGTCACGGCCGAACCAGCCTCTTTGTTTCAGCATTCCAATAATCTAGGCCCATCATCAGGAGGTACAACCGTATGTATACAACAATTGGTACTTATTATTCTTTGTAGATGACTGTCTGTTGTCCTGCAGGAAAACAGTCATCTAAAAAGAATAATAAGTACCAATTGTTGTATACATACGGTTGTACCTCCTGATGATGGGCCTAGATACGCCCGAAACATGTAGAGGTTGACGAAATATATTAAGAATAAGTTGTGCATCAAGTTGGTTTTTCTGTATACGATTATATCGAGATGCTTGGTCAACAAAACATTAAAAAAACAGCAAATTACAGTGTTCCTAAGCATGTAGCTTACACATGAACTTATTGCTTCCTTTGCCTAAGTCCAGTTATTGTACTCGGTGCTTTGTTCTCAGGTATTATCAATCTAGAATCTTGCCTCACGACTAGAGACCAGTCTTTACAGTCACTTAAAACAACAAACATATTTACACTTTTAATGTTTATAACGAAATTTATATTGTAAAGTGGTATTTAATGAACAAACGAAATGTTATCTGACAGATAAATCATATTCATTGAAGCATTAACTTTCACGAGAGTCCAGTATTACTGACGAACAGAGTAAGAATTGAAAAGTGAGTAAAAAGTAAATATTAAAAAGGGGGAAGGTCTATGGAGCAGAGACAGAAATCTTTCACTGCATTGACTGTGAGAAGAAGGTTCCCCAAATCTGATTCGTTCAAAAGAGAAATCTATTTCAAATAAAATCAGAATTTTATGGTTGAAGAGTCTTTGACTTCCTCCTTTTAGTAACACTGTCAGTTTGAGAACCGTTACGTCGATTTGACCAAGCCTTTCCTGTAACGCACACAATACTCCTATATTCCAAAATAATTTTGGAGCATTTAACATTATGTGGAAATTTGTGAATTTTGTTTTCTACGAAATTTATAAAGTTAATATTAAGGCGCATTCGCGTAAGCATTATTATCGTGGACAAGCAATAAGTATTACATATTCTGAGTCTGTGTTTGTAGCCATAGCTACCCAGTATGCAAGGCGCATGAGCCGTATTATATTGATATTTGTGACCTGGTCGGCTGTACTGTATTTTTTTCACATATCTCACAAAGGGGCACGATTTTATAGAAAAGGGTTATTGAACATAAAATGTGTTTTGATTTTCTCACCCGCTTTTGTCTGAAATATTTCTCATTCTAAGAATTAAGTGAGATATGATGAAAAATTTATATTGGTCTTCATGTAAAGTACCCGTTATTCTTGTCTGATGTTAATGAAACTTTAAATTTCTAGACAGATTTTCGAAAAATATAAAAATAAAATTTCATGAAAATCCTTTCAGAGTTAGCTTGTTTGTTCCATGCGGACGGCCAGACAAACAAACGGTTGGAAAGACGGACAGACAGACAGACATGATGAAGCTAATAGTCGATCTTCGCAATCTTGCGAACGCACCCAGCAGTCTGTCGGAACAGCCCGTCTCCAAGCCGAAAATGTCTGTGGAATATCCCTACTAAGTTGTAAGATTACAAGTACATTCTTCATACACTGTGGTCATGAGGCCCCAGTCCAGTGACTGCGACGGGTCCTTTGAGCAACGTAACAATAGCTAATTTATGGAAAGCAAAAGCCGTTTTTGCTACTATTGTCTTTTTCCTTGCTGCGTCATCAGCGACGTCTCCTGGACTACTGACGCCAGGACTGTACCCCCAGATGACCGTCGCGACGTCAAACTCCATGTATCAAGTTGTATTGTTGTTGTTGTTGTCGTCGTCGTCTGCCTGAAGACTCGACAGGCTCCCTCCTCACCATCCCCCATTTGGTTATGTTTCGAGCATCACATGCAGCCAAACTTCCATTGTGTAGTGGATTTCCGACAAAAACCTGAGTCAGAACCTTCACTAGCGTTTTCGCATTGCTCTAGTCCTCCTCCTTTTCCTCGTTCGCCTCCTTCTGCTCCGCCTCATTTGCACTCTCTCCAGTTCCTGTTAAATTACCTCCTCACTGGCCAACTTTTTACCGTCAGATCTAAGCACTTTTTCCTACGGTCACATTTACACCAAGCTCCTTACAGGATCTAATACAGGTTCTGTGCTTTTCTTTATGTTGTTTGTGTTCCCGCTCCATAAATTAACATAAATGGCATAAACTGGAAGCTGATAGGTCCCATTTATGCTAACCTATCCTTCCCCACGCAAAGGGACGATTAAAGTTTTCCACAAATCCTACATCCTTATGTTCGTAATTTATAGCAGTACTTTAAAACCTAAGAGCCAGAAAATACGTTTCCAGATTTCAGTCAAGCACAGCACACGTACCGTTCATAGTAAGCCCGCTGTTTAACGTCTGTACTGTCTTCTACACCAGGGCAAAAAATTTTCGTGTTTTACATATACAGTCGTACATTAGTACAGTAGGTAGTTGTTTTGTATGGGTGTGAAACTTGGTCGCTGACATTGCGGGAGGAAAGGAAGCTGAGGGTGTTTGAGAACATGGTGTTGAGAATATTTGGACCTAGATAATGGGGGAGTGGAGGAGATTGCATAACGAGGAGCTAAATGATTTTTACTCCTCACCCAATATTGTGCGGGTGATAAAATCGAGTAGAATGAGATGAGCTGGGCATGTGGCGTGTATGGGTGACGACAGGGGGGTGTATAGGGTCTTGGTGGGGAAACTGGAGGGCAGGAGACCACTGGGGAGACCTAGGCGTAGATGGGTGGATAATATTAGGACGGATCTCCAGGAGGTGGGATGTGGGTATATGGACTGGATTGGGCTGGCCCAGGATAGGGACAGGTGGCGGAC
>Ga0123355_10011348_pt1 | contig 13726 bp, 7 predicted proteins | sample TergutEmb28metaG_3_FD_89872 | JGI IMG/M metagenome (GOLD analysis project Ga0123355, IMG submission 89872) | Embiratermes neotenicus P1 segment gut microbial communities from Petit-Saut dam, French Guiana - Emb289 P1 | ecosystem: Host-associated > Arthropoda: Insects > Digestive system > Gut ...
AAACAAACAAACAAACAAACAAACCAAAAGCCATAATCTGAAACTGAAAGGGATAAAATTTAACACATTCACATCTCAAAGACATTTGTAAGGTAAGGTGAAATCAAACAAGACACAATAACCAATACAAAAGAGGAAATACTGAAGGAAGACCAATGATGGGTCATATCATTTATTGTATTTACTTTCACTTCAATATAAAATTTACTCTAACTGTGCCTTGATCAACCATCTTGTGGCAGACCCATGGTCACAATCCAAACTGTTTGTTTTGAAGGGTGGTATAGCACTATATCAATGATCAGCTAATCACTGTTCTATGCTGATTTCATGAAACAGGCTTGCCAACGGTGTGCAAGTTACTAGAACCACCTATTTGTGGGAAGGCAGTAAGTTGTCAAATGTAAGTCCAATAAGAAACTGACATCTTCACTAGCATCAATGCCTAACATGAGACCAAGCTTCAAACTTGACAATAAATACACTCCAAACTTACACAGCCAAATTGCATTCATACGCTCCTCAGTTTACTAGTGCAGACTGAAACGACCCGTGGTAGGTGTGACATTCACATCCCTTTACAAAGTCAATGCAACCAGCACAACAGTGTATGTGTTTCTAAAAACTGTGTCCTATTTGCACAATATTAACTCTTTTATTTCCAACTCCACGTACCTTCAAAAACAAAATTACAATAACGATAAAACCTCCTGGTAGCACACGTAACAATTTACACGCACCACATATTGCGAGATTAATTTTTCATGTTTCACTAACGACTTGCATTTTTGAGTTCTGTGACTGCCTTTCCTCATGACAGCAAAATATGTTCTCCCACATCACCACCTGCATCATCACCAAAACAGAACATTGATCAATAATTATAAACTGTTCTGCAACGAATGCTCTAAACATACTTAAAGACACATACAATCAACACAACCAAATATGTTTTTAAGTATGTGTAGTTGTAGCACACATCTGAATGTGACAACAAAAAATTTGGTACAATGTTGACAATGTGAGTTGTATTTATACACTGTACACTGTAATTTAAAAACAAAAGCCCAAGTAGTACCATAACTGATATTCATTCTACTGCACCAGCAACACCTCCATGGTCTTGCCTGGTTCTTATAATGGCACATTATACTCAGCTAATGACTCTGTGATTGTTAGCAACACAATAAATAAAATCATAAATATGCTCCTATTAATTTAAAATAACAATGCCTACATGTTCAACGATTATATTCTCAGATTTTCATGTTTAACTACAACTTTTTTGGTACAGCTGTGACATATATTTCAGTTGTTCCAGTGTTTTAGTACACCCTGTAGTCCCCTTCTTCAGGGTAAACAAAAGGAAACAGTAGTACAAGGGCAACTGGTCGAAGTCTCATTTCTCACTGGTTCAATTCAAGAGCTATGACCTCTTACGTCTCCATACTTCTCACTTGTTACAATCCATACAACCTTCCTATATAATTAACACATTTTCCTTCCCTTCACTTGAGCATCCACCTGAAACCTATTAATTCAGTCACCCTGAAGAAGCAGGCATTGCATTCCGCACAACATACTGAATGGCTTAATCAGTGCCGACAAGGCGGGGGTGAAGACAGTACAAATTACTAGGGCCCAATGGTCCAGGAAGAGCGTCAGGGACTGAAATATGTTGCTTATGTTTTTGTACTTAGTATCATTATCTGATTGTACTACTTCTCGGTAGTATAATTATCCGATTGTACAAATTAACCCTTTCAGACCCAGCCAAGGTCACTCTGCAACTGAGAGCTAGTCTCTCCGATTTAGTGTAAATATTTTTAGCTGGTCTGCCCTTGCTAGGGGGGCCCGAAAAAACTTTTTTCACCCAGGTCCCGGCCCGCTCTCGGCGGCCCTGGGTACAACAACCCAGAACACAATTATGTGGATAAGTGTAATGTATACTGGAACCAATGAAACAACTGAAGTTGTAGTTATGCACGTTCATTGTTCATAAATTCACTGACTTCAAAACATTGGTAACGATTTACTGATCAACGTGGAATAGCATCCCAAAAGACCCAATTATATGTATGCGTACCACATGATAAAAACCGTAGCCACCGCAGTTATAGCAGCCATGACAAACGATGTTGTGACAATGATCATGACTTTTTCTTAAGTGCATTTAATTTAAATCTGTAGCTAAATAAAGCTGTACCACCTCGCAGAATAAGGCAATTGCAATGTTCAAAGTATATGCCACATAAATAGCTTATAAAATATTTAACATAGGTATATACATTAGGAACAGGAGTGGGTGCTTGGCTCAGCATCTCAGAAAGAGATGCTGTCACATTCATGTGTGTTTACTTTAATATCTCATCTTCCAACCAGAGGTGTTGGTGTCAGTTTGCTCACGATTCCCAATGATGAACAATAAATATCTCTGGATAGTTTGCCATCAATTTAAGGGTGGTGCTGAAGACTAGTCAAATGGATATCATGTTTCATCTATGCATACCTGAACACACATTCACGTAAAACTTTCAATATCACAACTTAACACACATGACACAAAATGGAATGAATTTTGGCTATGAAAGTTTCTAGGAAGGGAAAGGCCCAATAGCCCAGTGATGCAGTGCCACATCCCAGAACAGTAACCTCAACCACACTGCTATGAAAACCTCAGAAATGACAATAGTAAATACTTTTCTTTCCTGGACTTTTTCTGTAAGAAAACATTACAATTAATAGGAACACTGCCTGATGCTGCCAACCACAGACCAACGCTTCGCAGATGTCATTCTTTTTGCATCAGTTGTACATAACATAAAGCCATGCAAGTAATATAATGTTCTTTCTGGATTTTGATGACAGAATAAAAAACCCTCCAGAATAAGTCACTGATAGTGGTTTGAAGCAACCAAGAAAGGCAGGAGAAAAAAAAATTTACTGCCACTGCTTACAATATAAACCATTTCCTATTTAGCATCTTATGACAGAATGTACTATATATATATATATATATATATATATATATATAGTCTTATAATAAAACCAACTAGATGCACTAATTTCTCAAATTTATTCTTGGAATAAAACTACATGTTTCAGACAGTTCCTCTGTCCATCGTCAGCAGTTTTTCACTGTACACGCAGCAATGGTATATGTTGTACAGGTTTGCTTGCAAGCAGGTTCAGGACGGAACTGGTTCTGTCCTGATCCTGCCCGCAAGCTGTCAGCAAACCTGTACAACATATACCATTGCTGTGTGTACAGTGAAAAACTGCTGACGATGGACAGAGGAACTGTCCGAAACATGTAGTTTTATTCCAAGAATAAATTTGAGAAATTAGTGCATCTAGTTGGTTTTATTATAAGAATTTATCGTGATGCACGGTCACCTGAACGTCAAATATATATATATATATATATATATATGTATGTATACATATATATGGCAAGAGACTGACACAGGAATTTCATATGATCAAAATGTTTTCCCCGTAATTAGCACGTTGTATGGTATTACCATTACTGTTCTGCATATTAAAATATGCCACATAATTTTGTTGACTATTTTACACAACCAGGCACTCATAAGTGTGCATGTACAAATTCACTCTGAAAAAAAAACTGGAGAAGCTTAATTCAAAATTTTCCCAACTGTTAGGTACAAAACTTAATTTCAGAGCGTCTGATACAGATATACCGAATCTCCGCGACTTAACTGTTTGCTTGTATACACGATATTCCACGTCTTGATTGAATGTTTCAATGCTCACATTTTTAAGAAGTTGGGAAATGACAGAAGCAACACTTCTGGCACATTCCCAGGAAAACCATCAGATTATATATTATTTCCTGAAAGCATATTCAAAATCCACAAAAGCTTGCTCGGTCTAAACAGTTTCACTGTAGCCCCACAGGCCTTCATCTAGGAAGTTATGTGTTCGCCCTTCTCAGCACCGTTAAGTCACCTTCCAAATTTCACACAACTCAAACGATCATATTTCTCCTAATCCTAGTCAGATATACAATTGATTAAACGCAATATATTGAAACACTGACGCCATTAACACAGATATTTAATGCTGTGGTGGACTGTCATGTTTAGACCATGAACTGTTTTTGACCTCATCACATAACACACACACACACACACACACACACACACACACACATGGTCTCTTTCAGTTATTAAGTCCAATACAGGATGTAAGTAGAGCTGCATGTAAAGGGACTAATTTTCATCCAATTTTAACCAAAATCACAATGTACCAACAAATTTTATAAAAAAAAATCCCAAATGTGAAATTTTACAAAAATCTCATCATTGGGAGTCACACTGTTCCATGCGGATGGATGGACAGACAGAGATGACAAACCACAGTCACTTTACAGTTTGCTTTGCAAACGTGCCTAAAACCCAACAGTTTCACTGTCAACATATTACCCTCTTTATCTACATGTGAACACCACTTCAAAATCAAAAGGTTTCTTCAGCAGGAATTTTAAAGAAAATCCAGTTATAGTGCAGCTGTTCTCAGCCACACATTTAATTATACATGGAAATCTGTCTATAATGGAATCGCAAGGGACCAAAATTATTTTTCTTTGCAGACAGTTTCCTTTTAGTACTGTTACTTGAAGTATGGATCATCAAGATTCCAGATTTTCGGAATTGTAAAATTTCTCTGTTGAAGACAGATTTCTGTTATGTCCAGGTTCTGTTTAGGCAGGTTTGATTTTAATAAATAAAAAAAAAAAAATACCTGCCAATATCCCAGTGTCACAGTAACTGCATACTATTACAACTGATAACCAACAAGATGCAACTATTTTGATTTATTTACTTTAATCAGCTCTGCATGTTTTGGGCGATGTTTTCCCCCATCATCAGGAGCATATCACTGTAACTACAGATTCTGGTAATGTCCACTGATGTTGCTCCACTGATGTTGCTGCTGGCAGCAACATCAGTGGACATTACCAAAAGCTGTACGCTCCTGATGATGGGGGGAAAACATCGCCTGAAACATGCAGAGCTGATTAACGTAAATAAATCAAAATAGTTGCATCTTGTTGGTTTTCAATTGTAATTGTACTAGTCATGCATGGAAACACAAACTTTAAAATAACTGCGTACTATCTGTAATGAGAGTAATTACAAAATATGTCAGATCTAAGGTTTTCACAGCAGTGTTGACAAAGGCTGAAGTCATCTGTGATAATACACTGTGCATACTTGTATACTAATTATACCAATCTACACAGTATAACACCCCAGAAGAGTGCAATATTCTTAATAATTACCACTCACATACCAAAGGTCAGCCAGTGGGACAAATTGCACTGCAACCTGTTATACCATGGTGTTGCTGCAATGTTCAAGAGACGTGAGGCAAATGTGCACTAGTTAAGAATGACACACATATCACAAAGACTGGAATCTCCAGAAATGCTGGAAATAAAAACTCCAGTGGATTTCAGCCACCTCAGTTTGCAAGGTTGGCACATAGAGCAGGAAACCTCAAGTTCTTCAACTGAAAGCACAAGAACACATTTCATCGAACAATACTGATTCCCATTAAACCAGTCCTATCACCATAAAATCTTAAAGAAGATGTTTACTGCATACAACATGGGATCCCCCAGATGGGAAGGACTGAACTGTTTACATGATCACTTTAAAACAAAGACTTAATGAATAAGAAATGGGAAGAATAAATCAGGTGAAAACACAAGACAGTCAAAAGGAAAACTGACGTTATGCTTCCTTCTAACTAAAGGGGCATCTCTGTTGATTTTCTTTCCATAAATGCAACACATTTGCAGATAAGGAAATGCAATGAGGGTATAGAAATGACACGAATAGGAGAGATATTGGTAATGCTTTTCTAACTAAACCACAAATTTAATTAATTAATATAAGAATGTTGCAATCAATACTAAAATTTTGCTGCCAAATTTATCAGAAATACAATTTACCTTACATGTATGACAATGATCAATGATAATAAATAAGACCAAGCCAAGAACTTGAGTGTTTTCATAACTGAACCATGTTACGATATCCAGCTAACACAATGTATATAATAGGCCAACTTACATGCTGTTTGTCAATTACACAAGATCATGTGTGGAAATATATTCCCCTCAAAATACCACTAAAAACAGACTCCCCACTTTTGAGAATAAAAAGGAGACACTATTACACTTACCATACAACAGAAAAAAATATGCATTCATTTTTAATATTTTTCTCATTTGTGGCATGAATTATACATATTCCTCAAAAGTAATTACATGCTGTCAATGTTGCAGTGTAGAAAATGGGAATCATGTTGTGAGTTATGACACACTCCAGTGCACAGTAAGACATGTACATAATAATACTGTCATTCCCTCAGAATCAGAACAATGCAGCAAAACTAATCAAGGTATACAGACAGTTGCAATGACCAGGTAGCGAGAAGTGGCTTCAGCAGACTAAATGTTGACTCATCCCTCGAATATCCTCAGTCTGAATACAGAGTGATATATAAGAAAGACACGTTATAAACTTTGGAAAAACTTGTATAAAAATGAGGGGGAAAAAATGCTGGCACATTCTATTGCACTACTGTAATGTCATCTTTGAAGGATATATTTTTATATGTATTCTCCTCTGTTTCATTCGTGAGGAACAGGTAATATCTCAAACGACAGTCATAGCCTTTCACTGGTTCAACTTCATGAAGTGAGACCAATGAAAGTAACACATGGGAACACATATTTTTTTATGATTCTCCCAACACATTGAATACAAAAATAAAGAAAACATTTCCTCACTCCAAGATTAACAAACAACTGTTTCTTAATCTTATTTATTTCAGTATTCTGAAATCCAGAACACCAGATAAAGCCATATACCATGAAATACATGGTAAAAGCAGTGTCATGAACACAAGTGTACTCTGTTGTATGTAGAACTCCATTATGCGTACTATAAAGGTAATGCCTGATGGAATGTGGGATGAAAAATGCTACACCTCACCACACTTCTTGCATTAGCCATCTACAGTCAAATATCAAGAACTGGTGTCCATTGTCTGTCACCCTGTGAGTGAAAGCCTCGGCACACTCAGCTTACAAAAGAGTTCTAGGAACCACAGATGATCTGAACACTTCCACAACCTATCACATATTTTAATACTAAGAACACTATGCAGTCACAACATTCTTTCTGTTTTGTTTTAGTGAGAGGCAGGTACAGGGAAAACTACTAACAATGCTGGTAAGTGATAAAAGGCTGTCCATAAGAGACTTGAACCAGAAGTAAATGGGAGTTGAAATGATAAATTTGTAATATGAACAGGTCAAATTTCTCCGTGGCGATGCTGATGTAAACATCCTCCTAATAAAAAACTTACATTTCATCTCACCTTATACCAACTGGTATGATCTCATTCCATCACATATCTCTCCCACATAAAGTCCCAACTAATGGGCCAACATTCACAACAATAACAATCCCATCTTTATTATATCAGTAGCTAATAATCTCTGACCATCTGCCTTCCCAGCAAAATGGTTATTCCTTTACTGCCATGTGCACTGTTTGGGGGTATGCTTTTAACTTCTGTTTTACTGCTTTAATGTATGTGGTTTATAATTATTAATTATTATTTAGATGTTTTCTTGCTAATTATAGGTGCTCTCTCATCACTGGTTGTGAGGCAGAATCATTGGAATATGTGGCTGGGTGCTGCCCACTGAAACAAAAAAATTACATCATTCATGCCAATACATGCATACTACTTAGCACACAGTACACTCTTAAGGTCAAAACTCCTGTCTTGAAACACTAAATTAAAACTATATAAAACCCTAAATTGGCCCACACTGACTTATTGTTCGGAAGCCTGGGCAACAACCACAAACGAAACAAATGCACTCAGAATATTTAAAAAGAAGACTGTAAGGAAAGTATATGGACTTGTAAAAGAAGAATAATGTTGAAATGAACAAACATGGAGACCAAGGACATATTGCAAGCGCCAGATATTGTTAAAATTTATAAAATCCCTCTAAGTAAATGGCATGGTAAATCAACTTATCAACCAACAAATGTGCTTAAAATGCAATTCATGACAAGTATCAAACCCCTACAAATTTGGCACTGGGGTGCCATCCTCAGGGAGACATCAAGAACAAGGGAATAAAAGCGACAGCGATCACACAGTTTTAATATCACAATTCTGTAATTTTGTGCTTGTCAACTTTAAGTGTTTTACAATTTTAATATTTTAATCATTCCAGTAACGGTGATGCAATACCCAGATTAGGATGTTTGACTTGTATTCCATTGTTTTAGAGGACTCCTTGAGGACGGCACCCCAATGCTGAAACATGTAGGAGTTTGATTGTTGCCATGAAATTGCATTTTATTAAGTGAACTTGTTGGTTGATATATTGATTGTAATAATACGCAGCATGGTATGAGTCACATAAAACTTGTACGGTCAAGCTGAAAGAATGCAAAACCAATGAATGCCAAAACACATGGCAACAGCTACAATGGAGGGAACAAGGAAAAGAGGAAGGCTATGTAAAGAGAGAGAGGGATGAGATCGAAGAGAATTTACATATGTGAGTAAAAAATTGGCTGTCAATGGTCTGGGACTGTCCGAAACAGAGGAATACTGTAATGGAAGCCAAGGTCCACAAAGGACTGTAGTGCTTGAGAAGAAGAAGAAGAAGAAGAATGACAATACAACCATCCCATAAACACAGAATGTCGAAGTTTGGATGTTTCTGCAACAGTGCACCTGAGGAATCTGTTGTTTTGGGACATGATGCTCCATCAAAGGGTAATTGGATCCAAATGTTACGAGGGAACATCAGGATCCAATCACCCATTGACAAGCCTCACATACCAGAAAAGAATTCTCATCATGTTTCTCTTTCATCCCTGGAGCATTCACTGGATGAGAATTAAGCATTGCATACGTAATATAATGAACAAAATATACGAAATTTACCTGAGTGCAGGACAACTCTAAGTTAAGACAACCCCCCCAAATAAAACACATATGCCAATGCAAAATGCACTTATCCCAATCTAAGATGACTCCCCAAACATAAAACATCTGCGCAGAACAAATACTTTACTCTTAATTTCATACACAAAGCATGTCACATTCTATCTACCTTTACCAATCAGTGTCCCGTCAGTGCCTTCATCTACCCCAAACTCACTCCTAACATTCCCATCCTCCTTACTATCATTCTACAAGGGTGCTGATAAGTCTTTGCCTGACCCTGGAAGGAAACAAGCTACAGCGACCAAGATTTACAACACTATACCAAGACTTATGGTGTACAAACAGGAATATATTGCTGTTGTTTGTACACCACAAGTCTTGGTATGGTGTTGTAAGTCTTGGTCGCTGTAGCTTGTTTCCTTCCAGGGTCGGGCTAAGGACTTATCAGCGCACCTGTAGAAAGTATCATCATCAATCCCATCCACAGCACTGGTTATACAACACTTATTAAAACATCTGGTGCAATACACTGCCATGCCATTATGATCCACACCAACTAAATAATATAATTACATTTTTTTGTGTACGAACTTACTGTAACCATTAAGAAGTTCAGTTTTCTCCACAGATGGTGTTAGGAATTTTAACTCCATATTTGTGTCTGTGGTCTGATCAATAGGGGTTCATGGTTCTTTTTTGGATTGGTCCAGCTTTATTTGTGAGACTCGTAGTAAGTTTTTAATTTTTCAATAGCCATTTTCCTATTACTACCCTTGGACTAGATCTGTTCTCAGATGCGTATCTTAACAAGTTTACTGTTTCTATGGTGATCTGGGACTGAAAACAGCCCATCCACCAGGTTAGGTGCCTCTTCGCCTAAAGACAGAAATACAGCTGTGAATTTTTTTGTTAAAATTAAACATTACTGTTGCTGTCTACTCTCTTCTGTTGACACGTGACAATTTGACGATGCAGGTCGTGGTTTGGCTCTGCATGGTCTGGTTCAGAGCAATCCCATTTGGCGCAGTCCGATTCAGTACTTCATACACAAATTTAAGATGACCTCACATACTTAAGCACCAAATTTATGGAAAAAAACCTTGCCCTGCATACAAGTAAATATTTATACAGAAAACATTATTACTGATCTCCAAGCCAACATGGTTGAAGACATTCATTTTTTTTTTTTCATGGAGGACTCTCTTGTAAAAAAATTCTTAAAGCAAATTTTTTGAAGTTCATTACTTTGTTAAATTTACATATGTCCTTCAGTAAAGTTTACTTATTTCTGGTTTATTACTATGGTTCAGGTTATATAGCACTGAAATTATGATGATTGAGGAAGAATGAAAAGATACGATGAAGGAATGAGTCCCAGTCTAAATTGGAGGTACTATTGCAACATCTGCCTGAAGGAACAGAGAAACCCATAAAATCCTACCAGTATATTCAGCCTCTGGGCCAAGACTCAAATCTCGGCTCTCCTAACTACAAGGAGTTCTACAAACCTGACTACAACATGAAGTCCTTCAGTGAGGTATGAACAATGTCTTAGATGTTATGGCAGAAATCTACACAGAAAAGTATTTCACCTGGTTATGGTCCTAACATTACCTTGGTGCTGGTGATGAATATACTGCACCGCGGCTTGCTGCATGCTGGCTGGCTGCATCAGTGGATGGTGTGGTGTATGTGCACCTGGTGGCAGCACTGGGCACATTATAGAGTATGTATGGGGTCCACTAGGAGGATGCCCTTGTGGTGGACCTGGAGGAGGTTGTTGGTATGTAGCTGGTGGTGCCCCAGCTGGGGACTGTGGATGGTGATGGTAGGCACCTCCACCCGCTGCAGGCGCATTATTAGGTGCACCTACAGGAGTGTGTGGAGGGCCTGGTGGATTGGGGGTGGCCCCTTGTGCCGGTGATGGACCACCTGGAGGTGGACCCTGCTGAGATGGTGGAGGAGGGTGTCCATGGTGGTGTGGATGAGGATGATGTGGGTGGGCATGATGTGGTGGCCCCATTGCTGCTGGTGGGGCAGGGGATATGTACTGAAGTTGATGAGGACCTGGTGGAGGCTGCGGTCCGGGTGATTCATGGTGATAACTCATTGATGTTGGTACAGCACCTATAGGAACCATACCTGCTCCCTGCTGTACCATACGAACCACCTACATGGGAAAACAGAAGTTACAGTACGTTCCCAGCATAATATGCAACAACATAACCTTACACTTTGACTAACTAGACAACATACACGTAAAGGTTAAATTAATTAGTACTGACCACAAAAACATTATTTTCTTATAAATGTAGCTACATGATACTAACTTAAGAATACACATTTCTATTTGTCACAAGTGGATGTAATCAATGCAGATGTAGCTTATTATGTATACATACAACAGGTACTCCTGAAAGCAATGAAAGAAGTAACCAAATCTGGGGATCAAACACACTAACTCCTGTGCAACAATGGGATGCCAATATACAGGAATCCCTGTATCATGAATCACCAGGGAATGGACTTTTTTACACTAAAATGAGGTTTCATTAAATGGGAATTACACACAATTGCATCAGGACAGGCGTTCATTTTCTTATAAGACTTACTTATATTCAATTAATGTAAAACATGTAGTTAAGAGAACATGTTTCTACAGAAATAAATACAACTACATGATCATTAACCTTTTGGCGCCAGAATTATATTTTTAAATTTTAGCACATCCTGTATATAAAATGTGAATAAAACAGGAACCAAATATGTTAGAATTATGAAACTAACTGCAATTTGAAGAGGAAAAAAACGGAGAGTATATACCATGTTTAAAATATTCAGTGCCTATATTTGTTGAATAAATATATAAAATGCAACATTAAGAGGTTAGCGGTGCGGTAGGACCACTATAGTCGTCTTAGGCGCCAAAAGGTTAATACTGAACTAACTTCCAAACCAATGAAACATGAAATAAACAATGAAAGAAAGAAACCCTCCCTTCAGTTACATAACTGATAATTAATGACAAACGAAACACTGACAGAATTTTTGTCAAAAATTAAGGCATCTTTGTGGCCACACAAAGCACAGTTCTGATGCACTTTCTGTATTTGTGGTTACTGGCCAAAAATTATAGTACATTATAAATTATATTATAAAAGTTACAGTTTTTCAGTAATAATTTCTAGCACTAAGAAAACATCAGTAACAATTACTGCTTCAACCATTAGTCCACTAAGGTGAGGTACAAACTCTGCAATGTCCAAAACATCTTACATCAAAGGCAGATTTATTTACTAAATACACGTTCACTACATACAGGAAAATAATACCCTGCTTACAAGAGGCTTCATCTGGGAGGACATTATACAGTGACTAAATATGGGATTTCATTAAATGCGGGGCAACTAAACGGGGACATCATTGCATATACTATTCTGACTTTTAATTAACTCCTTGGCGCCTAACATCAGGACTAAATGTCACACCATGTGATGCTCAAATGCCAAATACTGGGTGCAGCTGACAGCCTATCATGACCTTTATTATGAAGCCTCTAGGCTGCACCACATCATGCCAGGCATTTATTTCTGGTGCCAGAGGGTTACAGAACAAATCTCTGATACTGCTCATTCTGCAAGCAGCTTATGGACAATACTCACATGTTGATATTGTGTCTGATGTGGCAGGTGACCTTGATGTGGATATGGCAGTGCAAACTGGGCAGGTATAGGGGCAGGGGCCAACAATGGCTGACCTGTAGCTGCTGCCACCTGCATCTGGGATGCAATGTCTGGACGATGAGGCATGGGCATTTGCACTGCAACAAATTTGCTTCTCAAATCTTTGCCAGTAACTCCCACACCAATTCTTCCGAAGTGACAAATTTCATCAGGGAATGTGTACAGCTGGTACTTACCTTTACGGAATCGGTTGTTTTGATTTTGTGGAGTAAATGCAGCGGGTTGATTAGTTGCCGTAACAACGTAAGTTGGCATAACCATCGCTGTAGCAGGCATGACAGCTGCAGGTCCCGGTGGTGCAGCACAGTACTGTGGTGTCTGTGGAGTGTGTGGACGTGACGGAGTGGGAGTACTTGGGGAGCGCTACAAGAGTTAGAGATGACAAAATAACAGAATATAAAAATAAAATTGACAAAACTGAAATGAGAAATATTTTTTGTCTTCATCAGCAATGCTCATATTGCCATATCTGGTGCTCTACACCATCTGCACTGAGTGCCACAAAAATAAAAAATGAAATTATTCTTTTGTACCTGAGGCGAGCCTACTTAGAAAGATGCAGATTACAAACAACTGACATGGAATCTATCCATTAATGTTACAGCTCCAGATCCATTAACATAATAGAACACAACACATTTAGCCTCTTGATTAAGAGTGTGTTAGAACTGCACTACCTAAGTGTAATGTAAAGGTATCTATATTTTAACGTAAAACCTTTAATGCCTGCACTACTACTGTGAACCAGCAGATTAACCTTTTGGCGCCGTAATTATTTTTTTTAATTTTAGCACACCCTGTATATAAAATGTGAATAATACAGGAGCCAAATAAGTTACATTTATGAAACAAACTGCATTTTGAAGAGGAAAAAACGGAGAGTATATACCATGTTTAAAATATTCAGTACCTATATTTGTTGAATAAATATATAAAATGCAACATTTAGAGGTTAGCGGTGC
>Ga0123355_10011349_pt1 | contig 13726 bp, 8 predicted proteins | sample TergutEmb28metaG_3_FD_89872 | JGI IMG/M metagenome (GOLD analysis project Ga0123355, IMG submission 89872) | Embiratermes neotenicus P1 segment gut microbial communities from Petit-Saut dam, French Guiana - Emb289 P1 | ecosystem: Host-associated > Arthropoda: Insects > Digestive system > Gut ...
AAGAAGAAGAAGAAGGAGAAGAAGAAGAAGAAGAAGAAGGAGGAGGAGGTGGAGGAGGAGGAGGAGGAGGAGAATTAGTGATGCCATGCCCTTGACATGACCTTCATCAAATTTCAGACTGCTTAACAGTGTTAAGTTTTAAAAGAAATATTGTGCATATTTGATGAATATTGCAGCTCAGTATAATTATTAGTGACATTTACAGTTTCCTCCTGCCCCCTTCCCCCCCTCCTCACCACTACCACCAAAATTAAATTCTGATTTGTGTAAACAAAAGATTCTCATGCTATTGCATAATCTGTTAACACAACACAATTTACATAAAGCAAAGAACAAAGTAGCTGTCAATGAAACTATATATCTTCTGGTCAGCAGAGAATTCTAAAACAGAATCTGTACCTACCCACAAGTCCTTCAGTAAATAGTTGTCACTGAAAAGTGCAGATGTCATTATATTTCTGTGCTGATCAATAAATTTAGCAAATTTGCCAGAATGCTGTAATTTTTGTGCACCTGCCATTGTTATACAATGAAGTTTGTTGTGTGTTGATGTATTAGATCAATAGCAGTACAAAAGCTAGTTTTATTGTGGCAGTCTGATGCCACATGTGCAGTACACTGTTGTGCATCTTCACATAGCTAGAGGCCTAATTATAAATGTGTGTGAAGCTTCAGTCAGGATGTTGACTGATGCTGCAGCTGCATTCTTTCTTCTTGGAAGGGGTCTTTTGGAAATACAAGGGCATTTTGCAAAAATATTACATTGTGGTCTTGTGGGTTTTGACACCACACAGGCTGTTGGACAGTTACCAATGTACTGCCTCATGGTACTTCTATTTTTAAGTTGGAGCCAGCATGTTGGTCCGTTACTTGGGTAATTATCTACCAGACCTCAGTGTGTAAGAATCCAGAAGATTGAGGCGTATTTTTTAACTGCTGTTAAAACCTCAAATGTCACACAGGTTGTTTACTTGACTGTCTGGCAGATTTTGAATTTTTCACACAAGGTTTTGAAATATCCCTTCCAAAAACAAATCAAGAAGTGATATCATTTGAACTCAATAGGACTTTAGTAGAATGATACAATTGTAATACAAGAATTTTAACATAATGTCTTGAATATAGGTGGTTGAGCACTTAGATAGTAGTGCATTATTGGCAGAGATATTGTATTAATTGTAAAACTGAGTGGCTACTTCATGCTGCCCAGTTGTAATTGGCAATCATGATAAATTTGTATGGGCCTCCTAAGTAGTATGTAGGTTTGAGCCAGTGTGTTGTAAACTACGGGTGCTTCTAGCTTCCATATCAAGTACTGTATTCAAAATGTCAGTGTTAATATTGCGTTCCATTCTGTTCATAGTCAATACTTAGCATATCTGTTCACGCATTAAAGAAATGAGTATTCTTCACAGTCATCATTGGTATGAACAATGAAAACTGTTAACACTCATTCACCCACTGAATGTTAAGCCAATTTAACAATGCTTATATATGATACTTAATTGGTATCTTCTGGAGAGTGTAGAAATTTTGCAGTCCTTCAGTAAGTCAGCATTTGAACTGTTAATTATAAACGACTATTTTCATGTTTTGTTAAAAGTGCATCCTAATAAAACGATATTCTTTTTTTTACCAACTTGATGCACAAATTCTTTATTTTAATACATTTATTATACTCCTCTACATGTTTCGAGCACTATTATGCTCATCTTCAGGAGGACAATTGTATTAGTACAGCATCTGGTATTGTCACTGTCTTTAGGTGACTGTTCAATACACAGGCCTGTGTACTGAACAGTCACCTAAAGACAGTGACAGTACCAGACGCTGTACTAATACAATTTGTCCTCCTGAAGATGAGCATAATAGTGCTCGAAACATGTAGAGGAATATAATAAATGTATTAAAATAAAGAATTTGTGCATCAAGTTGGTAAAAAAACACTATCATTATAAATGATTATGTTGTTAAAAATATCTTTGTATGGACCTGTTTTTTTAAAACTGTGCATCATGTGGTAACACAGAATATTTGGTGTAGGGACCACCCAGAAAATGTACTAAAGCGTAGTACACTTTGGAAAACGTTTTGCATGTGTCGTAGAGGGAAGTTAAACCTGCTCAACAAAACAACGTAGCAGATGTGGTTGGGAGCCATCAGTTGTCTGTTAATCACAAAATGCAGCAAATCCCTCAAGAGTATTGAAAATAGGCCTAGTTAATAAAAGAAATTATTTCTAGCCAACCAGACCAACTATGTTAATACATGTAGAACATGCACATTAATATATTTCAAGATTGTGTCAGGTTCTTTTTATAATTGTTGTCGTGTCAGTCCACCAATGGCCTGACATCCCGTTTCCCCCACGTCTTGTCTGCACTGAGTTCTGTGTGAGAGATTACTACCTTGTGTGGTTCTTGACAGTCAGTTGTCATTGTCAAAGGATTCTCATTTCTCAGTTGTTAATTTCTCAGATTTATTCAATATTTTGAGATAAATGTAAAAGTAAAAAGTCATATGGGGAGACTGGAGATATGGCTCCAATCATTCTTAATCTTGGCACTAAATGAAGTTGAGTGTTCAGCTTCATGCTACAGAAAATAAGCTTTGGTATTCACTAGAAAGAAACTGGGTTGGTTCCCAGCTGTTCTGAAGGTTTTAGAGAAGGGGAAGTCCCTCAACCATGCTGGGATTCCTCAGTCATTCTGCCCCATGCCTAGTCACAACATAATGACTGTTCTTGTGTATTTACTTTTAGGATTAAGTTAGTTTGCTTCAGGCATGTCTTTTATTGCGTTATTTCTGATACATTATACATGTTTAGAATTCGTATTTTGACGATTCATAATGTCCAACAGGAACCCCAAAGACCGTTGTGATGTGTCTTCAGAGCTCCAACATACAAAGGTGCACTGATACATCCTTTATGAGTGAATGTCCGTCCCCCACCCCTCCAAATATAGTTTCGTTTGCAAGGGTCAATTTTACAAGAGCAAAGCAGAACTCCATTTATCAGGCCTGCTCAAATACTTTGTTTCTCGTGTAATAATATTAATATTAATAATATTATGCTACTAACATTGACAAATTAAATGCAAAGCTCTTCAGTGTGTCTTTTAAGTAAAATGCAAGTGGAAATTTCTGTACCAAATTTGCTAAAAATTAGATGTTTAAATAGAAACTGTAGCAACATTTTATTTTAAGTATGTGCATAATAATTATTAAAAGTAGTCCATATGATGTGCATTTGATAGTTCCAAAAGTTATCAAAACCTGAGGGGACACAGACAGGTCCCAGATCTGTGTAGCACAGTAGTGTTCTGTAAAAGGAATTATGTTCCTTTGGAGCCCTAAAAATAAAGCTGTAACACACTGGACAGATAATATAAGGTACACACATGTAAACTATGTATAACATCCTAATTCCATGTACTTTTAATTTCTGGGTTTTATAAGCGCTACAAACATTGTACCTTACTTCAGTTCAATGTTGTAATATTTTTCCATTTTCCACGAACACAGTGTAAAGAAATGTGGTGTATGTAAGTGATGCTGGTGTATTGTAACTCAAGAACATATGCTGTTTGTAACAGGTTTAAAATGTAATCTATGTGGCCTGTATAATTTGAAAAGTCAGAGAGAAATGTTTTTAAGCATGCCATCCCATTGTGATGAAGATACGTAAGTACAGGAAAAATATCCATCAATCGTATCATTCTTCAAGTATTGATTTTATTGTGCTGCATGTTTTGGGCCAAAAGAAAAATCACCTTTTAAAATACCTTATCTATTTTATAATATTGAGAATCATCCTGAGATCTCATCATAGAAAATAATCCAAAATTATTAATTGCAAAATGTGTATGTAGAACCATAGCAAGTTAAAAATTTTTAAAAAGGTTGCAATTAAAAATTACGGAATGTTAAAATTAGTACTCCCATGCAGAATTGTAAATCTAGGTCAGTGATGACAGTGTTGGGGGTCATGTTTACCTTCTCCAATATGTGTCATCCTCAAGAGGAATGTTTTGTTCTCACCATTCTTGTAAATTTGTTTATTTAAACATTTTTAACCCACTACTTTCCTTACAGCACATTCTGTAAATAATAATTTCAGTTCATCATGTATTTTCTATATGTAGGTTGCGGTCTCAACATGAACACAAACATTGTAAACAGATAAGGTATTCTACAAGGAAACTTTTTTTTGGTATCTTTTTTCCTGATGATGACTCTGTGTATCAGCTGAAACATATAGCACAATAAACTTCATATATGAAGAGCTGTCACTGATGATTATTTTTCCTATACTTACAGACAGAAATGTATAAATAATATTGACAATAACAAATATAAACCATTGGAAAGGGTATGTAGTCAAAAACAGCCAGTCAATTAAGTTGTATTTAATGGCTATACTAGACATCTACATGTTTCGGCCTTTACTGGCCATCTTCAGGTTGTCTTCAAGAGAACTTAAGGTCCTAATATATATATTGTACGCGCACGTGGTGCAGAGATCTCTACATATGGGCCTTATTGCATAATGTAATTTCTATATGTGGTGGTATGCTCTGACTAGAGGCACGATAGGGTCTGGTGGCTAGTGTCAAGTTTGAAGGTTCTTGGTGCACTGGTATTACGAACAGGCATGTTCCACTTCCTTCCTCTTAATTGGGGTCATGTTGCAGGAAGGCCCGAATGACCTTGGATGTACGGTTCCTTGCCTGTGGGGACAGAGATGTGTGTGAGAAGGGTGGTGAATTAATCCGGCCTAATTGTACATTGGAAAATTTGCTGTATTGGAGGAAAACATAAACAGCTTAGTACTTACTTATGCTCCGGGTGTTAGTGTGTTTCCAGCTCACTCCAGTTTTACCCCTGGGTGGGTGTATGTCCGTGTGGGTGGTAGCACATACTGTTGTTGTTGCCCTGTACTGTTTCTCACTGTGTAATGTTTTCTTCACTGCACTGCTATTGTTCACCATGAGACGCTTGTCACACTAGTAATCGAATCTCTTGTTCATTTTGTCACTCCTATTCGATAAGCATACTGTAGTATTTACACTATATGTACATGGTGGCTTTTTTTTACACGTTCTGTAGTGTCATCACAGATGTATATTACTATTGTTTGTGTCAGTTCCTGCCTTGCTGGAAAGGTTGTGGTGATCCTAAGTTGGGGTAGGTCAGTGTTTGTCTCTCGGCTGGTCAGGTACTGGTTGGGGCTGGGTGAAATGGGGCTTTTGTGGCTAATGGGGTTTTAGTAAGGCATTGAAGATTTTGTTGGTGATTATGTTAAATTCATCATTTAGGTGGTGGTTATTGGAAAATTCTTTGTAAATAAAGTATCTTTCTATGGTGTTGAGGTGGGCTCACTTACCTTGGTATTGCAAAATCTGCATTGTTTCATGAATGGGACCAAACGGGTGTGAATGTTCCAGAGCGTGTTTGGCATAGTTTGAAGTGTTTCTGTTGGACCTAAATGCATTTTTGTGTTCTTTAAACCTTTGTGTGAAGCTTCGTCCCGTCTGCCGTACATACACCTTTTTGCAATCTGGGCATGTTAGTTTGTATGCTCCGGATCTGCTGTATTTGTCCAGGGTTTGAGGTTTTGTTATCAGTAGTTTCTAGAGAGTGTTGTTTGTGCGCAGTGTGATTCTTAGGTCTGTCGTCTTGAAAAGGTTTATTACAAACCTTTTCAATAAGGTCCACATGCAGAGATCTCTGCGCCATGTGCACGCACAATGTATATAGTAAGACCTTAAGTTCTCTTGAAGACAACCTGAAGATGGCCAGTAAAGGCCGAAACACGTAGATGTCTAGTATAGCCATTAAATACAATAGTTCTGTTGGACTACATTCCCTTTCCAATTTTCACACTCAACGGGGTTGACACACTTCCAAAAATATAAACCAGTTACTTTCTCATAGGACTGCAGAATTTGTTACATCAACTCCAATATAAATATTTGTGTAATCATTACAGTACTGTTTATCAATGCCTTTTCTGTGCAAATTTGTGTGCTGGTGCTCTATGTGTAGAGAATATGAAGGTACTGTTGTACTGTTGTCTGGCATTATTTGTGTTACTGTGACAATAATATTTGGCAATTCTTGAAAAAAAAAAAAAAAGAAATTAAATTTAGATATAATATTTACCACATCTCAAGCACTAGTTAACACAGTCACCAAAAAAAATTATTTTTTGATCTATAAGTGAACATCAGATATGGTTGGTACATTTGATATGCTTTATAAACAACTTGTGCTTCCAGTTTTGTGTAGAAAGTTATTTAGTATTTTTATATGGAAGAAAATAGATGAAAATTTAGTTATAATACAATGACCTTGTAGTAAATGAGGAAATGTGATTGCAGCATTACACGTTTTAAAAAATTTATATGGGCGCTCTGTAGAAATTAATTCTTAAGAGTGGCCATATCAGCTGTCTTTAGAAAACTGTTGTGTGTTATTTTGGTCAAATGAGGGGGTTCACTACGTAACTAGGAAGCCCATCTCATCATTCTTTAAGAACGTACTTAAAACTATCCTTAACCTATGGCTTATTCTGAGTTTCTTACAAAGTGCAGTGTTTTCATTGACCAACTCTTCCACTGGTTCGTACTTCTTGAAATACAGAATAATGAAAGACTGGAAAATTTTGGCAGGGCATCTGGTGCAGTTTGTGGACTTATTTGCAACAAAAATCATGTTTTTAGAACTTAACTTATTTTTAGAATTATAGTTTTACAATCTGTAGGTGACAAAACAGTGTTGAATGAAGATTAAGTGGTCTCATACAACACACAGATGCGGTACAAATGTGTGCATTTTACTACGGTTTATTAAGTGCATACTGTGTTCAGGTTGATCCTGTTTTGGGATCATATGGCAGTGAACTGCATTGTCAGCATATTGGAATAACATGCTGCTCCCATCTTCATGGTTCAAGTAAGTAGGTTTACCAAGTGTTTCAGCAGAGGCCAAAGTTTACATTCTAGTGGGAAATCATTGTTGTATAATTTTCACCAAAATCAGAACATGATGACAAGTTTTAATGAAAATTCAAATTACGAACTTCCACAAAAGTCTACCCAGTCGGAGTTAACACCATTTCAAGCAGATGGACTTAGTGAGGCCAGTGAAACTTTGCAGATGTGCTTCAGATTAATACAGCAGCTGACAGTGAAACACGGGAATGGATTATATCAATGAAGTGGCAATCGTCATGAAGAATGGATCTTAGTTAATGTACAGAGCTAAAAATAACAGAGTGCAGTAGCTTGTCACCTGTTTCTGACATCAGCCTGTAAGAGTTCTGCATTGATGGTTGCCCCAACACATGACAGAAGCCCATTAGGAATGGCAAGAATGCTTCAAAATTTTGAAAATGATGGCTCTTGACTCAGTTGCAAAAAGTGACAGAGGCAATGAGCTATAAATATACCAACATGATCTTGAAACAGTGTCACAGAGTCGCTTCAATTGTCAGTGATGTTATTCGGTGCTGAAGTGATGAGGCCAAGCTGTTTTGAGGAAGCACAGTGGCTTTTTCTCCTAAGAAAATTTGCATTAAGTTACTGTTATGATCAAAACTCAATGTATTGGTACTGCTGATTCATACACAGCAATTTAGCTACCTTAAGTGACTTCGAATTTTCAAGAAATTCCCATTTAACCTCAAAAGGATTCTTCACGCATGGCAAGCACTTAAGTTCTCTGCACGACGCTTCATTGATTTTACTTACCCATCGAACCTGCTATCCAGAACCGACGCCTTGCAACTTCATGTTTCTAATACCAGACTGTCATCTTCTTCTTTGGTGGCACTACAGCCTGGAGTGGGCCTTGGCCTCCTTTACAATATGCCTCCAAGCCGCTCGATTACGTTCCGAGGCTTATTGTAAGTTTTCGTAACAACTGATTTTTTTACGGAGTGAGGTTGTTAGCTTCATACCCAACCCCCAACTTGGAGGACCAGGGTATCCCCTTTTGTCTGGGTCATCAGCTTCGACCTGTCCAGCAAGAGTGGCCCTTCCAGTAGCTAATGCTACTGCTGGCATAGCTCTTAGGATCATTTGGCCATGCAAGCCCTCTCACCCGGTGTTAGCCTTCAACAAGGTAGAGATACCATGGAGAGGGACCAGACTGTCATCACACACCTAAAAAACACTATTAGTTTTGTGGTTGATTAACAAGGATGGGAAATCGTATAGAAAGAAAACATACAGTTGTTGGATTATTGGTACTAGAGTGCATGTACCCAAAACATTTCTAGTTACCATATATATTGATTTGGGATTAAAAACAGTCTTAGTCTGAAATTATGCTTTAAAAGTAACCTTTGGTGACATCAGCCCAGTCTATATTTTTATCAGCATGTTGTTAAGCAACCCACCAAACACAACCATACAGATCTAGTGTTTGGTAGTGTTTGGTCAGATAATTAACACCTTATCAACTTTAAAAGTAGCACTGCTCAATGCAATTGCAAGTATGGATGTTGTGTCACTAAAGAATATGAGAAGATAAACATGAATGATGAACAGTAAATGTCTGGAATGCATTGTTTATGTACATCTGCAAGTACTAGCATTGCATTTGCTTGGGGAGGCTAAAACATGTTACAGAAGTTTCATCAGTCTCCATAATCGGTAATTCAAACGGGTTTTTTCCAAATATTAGTCCAGAGCATTACTACATTAACTTTCTTGCTTACATCAATGTATGATCCTCAAAAACATAGCACTGTTAGACTTAGAACAGTGATTCTCAAGCAAAAGTCAGATCTGCATTTAGCATATCCTATGGCAACAGCTTCAAAAGTTTTAACTCCTAAAACAAACTTTATTACTATATATTACCATCAACACAACTACAATAGAATATGATGCTAATGCAACATGTTTCGACTTACAACTGTCATCTTCAGGCTATGCTAAGAACCGTTAATGCTTTACAGGGTGGTTGTGCGCATTTGGGATCCCATATGGCTTACAGTGTTTTTGCTGTGGTTTTTCTCCATACATAAAGTAAATTATATCTACTATGCTATTATAAAAACAAATCCTGCTAAAACAAATCCTGTACAAAAAAAATTGTTGACTGTTTATAGTTCCAAGCAAACTGTAAGGATAATTTCATTATCGTGACATACAGCAGTTTTCTAAGTGGGAAAAATCACTGCATGTTCTTCAATCCCACGCACAGACACATGTTCAAAGGTAGAATAGCTGCAGTGGTGTAGCACAGACACAGCACCCACACACGAGTAGTTTTATGAACATTCAGATGATGCAAAGAAAATCTGCCTCAAGTATGAAAAAGGTTTTTAACACATGACTTACTTGAAAATAGCTCATGTCCATATTTGACAATCCACAAGTTTGAGTACATGTATTGTAGTACAAAGTGTTCAGAACCTGTGCCTGTTATGTGGTTGACAAAAAACAGGGTGCAATCTTGCCAGTGTTAGCAAAAATAATATTATTCTTAACATAAAAGATATTAATTTTTCTTGCCATATTCCCTTATTTAATACAGCTGGCTCCTTCAAAATAGAAACTTACGCAAAAGTAATGTTTCAGCTACCGAAGTAATGTGTCTAAATCCATCCACCCAGGCTCAAGATTTCATATTAAAAGATTAAGTCTACTTGACTTAAGCTATTACTACAGTTATCATATTTCCTCATTAATTTGTCTCTACCTGACCAGCATTTCATAAATAATTTTTAATTTGACTCCTATGTTTAGGGTCTAACAAAGTGTAGGCTACATTGGACATATCTGTGACAAACACAATGATGACACAGTCTTGATGCTGATCTGTATGATCAAAGGTTTTCTGCATTCTCAAAAGTGTCACATTTAGTTAGCCAAAATGCAAACCTCCTACATTACAAAGCACGTCTTAATATTACAGGCTTATGTAAATGCATTCATTTTTTTTTTCATGCTTAAGATACAAACTAGGAACCTTCTGAATGTAATGCACTAAATTTAATGAGTTCAAGACCACTGTCACCCATCAGTTAGTCCATACTTCACTGAGTGTCCATGTCCTTTAGGAAAATAATTGTCCCTGTCAGTCTTCAGTCAATGAGTTGCAGTTTATTTTAGAGTAAGGAATCTTTTATTATTTCCTGTAGAATGCTTCAGAGTGTAATAATAAGGAAAGATAAACGACTGACAGAAACAATGCAAATTATTTGTGGATCCAATGTTACAGTTTCACATATACAATATATGCTATATATTAAGCTACTTTAGTTCAAATTAAGATCAGCTGTATTTTACTAATATCTATGTTAAGTTATGTGCATCAAAGCCAACCCAAAAGAAAACATTTAAGAATAACCCACCTCCCCAGTCTTCAATCTAAAAATGTATTTCTTGCCTTTTTTTTTTGCTTGATTCTTACCTGTACCCTTCCAGCACATTTTTATAGGTATTTCCCTTCCATTTGAACTCCCCTCACACCTCCTCCTCCATCTGCTACACATCCTTCCTGTCATTGTACAGTCAACAGCGGCCCTTTAGGGCTCTTTATACTCTCTGCTGCATTCCTGCTGTGTTTATTCCCATTCTTCCCAGTCTGGAACCAGGATAGCGGGCAGTATAATGACTAAGCTGTGTGCTGAACATCAAACCAGCAGACGCATTAGATTTTTCTGTTCCACAGAGTGCCAAGACCAGCTCTGAGGCCCATCCAACCTCTTAGGCAATGGGTACTGGAGGCTTTTTCCCTCTGGGGGAGGAAGACTGAGCAAGAACCTGACCATTCACCCCCCACCTAGTGTCAAAATTAAGCTCCATTCTGACTTATGCCTTCATGGCATTTACAGAGACTTCACCTTGACCTGTATTCTTTCAGTTCTACTGCACAATGTTCAGGTGTGCCAAACCCCTCCCCAAATCTGCCATTCCACGAAATCCTATACATGATTTTGCAGCACCAATAGTCACCCCTAGAACTCCACTCATCCATTTACTCTTTCACATCCCTAGTTCCTGTCCTTCCTTTCCCTACTTCCTGCACTACTATTTTTGAATCCTATGTGACTTCTTCTGTACTGAGAATGGAGATCGCAAGTTCCTCCTAAATGTTGGTAACTATAAGCAAGACTATGTGGCATAACATTTTAGCAGACAGAAAGCTCTGCCACTATCTCCCACACCCCTGCCTGGTAAGAAAGGTATTACTTTTGTAACACAGTTACTTACTACAATTTATTTCACTGGCTCTGTGACACACATGTAATATCTTCCGTGCAAAGGATACTATTATCAGTATCAGTGTAACTTGCAACTCACCTGACACTAACGTTAAGCCTATGAACAATAATAGTACAAGAATAAAATGCTTTGTAAATTTTGCTGGTTGGATATATCAAGGTCATTGTAAATCAGTTAGGACAGGGGCACCCAGTCTCTTCGTCATCTCTATCTGTATTCTGATTTGAAAATTTGATAGCTATTTCAGTTTCTTGGTACAGGTACAATATACTTGAAACTGATATTTCCAAAAATGGATAATTTTTTTTTTATTTTATCACCTAAATTTTGCGCATCTGACAAAAATATGAGATGTTAATTTTAGCGTATCGTTAAATTTCACTCAGGGATAATAGACACTACAGAAGTAGTGAAAACTGAAGGGTTTGTTTTCTTAGTTTAAGATACACAACTTCTTGAATGTATTCCATGTCCCGCATTGTATATGCACGAAAGACAAACCCAATTATATGCATGTTACACATGTAATATTCTTTCTGTGCTTATTATGTTAATTTTATATTGAAACTTACTCAAGCCCAGTCTACTTAGCACTGCATACATCAAGCACAGAAAAGTTTTATGAAACGTGCAGTGAACCAGACACTACAAATTGAGCACTCTTGACTGTCAATGTGTAAAGGGTGTTTTCTGGTTTTCACAACAGGCACGGCTTCAAAGGGTTAATCTTCTGGGATATCACACTCTGTATATCAACCCTTATGATCATACACAGTGTGATGAGAAACTAAATGATTACCATTTTAATATACTGTAACACACAAATGCTATTGAGTAACATGTACCTAACATGTTCCATGAAGTACAGTCATACACCATAGCTGTAACAACTGAAACCTGTGCAAGAAAATACCTTGCAGTTTTGCGTAGCTGTACTTTATAACTTGCCATGGTGTCAGACATAATTCATAAAGAAGAAATCAGATGAGATGCGATGGTTTGGGCAACCCTGTATCACTAGTATTTAAATGGAACAGTATATCTTCCATGTGACAATATCTATGTATGTTTAAGTATATTTTTAGAGCTAAATATCAGGTATAATGTTGCTCCTTCTGCTTTTCTGAATGATAAATATATTTTGTCATTGTTGTGGCAACAAAAAACATATGCCATTAAATGATACAAGAATTACATACTCCTTCCTTGCATAACACATACTGAGATGACTGTTGATAATTGCTAATGGAGTGTCCAGTAATTTTGTAAAATGGGATGTACTGTTGTCAAGAAACTGATAAAGAAAATGTTTGAAATTAATTGTAGTTGTTTTAATCAGTGATGAAAATACACTATTCTTGTCACGGTCATCCAGACAAATTTTGACGCCCTCTTAGATTATACCGAATCCGGTTGTCTATCCTATTATCTCTTCTCAGTCCGTTTACTCTCCCCCACCTCACCTTGTAAGCTCACTGCTTGTCTAGGAAGCAATGTCAAGTGCACAGAAAGATCTAAATTTATAAGAATACCAAGTTTTAGTTCAAATATATCTCACGCGGAAGAAATTAGGTGCAATAACAATAAATCAAGTAACAGCATCAACAGGGTAGGAATAACATTTTGTGTGAAGATTAAAAGTCTTTTGGGATACGACCTCAGTGTGACGAAGTATTAAGGACATGCAGCGAGTAGGCACAGGGTGAATGTAGGCTGGGTGGTAGGGTAAACATGCACATGTGCACTGCTTTGTTACACAGATAAGTTGTCTAATTTTATTCCCTTATAGTGCAGGTAAGAGGACTGATATTTTCAGGATAGAACGTAATGCAAATTCCTCTGGCTCTGGCTGTCCAGCTGATTTCTAGTTGCATGTCCGTGGCATTTAATTACATTTCAGAGAGGAACGCTGCCTCCATTTTCAGGGCCGCCCAAGTTTAGAATACCCTGATAATCCAAACAGCTACTTAATAACGAAATGCCAGCCAACATGGTGGTCTTGTATCCCAGAAGACTTTTAATAATTACCGGCCCCATGTCAATATCCCAGAAGACTTTTAATAATTACCGGCCCCATGTCAATATCCCAGAAGACTTTTAACAATTACCGGCCCCATGTCAATATCCCAGAATACTTTTAACACTGATCGGCCCCATGTCAATATCCCAGAAGACTTTTATAATTACCGGCCCCATGTCAATATCCCAGACGACTTTTAATATTAACCAGCCTCATGTCAATATACCAGAAGAATTTTAACACTTACTGGCCCCATGTTAATATCCGAGAAGACTTTTAACACCTACTGGCCCCATGTCAATATCCCAGAAGACTTTTAACACATACCGGCTCCATGTCAATATCCCAGAAGGCTTTTAACACTCACCGGGCCCATATCAATATCCCAGAAGACTTTTAACACTTACCGGCCCCATGTCAATATCCCAGAAGACTTTTAACACTGACCGGCCCCATGTCAATA
>Ga0123355_10011350_pt1 | contig 13725 bp, 8 predicted proteins | sample TergutEmb28metaG_3_FD_89872 | JGI IMG/M metagenome (GOLD analysis project Ga0123355, IMG submission 89872) | Embiratermes neotenicus P1 segment gut microbial communities from Petit-Saut dam, French Guiana - Emb289 P1 | ecosystem: Host-associated > Arthropoda: Insects > Digestive system > Gut ...
GTTAAGGTTCCCAGATTATGTGACAATGGTCCTGGATGGTGGTAAGGTTGTCAGTCTTATGCACTGGCCGCTCTTTACCCACAGGATATGCTGCTGGTACTCATTTCTGTTAGAGGCTGAGTCAGCCCCATGGCCATAGTGCGATCGGAAGGATTATGTCAAAGAAAAATTCCAATGACACCATCTGGAATCAAACCAGCGACCTTCCAATTTGTAGCACAGCACCTTAACCACTGTGCTACCGCGGTCCCCAATGTTTGGGTACTGAGATTTAATTAACATTGTTATCTGTCTATCTTATTCCTTGCTTTGCACACACAAAATCCAGAATTTCATTGAAAATAGCATTAAACAGTTAAAGCATCTTTCTAGTTGTATGTATCCCACTAAAAAGATTTACATGACAGAAACCATTTTCTCAATTTCTATACCTTCCTGATGTACAAAGCTACGTGGGGTTATTTCTGTTGCTGTTATTACAACTGGCTTATTTACCACAACTTCAGTCTCCAGAGATCATTAATTTGTTTCACGAAGTTCTCACTTTGGAATCAGATGTATTGAACATTGCTGCTTATTGCCATATGCCTGGTTTGTTTTAATGTATACCAACATGCATAGTCTGGTGGCTGTAACTGTTTGGCCAGTAATCACAGCTCTGTCCAATCATTATGTAGTCATTCTAAGAAGGGAAGTGTTTTTTGTAAGTTTGTCATTCATTTCCATGGAGATAAAGTGAAAATATCATTTACAATATCACTGCCAGAAGGCAGCAATAAATGCATCTGCAATGTATGTTTAAATTGATATCACTGTATGTCAGCTGACAGAAGACAATTATTCCCAGATCACAGCAACACTGCCTATTCTACTGAACTATTCCATTCTTTCCAGAAATTTCTAAATTAACATTAAGTGCATACAGGGAAATCATAATATCAAAATGTCCCCCAAAGGCTGTCAGATACAAGAGTGTGTCAATTGATAGGCTATACTGCAAACCGCAGCTACAGATGGGAATTGTCAAATATTTCTGTTGAATCTGCAATGGGTATTTCACCAACATACTATTGTTGTTTTCCATCCACCATCTATTTAATACTTTTGTCATGCCTTTATTTCATTAAACCTTCCAGATTTAGCTGTAGGAGAAGTAAGCATAAAAACGAGTGTACAGAAACAGAACTGAGATAGCAGCATCTGCTAATAGCACTTTTACTGGGGCAAGCAGACTGTTACAATTAGAAGGAAAGACATGAGTTTGGCCAACCAAGAGAAAGTAAAGGAACAATTCAATGTAACTTGGAACAAGACTTTGGTCAAATCCTTCTTAGAGGGTGGAGGAGGGACAGAGAAAGATAAAGAGGAGAAATAGCAGCAGCAGCAGCAAGAGTAGTAGTACTAGTGATAGAAGCAGGATCAGGAAAACCTACCATCATGTACTAGATAGGCTTTCCTGTAATATCCCATACAGAGTTCATATGTATTTGACCAAAACCATCTGTGAGACTCATCTGATGATTACATATATGGCTTGATCAAATTTACTTAGGATGACCAAACTTTACGATGTAAGTTACACTGGAGATCTGAACTTAAGTGAACCCAACAATCCAATGTGTCTGCTCATAAACAATGCAGGTTCATAGCAACAACATAATACTTGCATTTGAATGCACACTCACCTGACACTTTCCAAACCAAAAGCATTTCAATGGCCCTCTCCACCCGAAGTCATTGTTCCATAGTTTGCTATGATAAAGTTTGCAACCCTAAGTATGAGGGGATGAAAACTAGAAGCACTGCTAGTGGTACACATTTTAACATTGTGCTGCCACCACTTTGTCGGTAGACAGTTCATGTTATGTGTAACTGCCTCACTGTAGTGAAGTAAGAATATATGATATGAAGAGCTCCCTAATGTTGCTCATATTGATCACGATCACAGCATCACCTAGGGTGAGAATATGTGGCTGTTACTGCCTCATCCTACATACACCTTTCACATTACGATCACTGAATTAAAATCTGACACACTGAATAAATGGTTCTGTGGAACACGGAATGTTTTGGTTTGCAGAAGCAAGTGGAAGTTGTATCACAGAAAAACAGAAGGATGTTCTTTCACAGACAAATACATGGATGTCTTGTCACAAACACACAGACGGATGTTCTGTTGCAGACAGGTAGGTGAATGTCCTGTTACAGAAAGGTAAGAGATTCTTGTCACAAAGAAAAATGTAAACATTGTCACAGAGATGCAAATAACTGTTGTCACAGACAAGCAGATGGTTATTCCATCACAGAGAAACAGGTGGGAGTTGCGTCACAGATAAAGGAATGGACGTTCCATTACAGAAACAGATGGATGTCCTGATATAGATAAGTAGACAAAATACAGGACCAATAGCTTTTCGATGCCAGCAGTAAAATGACACACGTACAGCATATTCTTTTTTTAAAGGTTTCTTTACAGGGTTATTAAAATTGAATTCATTCTAAGGACATTTATGGAACTGGCACATATTTTTAAATTTATAAATATTAAAATACAACCTTTACAGAATAAAAAAAGCCATTCAGCTTTATTGTAATTAACTGCGTGTAGGCCTAATATGAAATAATAATACTCAATTATAAATATTTCTGTATCTACTTAATAAAATTAAATAAATCTTATCAGATCAATTTACTTATGTAACGTTCCATATTTATGGAGTTGCATGGCTCAAAATTCCAAGATGCGTTGTTACATCTGTGAGAGAGTCAGATGTATTAGACATCAGTCTCTGAGAACATTTAAGACTGGTACATAACTGAAAGAGTTGTTTGATCCTGGCACAGCTCCAGTGCAACAATAAAAATAATACAACTATCATTTCAAAGTGTGGCATATAAATTAAAATGTTTAACCGTAGCTTTACAAAAATAACTTCAAATTTATCAACAATTACAGGAACCGTGTGGCAGCCTAAGAATAGCCGCATACAGCTCACCAACAAAGACATGTTGGCAGTCATAATTAAATGATGTAGTATGGACAGTGTTTTACACACACACAGAACTAACATTTCTGATGTTTCGCGTCTTGTGAACACACAGTTTTACTTGCAAGAAGTCTCTCAAACTGGAGGCATACTTGCTCCTAATGGTAAATACTTTGCATCAAATATCATGGACACTTAGAGCCAATGAATGGGACCATAGACAAGTATTAATTTGTTCATATGTACTGACACACCATTTAATATGTAAATTTTGAGGTTCTTTTGACAGTAAGTAGGAAAACTGTTGTCCTAAGGGATGTGACACCATGCAATCTGGTAGATATGTTCTGATGTTTCAAAGAAACCTTCTGCCTCCATCACCAGGGTAGAAGATAGAGACAGTAGGTTCCTTGAGACACTGACACACTCTTATCAGCCACAGCACGCCAAATCACATCCCAGAAGGCAGTAATCTCTTCCATCTAACAATGATTATATTGTATCACATGACTTATTTATGTAATGACACTGAATTGTTAGGTTACATGTACACGCAAACACTGGAACTTGTAAATTTTCTGAAGAAATGTGTATTAATTTACTGGACAAACTTGGTATCATCAGCACACATGGCAATAGCCATGTTTCCACAAAAGCATCAAACTAAATACAATGTTATTAAAAGTAACTAAGATGTACAAATAATAAAAACTTACTTATTTTCTGCCAAGCAACTATCTTGTTTCAGAAAGAATGCATTTGTTCATGACACTTGATGTTTAGTCATCTGTGTGCTGAGTCCATGACAACTGAACAAGATTGCAATGAGAGTAATTTTATGAAAAAATGATTAAATATGTGTCAAGATTTAAATAATGAAAAGCCATCTCCTTCATACAAAACAGTTTCCATGGAATCAGTATGCTGAGTCCATCTTGAGGAATGTCCTTCACACCTGGGCAGGCTTTTCCCTCCCCACAACCATCAGAACCCTCTGCAGGCAGCGAGTCATTGCTACTGCAAGAACACAGAAACATAATGTCAGCACAAAATGGCTCATGCATTAAAGTAAAACTGTGGGAAATAACACATCACTTTTATAACGTTCCAAAATACATGTACACTGACATTATATTTCAAAATACTAACATTTTATCATGCCCTTGTCTCAAAAACATACTGCATTCAGTTTGCAAATTCAACATGTCACTGCATTCTACAGTTTAGCTAAATCTACAATCACCACTTTGAAAAGTAACTCTCTATATCTCAAACTTCATAGCTGTGATCAATCACTGCTTCATTTAGCAATGCTTATAGCCTCAAGCTTGATGGTAAAATCTACAGCTTACCAGAAGATATTTTCCTGTTATATGAAGAGTATTATAAATCACCAGCACAGAATCTGACTGTGAATTTGAGAACGATGAAACAAACTTTGCCATACTTTTCCACTGAGTCATACAAAGACTTGCAAAGAGCAATTTGTTTATAAATGGATTATGTTGGTAATGTACAATGTAATATAATTAGTTAAGTGAAACAAAGCAAATGCAGTACGTTTCGTGATCAAGTTTGGCTTATTGCAAGCTGAGCAATGTAACAGCAGACAGTGAAGTAAAGGCTTAAGCAATTCCAGTGCAATGTAGAAACTGAAGGTGAGGTAATAAGGCAGAAGTGCAGAAAGTTTAACAAGACAAATGGGAAAGTGTGGAACCAAACCCTCTGCTTTATTTTCTGTCACTTATATTACAGCTTTCCTTAACTTAATTCAGTGCAATGAATAGCAAACTCTGCATCTTCTAAAAACTGTGCATTACACTACTAACATCTAGGTAGTTGTTATGATATTGCATGATACATGTTAAAACACCTTCGCAGTATCATGTCATTGGAATTAATGAACTAAAATTCATTTTATGTAATGAACTTCAATGGAGAGTTAAATATTAATTTTGAGATAATACTTCAGTCAACATTATTTAGAATCTGGCAAGTGCAAACTACGTTCACTCTTGTCGGACTGTTTTAAGTTTGTGACTGGTCACTCTGTCATTAAAAAAATCGAACTTTGGTCTGAATGGTATGGCAATTTGGTTGTTGCACTTTCCCTGCACAAGCAATTGAAATACAACAGTGGTGGCTGCCGTCACGTTCCTATGTGCAATTTTATACATCTGGCTCCCAGTGCATTTTACTTTTCTGAAAGATTAGACTATCAGACATGTTGCTATGCAAATATGATCAATAATCATGTAGCAATACACCATAATTACAGCACATTCACATAAAACGACAGCATTAATGAAATGTACATACATCAAAGTGGCACACTACTTGACTAGCAGCATCATCAGCCCTGACAGCCAGTAGCAGTGATAGGGATTCAAAAACTGCAATATAGGTACATCACAATTGCAGCGACATTGGCAAGGTTCTGCCTTTGGTAACTAACCAAACAAGTGTCCGGCCAACAAACCATCCAAATCCAGAGAGGAGCAAGAAATTCCCCCATATATGAAAACCAAAGGCCCATTACAATAATCGTAAGAGCCTACCGTATGTCCCTGCATTAAGTCTCACTACTGTTTAGCTGAATTTCAGTGTTACTGTCCCATCTAAGTCTAGGTCTCCCATAGTGGTCTGCTCCCACAAGGTTATACAACCTATTATCATTTAGCATCTGGTTTCTTTGTTTTTTTTTTTGTGTCATAAAACAAAGGGAACACAAAACTAGACTAGAAATCCTTAATGGAAAAAAGTGGGCACTGCACTTGACACAGAAACAGACATAGCTGAATGCTGCAACACTTCCAAGACTACACCCATACAGATGACTTGGCTGTCCGCTCCTAACAGGCAAAATTGTCAACTGCCTGACGAGTAATGTCCTCTACTTCCCAGGTATCAGGCTTCAAGTAAAGTTACATATTAAATACTCGTACCAGCTCCTTAACGTCTTCGTAGAAAACCTGACACATAGTTGCATCTTCTTCTATTCTCATAGGCTAATAAACAAGGTTATTCATTCTTGATTTCAAACTCTCGCCATTTTCTGAATGTTGTATGCTTTTTTCTGGGTAATTCCCTGGCATCTGAATTTTATATGCCAACATTTCGGAACACTGTTTATTCCATCTTCATAGGCAGGTAGATATGAAGAATCATTGGAATATGAAATTCAGATGCAGGAGAATTACCCAGATGAAAGCATACAACAAGGTTATTCATATAAATCTTATCACCAAAACATTTAAAATTTCCTCAGAATACAAACACATCAAACTAGCCTGCACTCTGCTCTGGCATTGGTTAATTTAGCAGAAACACAGATGTTACATGACAATGCTTTTTGGTCTACCTACCTTCAGTCAAGATACTTAGTCTAGTTAAAAGGATCAAACCAGGAACTCTTTCAGAACAATGTATTTCACTTCCATTTCAGTCCTGAATAAATTGTAAAATGCACAAATCCGTGAGCCGTTAACATCCAGTATTTCAAATAATACTGCATTTTATGAAACACCCTGTGCACGTACAAAAAAGTGACAAAAACCTGGAGTGAGTTGCATATTTGTGACAACAGTCACAGCAATGAGTTTTGTTTGTTTGTAATATGTTTGGAAAAACTGCACGATTATTTGTGATCCAACTGCCAATGGTACACAGATCGTCCATCATGATGGGGCAACACACATCATCCCAACAATCATCTTAATTTCACAACTTGCCATCTTTCAGGGTACTCACATATAACCTCTGTAGGGTAGGAGTTGATGTTAAGACATGATTTGGAACATGCGTGTTCTGCTAAAAATGAGTATTACAGCCACACATTTCAAACTGTTCATGAACAGTGACAAACTGTAAGCAATTCAACATGCAGATTCATTTGACAAGTACAATGCTGGTAAAAACTGCAGTGTTAATTTCCAAAATAAAGCAAATGTTTTGTGTACATGCATGTGAGAAGCAGCAGTAAAGAGGTACTTATCATCCATCATGACTTTTGTTTTCTGTTTCCAAGAAATAATTGCTATATTACGGACACAATTGCTTCCCTGTGACAAGATATCACATTTTGGTGTACATGAAAGTCTAGTGGGGGAAAAAAAGACAACTACACATTCAAATTTTAAGACCGTGTGTACACGCTTATACTCAATGTGCATACTGTACTATACAGCCTCTATAGGTTGAAATAACATTTTTTTATTCTTTGTTTCTCACTAAGTAATATGCGGAACTTATTCAGGGGCACAGGGCATTCACAAAACACAGTACTGTTCACATGAGAAACAAACCACCACTGCCTGAAGCCTGCAGTACTGTCAGTGACAAAGAGATTAACTGGGATTGAAAAAAAATTAACAAAACCTTTGTTTGGGGTCGTACAACCATCATTAGCTTTTGCAGGCTGTGTGTGACTGCACCTGTAAGCAGATTAACATCCATACAAAATCATAATATAATTCAAATTAATTTATACATTTAAATAATATTAACTTCAGTCAATACTTATACAATAAACAAGAAATACTTTAATGAGCATTAATTTAGAAACATAAGTGTAAAATTATGTGATGCAAAATTATTATTACGATGAATCACAAAAAACAGAAAACTGATTTTACAAACAATTGTTACCAGATGAAAACAAGACAGAACTACAAATGATACAATTCGAGACAAAACTGGAGTAAAAGAATGCAAAAAGGACTCAAAGTAGAGTGTACATAGGTCTGATCAGGAATGGGGATACATACCTTACACATATGGTCAGGTGAATTAATATACAAAACAGTCAGATGGGTTACTTTTGCCATTCCTGTATTTCAAACTTCATTTCTACTAGGTGCAAACTACTCTGTGCAAAAATGTGAAAGAAACTAAAATTCAGAACGGTGTGAGAAAATATGAATTTCCTGCCATCAGTGGTTCACACACGTGAACTAATAGAATATATGTCAAAGAGCATATGCAATAAGGAAAAAAGTGCTGATAATTAATTATTGAAGTTTTAGTCAGAAAAGTTTGATGCCTCCATCCTGGGGGCATGTACCCAATTACCAGTCAGTATGTTACCACATTCCACATGACTGTAAACTTCATCAACAATGCTGTGAAAACTGGAGTCACACATAGATACAAAATCTCTGTACATAAGCATGTGTTGGCAAATTTGCAAAACCAGTGGCAAAAGGGTTTCAACATTTGGACTTCTATGGAAGAATTATGAATTTGGAAGGTGTTGGACAGACAGGATAGGAAATGATCCAAAGTAGAAGAAATATACACCTTTAGACAAAGAGGAAATAATGTGGGACAAAAGATGTACCTGCCGGATTTTTATCCATTGACTGGAATTTTGTGAGGAAGGAAGGAAATGATAAATTATTATAAGTAAATACCAACATTTATATTAGTGACAAAGTGCAAAACAGTGCACTGGTTCTTACCAAGAGATTGTTGGAATGATCTGGGTTTCTGTTTCCATGAGATGAAAATCAGGTACACTGGAACACTGGATAAGATCATCAGACAGCCATATCCTGAAAATGAAGCCAAGCAGTGTCAGTTTGAGCATGCATCCTATGTGTGACTATCCCAAGCTATGTGCTATATAATTCTCTGGCCAGGCACAGCCACATTTCTTCACACAATAACAGATTTGTACATTTATTTTTAACCATTTAAATCTCAGGGGGTAAATATGTGTACACCTGATATAACATTAAAAATTTCTGCATTTTTCCACACAGAGTACTTATGCATTGTGCACGGTATTTAAAATAATCAGTGATTATTTCCATATATGGCATTAACCGACTGGTCTTAATTATGGAGAAAGAATATGTTGTCTGAAACAGACGAACTAAATTGTTACATATAATTTAATTGAATGCCAGTCTTGAAAGGGTTAAGTGAAGTCATCATGTAAGGTATCAGATCCAATACAATACCCCACAAAAAGAAAAAAATTTCTACAGCAATGAATTCTTTTGTACATGCTCTGAGAATTGGATACAATAAAGTACATAAAATAAGAGACCTATGGGCATGAATATGCCAACATAATTCCTAATTCACACCTACAGGTACAGTGGAGCCTGAAACTAATAAAAGTGCACTGGACACAGGCAGCTTGAGTAAGAATACATCTGTGCATGGAAATACATAGCATGAAAGAAGGCACAGAGAATTCTGGATGCAGTTCCAAGCTATCTAACTTAAAATGAAGACACTGTCCAGTACCAGTACTGGTGATAAGATGCATGCAACTACTGCCTAGCAAAATACAAGATTTGAAGGAACAGTGGAGCTGGAAAGAGTGATTGTGATCCAGTTTGCAAATTCGTGGAAGCCCTTAGAAGCGTGAACTAGAATAATAATAGTAGAGAAAAAATCAGCTATAACGAAGGAACATAACTTACTGTACCTTACCTAACTCTATCGTAACTTGAAGGACAATAATCTAACCTAACCTAAATTCACCTTATCCTAACCAATAGTAGGTCTGCCTTAATATAACCCAACCCAACCCTATCCTACCATACAGTCCCATAACCTCACATAAGGTAACCAAATCTATAATGCCATATCCTATGCCATCTTCTGTGCAATTTGGTGTCACACATGCAAAAATTGTATCATGTGGCAGCTTGTGTGACACTATACACACTGTCTAATTCTGTGACATTGTTCTATTGTGTTGTGACTGCTGTGATTATAGTCACATGCCAGTTTTGTGTCACACTACTTTTGAGATTCAGAAAATTTGGAGAATTGCATAAGACTGCAATAAAAGAGGCTAAAAAATTGTAGACTCATGTACACACAGCTAAATGAACTTGTCAGACACATTTGTTTGAATAGTGAGCATTACTATTTGTATTTTGCAGATCCTGAGTTCCAATCCCACAGCACAGCTATGTGTACAAAGATTCTGTGTTGCTATTCTTAGATCCACAACTGTATCTCAAAATATGCAGAGATTGCTTCCTTCCACATCCTCTTAAAAATCATCTACTCAGTCAATACCACCTAACCTAGGCACTTCACACAGCTTTGTTCAATAAACCAAGAACCAACTAATTAATGAACTGTATTACCAGAAACTTGCCTGTCTCCTTAGGTTTTGCTATCATCGGCACAACTGTCACAAAGATACTGGCGATGATGTAGATAATGGGGAAGATGAGATTCACCTTAATTGGTCTTGGTAGATTTGGTTGTGTCCACCGCAGCCAAGGAAGACAAAGCACTGCCACTCCAATGCTCAGCTGAAACAGAGAAGTTCACAATAATGGCACAGTAAGTTACCAATCTGTTTTGCTGTTGGAGCTCTATAGTTTCTGTAGATGCACTTATGGTTTTGAAGTTATCACCAACACCACCATCTTAAAGGTCTGAAAATTCTGTATGCTTGTGAAAAGTAATATCTTCCTCTGATGGAAGAGCATACTTTACAAGTATCTGTAGGCAAAATATTTTGGGAAATATTTGGATATACGACAAAATACCCAAATACAGATAGGATGTTATACAACAAGGAACTGTGTGATTTATAGTCACCCACCATAGTTAGAGAAGTTAGAACATATGAAGCTGTAGGGAATTAGATATGTGGCTAGAAACAGGGACACAGGGAACAAAAAATATATTTGGAATACTGAAGAGAAACCTCTTGTAGAACTATATCCTTCAATGACAAAGAAGGAGATGGGACAATAATATTAAGAGAGGCAGATGACACTGACTCAATATCAGGTCCAGTGGCAGAGTTTGGCATCATCAGCTTGAGCTTGAGCTACAAAACAGTCCATTCATATGCAATGTTGTACACAGAAGTAAAATTTAATACTATATCTATAAAAACTATACATTGAGACTCTTGTGAAGACAAGTTATTGATGCTGACTGTACTATCACTTATAATTTTTGGTTAGCTCCACAAATAAAGTAAAACTGAAATCTGTCGCAGACCTCCTGACGTTGCATGCATTGGTTTACACTTAATATGCATAAATGCCCCCCACTTTGTCATTTTTTAAATGGACATAGTGGCCTTATGGGAATGTCTGGACTATTCTGGTTAGGGAAAAATGTAACTGCAGCCTGTGCAGGTGGTCTGTTAACATACAATCAACTTTTACTTGCTCACAGTTCATTTTACTAATATCAGCCAGTACAAATACTGCAGATGTGTTACCCATGTGGCAAATCCCACGTAGTTAATGAGGGTAAAAATGTCCGAGACAGTGAGATACAACAAAGACAGCAGGGCCTGTAAAATGTACAAAAATCATGGTGAGTTCTTGACATAACAAATGTTGCAACATACCCTTTTACAAAATGGATCATGAATGATTGCCACAAAATCAGATTCTTGTAAATTTATGGCCATATATAGAAATAGTGCATAGTTCTTTTATATTATGAAAATTTAATGATGCTATATTATGATAATTATTGTCTTATGGGACATAAATGACACTATGGGATGGTATCATGCCCCAGTTGGCTGTAATTATTGTCTGCACCACCACAACCCCAAATCTCACAAGATCATAACGTGACCAAATGCAACTAAATTATTAAGAACGTACAGTTCTTTCCTGTCTCTTATAAAATGTGTTATACCAAACTGCACTGAAATAGTGACCGGTAAGGTGGCAAAAAGTCTGTATTCTCCTTAGAATAGCTGAAAACATTCCTTTCACGCTTCCTTCCATTTCCAGCCATCAGTGGATGCAACAGATCGCTATTCTGTTCAAACACCAACATGACAGCTATAGTCGTTGAATAAGAGGGTGTTATTAATTTTAAAATTACACAGTATATTTTCCTTTAAAACCTACTGTTTACAGATGTTTCAACAATTACTGTAACTTCATCATTGATCAGAAACATGCTAGTGGCAGTGAGGCTTGCAAACAGCTAACAAAAGAAACAATTGTAACACAGACCACAACAAACAGCACAAGTAACTTTGCAGATAGCACATTATTTATTTACTGTATGTTCATTGTGCAAAATGTTGTTGTTGTTTTGATTCTTTTACAGCATTTTGTTTGGTAAGAACATAAATAGAAAGCAAGGAACACGTACCATACAAAGAACAGCTGGAGTGGGGGTCATTTTCTTGATCTGGATCATTGTCAGTATCTCTGGCATCTGCCCTTCACAAGCTCCAGCATAAAACAGTCTGCAAACAGAGACAAAGCCTTAGGTAAGGATGACAGTTCCCTTCATGTGCATCAGCAGTCACCCACCTCAAAAACTGACCCATTGTGAAGCACAGTTCTACCTACTGGTCTGTTGGAACAGCATTAAGGGATAAGCAGGGAAAAAGTATGCCGCACAAAGATTATCAGTTTCATATTGCTCAAAGTAAGCGGACTGGAATACACCTATAAATGTGTCTCATGAAAGCTGTTCTCAGAATGGGAAACACTTGTACCAGACTGCTCTGTTCAACAGACTGGTTTTGTTCCTCTGCAGGAAGATGCAGAATCCCCCTCACAGCGGTGGTCCATGGTATTTGTTCTTTTAAAGTACAGATTGGAGTTAGATATATGATTTAGGCATTAATTCTCCCCACTTCCTATTGACTTTACTCGTCCATTCCCAAGTATTACTGCATTCATAAGAGGGGGCGCTGATAAGTCCTTAGCCTGACTGGGAAGGAAACAAACTATAGCGACCAAACTAAGGATTTATTCAACATACTCCCCACGAAGCTCAACACACTTCTTAGCCTGTATTTCTAACTTTTGCAAGCCACTCAAAAAAAATTCAGAATGTTTTCTGTCCAACCAGGTCTCCGCGGCAGCAGTGACCTCCGCGTCAGACGAATAATGGTGACCTTTCAATGCTTTTTACAGTCCAGGGAACAGGTGGTAGTCCGACGGGGCCAGATCCGGAGAATAAGGTGGGTGATCAAGACACTGGAAGCCCAGGTAGGCCAGTTTCTTCTTGCTTGCAAGTGCCCGGTGAGGCAGGGCATTGTCGTGCAAGAACAAGACCCCCTTGGTGACCTTCCTGCGGCGTTTTTCCTTCAAAATGTCCTTCAATTGCACCAGCAGAGATGAGTAATACTCCGCGTTGATAGTTTGGCACTTTGGCAGATAATCAATGGGGAGGATGTCGTCTTGATCCCAAAAAAACCGAGGTGAGAACTTTTCCAGCGGATTTTTGCACTCGGAATTTTTGGGGTGGGGTGAGCCGCTATGCCGCCACTCCATTGATTGTTGCTTTGTCTCCGGGTCATAGTGATATAACCAGGTTTCGTCCATGGTCACCAATCGCGACAGGAAATCTTTTGGATCACGCCGAACAAATTCCAAAATTTGCTCAGACGACTGGCACCATTGACGTTTTTGATCCGCGTTCAGGCATTTTGGGACACACTTAGCGGAGAGCTTCCGCAGTCCAAATCTTCATGAATGATGTACCCAACCCACTTACGTGAGATGCTCAGTTGCTCAGCTATTGATTTAGCAGAAATCCTGCGGTCTGCCAAGATTAGCTCATGAATTTGATCAATAATCTCCGTGGTGGTCACTGTTTTGGGTCGTCTAGGGCAAGGCGCACCACAGGTGGAAAAATCACCACGTTTAAACTGGGCCACCCAAATTTTGACGATGGCATACGATGATGCATGCTCCCCTAATGTTTCTGTCAGAATGGAGTGAATTTCCTTCGGCGCCTTGCCTTGCAAAAAAAAAAAAAAACA
>Ga0123355_10011351_pt1 | contig 13725 bp, 12 predicted proteins | sample TergutEmb28metaG_3_FD_89872 | JGI IMG/M metagenome (GOLD analysis project Ga0123355, IMG submission 89872) | Embiratermes neotenicus P1 segment gut microbial communities from Petit-Saut dam, French Guiana - Emb289 P1 | ecosystem: Host-associated > Arthropoda: Insects > Digestive system > Gut ...
TACCGAATCTTAATCAAACTTTAGCCAGGCTCTAATGAAGGCTCACTGATGATGGTTGTGCTTAAAGACCGAAACGTGTAGGAGCAAGTCGAAGTGGTTTTAATGTAAATTTTTAAACTCTATCAAGTTTAATAAAGAGTGCGTTTGTTAGTGTATGGACTTTATGGATATCAAAATGAACGGTACAACGATTAAAAAAAATATGTACCGTTTTTTTTGCAGCTGTTTTATGAACGTTTCTGCGAAGACTATCTTGAATGCTGTAATAGATCTATGCAACAAATATAATCAATTAGTAAATTATGGATGACACTACAGTTTAACTCATAAACAGCAAAACAGCCAGATGAGTTAAATTAACCTTTTGGCGCCGGATTTTTTTTTTTAATTTTAGCACACACTGTATATAAAACGTGAATAAAACGGGAACGAAATGTGTTAGAATTATGAAACAAACTGCATTTTGAAGAGAAAAAAACGGAGAATATATACCATGTTTAAAATATTCAGTTCCTATATTTGTTGAATAAATATATGACATGCAACATTTAGAGGTTAGCGGTGCGGTACGACCACTATAGTGGTCGTTAGGCGTCAAAGGGTTAACCACATTGAACAGTACGTATAATCCATGTTCTTACGTATGCTTTATTGATGTTAAGTAACTGCCTGAAGATGATCAAGATAGATCGAAACATGTCGGAGTTATGACAAATTGTGTGTAAAAGTATAATTTTAATGTTATCGCATTAGAGCACAACGGGAATTTGTCACTTAAAGATCAGTGCATTTTTGGTTTCAGTGTATGAGTACAGACGTAGTCCTACAGTACGTTTTGGCCATGTCTTCTGTCTGTCCACAGCTATGAGCAAAGTGTACCATGGAATTTCTTGACAATGGAGAAACTTGTAACACATCGCTAGTAAGTACAAGGACTTTTTCCATCGTATTAAAAACACAGACACCACACCATACACACAAGACGTTTCGCAAGCCACTGATTTCCTCCTCAAATGAACACCTGAGGAATGAAACAGTAGCTTTCGAAACGTCATATGTATATAGTGTGGTGTATGTGTTTTTAAGACTGTGAAAAAAAGTCCTTTTCTTACCTTTGATGTGTTATGAGCAGATTCTTTAACGTAGCTTGTCCGTACGAAAGCAACCAAATCACAAGCCGGATAGGTGTTACTCTATATGTAGCCTGTTTGTTTCCTTCTACTTGCCTTATTACTTCACAGTTACAGATAAACTTAAATTAAGTGGCATTCTTTACCTCTTGTTCCTGTCACTTGGGCGATTTTTGCTAATCTTACGAAATTTCTGGTGAGTGACTTGTTCTACGTTATGACTGACAAAGGGTTCGTTTCCACACTTTCGTTCTGTTCCTTTTTACCCAACAGTCCGGTGAAGTCGCGTTTCTTCACTATAAAGCCGCATGTCCGTGACTTGTATGCAGTATCTGACAAGTATTTGTAACTCATGTTCCTTTAATAACCACTTATGAACTTGTGTTATTACAACACCGATTGGGAGTCCTTCTTATCCCAGCCTCTTCCACTTACTTATTGTGGGTGTAGATTTTATTGTTGCACTTGATCGCACTTAGTGATACACATTCTGTAGGACTCATCTGGACGACTGATCAGCCCGACCCAGAGACCTCTACCTGACACCACACAACAATCACAACAGACAGACATCCATGTCCCGGCGGGATTCCAATCCGCAAACCCACGCCACAGATCGCGTGGCCACCGGAATCGGCTGATCGACAGACGCGTCTGCAATATTTGGAAGCTGCTGGCACTGGAACCCAGCTTTTGTTGATGTGTGATCTAGCCAGAATTTCGTTTATTCAGATGATTATGCGAATGGACTGCAGTTTTTAATTGAACGGCTGCGTCCAAGGTCGGAAGGTAGAGTGAAGTAACCAATGCTTCCGTAGGGTGGATCACCTCGAGGAGTTTTACGCAATGTGTCGAATTGGATGTGCGAGCTAAGTAACTAACGTTACGAGCTTTTCATCTCTCTAGCTCAGCATGAGCATCATGTGACCCTGGACCCTTTCGTAAGAGGCGTCTGGAGCCTTTAGCTTGTAAAGATTCTAATGAATATCGGTCCCAAATAAATTCCAATGGGACTAGGCATAAATGAATTAGTACCACTGCTTGTAGAAGCTGTACGTGGCATTGTAATCTAGTGTAAATATGAATGCAATTCCATGTTTCAGTATATTAATATTACATTTCTAAAACCTATATTAGTAATTGTCCAACGAGATGCAACACAAAGCAGTCTATTTATTATTCTGCAAGTTCACTCTACATGTTTCGGGTGTCAACCGCACACATCATCAGGAGTACACAAAACTGTAACTACAGCCTCCGGTACTGGTCATATTTTTTGTGCAGCTACCTCCCTCCAACGTGGCCAAGCTAGCTTGGCCACGTTTAAAGGCTGTAGTTACAATTTTGTGTATTCCTGATGATGGGTGTGGTTGACACCCGAAACATGTAGAATGAACTTGCAGAATAAGAAATAGACTGCTTTGTGTTGCATCTCGTTGGACAATTATTAGGTGTAATACAGATCAGCGATGCACGGAACCATAAACATAAAATTTCCAAAACCCTTCGTGGCACTTTGCCAAATCACCGGTGTCTGAGTGGCCCGGGGTTAAAGACGGTCCAGGTAGACAGCTGACAAAAAATGACTACAAAGGAAATAACTCTCTAGTTTTTCAATCAAATTGAACATTTCGTCCTTGTAAGACAAGACCAGTAGACTGCGTCTAAAGGTCGGACACAAATTACCCAATGACGCAGCGTCATATCCCAGAAGAACGGAGATTGCAACTACGCTGCTGCGAAAGACGAAAATCTCGCAAGTTTAACAGGGCTGACACTTGTACTGCCATTCGACACAACTGTCAGAATGGTATATTACATTCCTCCGCCACAGCAACAAACCTCAGACTCTGTAGTCTACGAAGGTTTTGTTCTGCAATAAATTTTCCCACCAAGATTCTCTACCCCTTTTGTTTCCCAAATTGCATTATTCCACACATTTGTTATGTCCGTATGTCTCCATCAGCACATTGTGTTAATAATTTAAATCTGGCTGTAAGAGAGCACGTATGGAAAGAATGTGATATAACGAGCGAAATTATTTTGTGGGTACAATCAGATCTCTCTAAAATCCAGGTTGATTAAATAAATGTATCCTGAATTTATTGAAAAATACATTGGTACCGCTAACATATGCCGATAATACGTGCAGATGTATGGGGTCCTCCTACTCTGCAGGGGGTGCAGTGGGCGCCGAAAATTCTGGTTGTATGTAAGGTTTTTATAACTTTAAAATCTCGTGCCGTACCTGCACTGGCATTTCAGGAATGTTCTTCGTGAGGGCCCCGTAAATTTATTTTTAGGCGCCTTCACAAAATTGCGAAAGCGACTGTTAACTTCCTTATGTCTGTCCGCAAGGAAATATTAGCCTCCCAATCGACGGATATTTGTGAAATTTTATATTCCAGTATTTTTCGAAACTTTTAATGTTTGCCATCCCGAACTGTTTAACACATGTATAAATATACAATGATGTATCAGTCAAACACAACAAAACTTTATTACGTATGTTTATTATCGTATTAGGGCAACATGTTTCGATTCTTACAGAATCATCTTCAGGCCCTTCTAAGATACAGATCCTTACGTAGCAATGCTTAAAATGCGCTGTGGGATACCAAACTCTTACATTCTTGAAATAACTATGTATAAAATTCATTTTATACATAGTTATATCAAGAATCTTCAGGACTTTCTAAGATACAGATCCTTACTTAGCAATTTTTAAAATGCGCTGTGGGATTCCAAACGCTTACGTTCTTGATATGCCGTCCCCTGCACAGCTGTGCACGGGACGGCCACCTGCAGGAGTGATGATACCAAATGCTGTATAATACAATTTCGACCTCCTGATGATGAGCACATAGTGCTCGAAATATGTAGAGGCATGTAATAAACTTATTATAGAACAAGAATTTGTGCATTAAGTTGGTTAATTACTAAGATTATAATGAGATGCACGGTCAACAAAACATCAAAACTTTATACGTGCGTCTCATTGCATATGGCTAAGAAATGTCCTGAAACGGACCCCGCCTTTGATATACTATAAACAATGAACTGTTTGTTCAGGAAATTTGTTGCGTGCCTCAGGTTCTCGCCCACTAATACAATACCTTTATGACCTGCAGTGATTTCTGCCTATTCAACCGGTTTAATGACCTTTGTCTTTCCCCACCGCCTTCGCTGCCAACATTCCATCATCTTACTATATATGCATGTACATCGGATTTAGTTACGTTGTATAAGGCAAGCATCAATGAGATGCAGAAGAAAAACATCTCGTGACCTTGTATAAGAAGGAGTATATATACACGGGTCACAACGCCCGCTGCTTACTATTCGGTGCATATTCAAGGGATCTGTGTTCTTACTTGAGCACCATGACTGTGAATTGCTGGTTTTTGCTTCTCATGTTTAGTTGTGTTATTTGTAAACGGGACCCGGCGTCAGAGCAGTTGAAAAGCTACAAATTGTCGAAAGTAAGTACGTTGTTAATATATTGTCAGTTTCAGTTATTACTCGCGGCTGTAAATGATATTGTGTCTGAGGATTTGGAACTAACCAAATCACGCATATTCGTGCTGTGACCTTTCAAATGCAGAAAACGTGACATGTACTGAAGAAACAGCGTTCTCTTTTTCTCTGCGTACATTTCTTAACGGTGACAGCTAAATGATGTCTCGATTATTTGCTTGTAGAAGCTGCAACTTACTTGCTTGTGGTTTCTCAGTAGTGGATAGGCGTACTGTGATTTGGAAGGGAAATGTGCAAACAAAATGAGATATTCTTGATTTTATTTAAGATATTTATATTGGTGAGGGCCGGGATAGCTCAATAGGTATAGCGACTCGCTGGGCTGGACGGTCCGGGAATCGAATCCCTGTGGGGGGCGAGATTTTCCGCACCCGTCCAGACCGGTCCTGGGGCCCACCCAGCAATGGGTATCGGCTCTTTCCCGAGTGTAAAGCGGCCGGAGTGTGGCTCTGACCACCCACCCCATCTAACTCCGAGATTAAAGAAAGAGCAGAGCGATACATCTTCTCCCCCTCTGGACCTTCGTGGCCTGTCCTATGTTTGTCTTTACTTTTACCTTTACCTTTATTTATATTGCTATGAAAGAGTGGAATAACGCGTTAAACGTTTATAAGTATTTATACCACGTGAAAATTCAAAGAGTTTTATAATTTCGAATAGTAGCTTAAGCCAAGTTATGCAGTCGTTGTGTTAATATACCGCTACACGTGAATTAGGTTGTCACTTTATATTCGGTGTGCTATTTTGAGCTACATAGATCGAACCGAGCTGCGATTTTAGCCTTGATATTTTATTAAAAATTACCGTTTTCAGGATATAAATAATTTTGTTGCTTAAATAAAGGGACCATTTAATCGAACCTTGAATCTTCTCTCACAAAAGACACCGCTCCACTGGGTCATTGGTTCCTGCTGTTGGGAGGATACCTGTTGGAAACTTCGGCATCTGAAAATACATGTTTTGAAACGTCGAGAATCAATTACCCAATTTCACGGCTTCTTCTCAGAATAACGGATACCTGAAGTTCGGTTAGATCCAGTAATTCCAGGCACAGGAAGCAGTTTGTCCGTCCCAAAGGGCTTTAGGGAGGTTTGACCACCGCTACATTTGTTACAGCTTGACCCACAAAGTGGTTAGGCACTCGATCAGTTCGAGGTTTGGGGCAAATTTCCTTTGTCGTATTTCAACACATTTGTCCATGCCAGCTGTCAACGCTTAAGTCGCGGGGCACCCAAATCAGCGCATCTATGCTTTTGAAGATTATCGGGTCCAAAAGTAATAAGATTGCCTCCTAGTCTCTGTTCGTTAATTTTTTTTTTTTGTGTGTTTAAAACAAAATTATCTGCGCTGTGGTGCAGTGTGAATACACTGAGAATAACTTGAGCTAACCGAGAATGCACCCACAGAACAGAGAAGCCCTAAGTCTTGGTCGGCTGGGGTCCGAAATCCCTGCCTCAATCGCAGCTTGCGTCTATTCGCGTTTTTGTGTGTTAAGGTGGAATAGTAAAGGCCTTTCGGTGTATTTGTCTTTCATCCGAGCCTTACTTTTCGTTTCAAAAAGATATGTCTTTTGCAGACATGTAGTATGTAGAAAGGCTACTTAATTTATGTCGGTCTGCAAATTTCACACATGGTTACACCGAGAGAAATACTCACACGAGGGAGAAAAAATAGATTCTTTTAAATTTAACAGAGCTACGAATTTGTCTACTTTTATAACATTATTATTATTATTTTTATTATTATTGTTATTGCACAGAAGTTATAGTCATACTCATTTTCTTTCTGTTTTAGAGTATACCAATATCGACCTGACAAAATCGGGTATTTTGTAGGGAATGTCCAATGTAGGTGTGTGCGAAAACCGTGTAATTTTAAAACGAGGAACAAACTGAATTACCACAGCGAAAACGCTTAATTTATGGGTTTACGCTTATGAAGTACAGGTGACGCAAGAGGGATGGGTATGAAATACGAGGGAGAATCAAAAAGTAAAGGCAAAACACATTTAACGCTTTAATAGAAGTAACTGTGAGCAATTTTACATATCATTTTTCTGCATAGTCCCTTTGCAACACAATGCATTTGTTATATCGTTCAACTAGTTTCTGTATTCCTGCGGAGAAGAAGCTTTTCGGCTGCTGTGGACTGTGCTTACACTGACGATTTTACGCCTAGGCTGAAAGCGCTGACTACGGCATACCATAGACTGTTGCTCAAGCAGCACGTGACTCTATTTGTTTAGGGGGGGGGGGCGTCATTTTGGGTTCTGAAAGAAATCTTTACGAATCCCTAGAACAATAAGGCGCATGTATTAAAAAGCTAAATATGACGGGATTCGTTACGTTAATTTCAGCTCATAGAAAAGTTGTATCAGGAAAGAAACCTAATTAAATTGAACTGAATTGCAATGTTTCTGCTGTAGATTACAGTAAATTGTTGGTTGCAAAACGTGCTCTTTATAATTGCTGTATGGCTGTTTACTATTTGGCCCTGTCAATATTGACAATATATGCAGAATACGAAACATGGATATTGATAAATTAATAGAAGGTGCAGATGTAGTGAGATTCATCAAGGCACAAAGAATCAAATGGCTGCGGCATATTCAAAGAATGGACCAAGCAAGATCAATTAGGAAACTACTAGATTGGAAACCTATGGGAGTTAGACCAGTAGGAAGACCAAGACAACGATGGCAAGAGGATGTTATGGAAGATCTAAAAAGCTGAAAGTTAAAAACTGGAAGGAAACAGCTAAGGACAGAAGAACTGGGAGAGACTTGGCTGAGAGGGCGAAACCACACAAAGGGTTGTAGTGCCAAATGATGGTGATAATGATTGTTTACCCATTAACCTATGCAGAGGCAATGCCAATTCACAAACAGAGCAGATTTCTGTTTCTTTTAACGACGTAATGTTACTTATCTAAGAATCTGCAAAATTACGACTTTTCAGACACAGGATTTCCGCGGATTTTATGGAAGCGCTACGCTGTAGAACATTTGAGGCCACTCAATAAGGGCACAGAAGTTGCTTAGTAAGAACTTCAGTTTTTCTTTTGATTGTGTAGATATTTACGAAACGACTTTGTTAGGGTAGTGGCTGTAATAGTCCGTTAAGAATGCCGATAGACAACTGTCACGCTGCCACGGCCTAGCTGCCAAGCCAAAGTGTTAACTGGGGGGCGGAGACTTGCGCGAAGCCCAATTCGACGTCCCCCTGTCTGTAGCAATTCCTGCGTTTGACCGCATAGCTGGGCTTAATAAGACACCTAAACCCTAACAGGGGATTATGCTTACGCTAACGATTTTGAAGTCAGGCTGAGGGCCTTGACTGATCATGCCAAAGACTAGGGCCTAGGATGACCTGGACTGAGCATAGGAGGGATAAACTTTGGTTGGTTGGCTGTCTGGGTTCCGAGCCCAGACTGGCTCTGTCGCAAACTGAAGGTATGCGGCGTCTGTCAGGCGCTTAGGTGAAGCTGCCGCGCCTGGGGGAGGGGAGTGCGGGCCGTGCCCCGACTTTGCATCGAATACCCTGGCAGTTGCCTTACAACAGAGGAAAATCACGGAAGAGCCTCAGTCGGAAAAACCTGTCCACTGCCTAGCTCACGAGCGCTCGAACTTATGTGGCAAAAGGCCACACCGGTTATTGTGGGCTGGTTCGCGAGCCGCATTCTTAAAAACAACACTAAGTGGTACACCTAACCGCCTAAATTACCGCGTAGTTTTTATAATGCATACCTAAGTGTTTTCGACCATATGGGAAGAATACGTGAAATAGGCTCTGGTGAGAATATTTGGAGTTAAGAGAAAAGAAGCAACGGAAAGATGAAGAAAATGAGGGACCTTATTATTTGTGTATGCTTTTTATGGACATTAATGAAATAATCAATTTAAAGATTATGAACTGGGTGGGACATGCAACACATATGATGGATGAGAGAAATTCGTACACAATATTGTCCAAAAACGTGAAGAGAAGAAACCACTTAAGAGAATATGTACAGTTCAGGGAATTGTTACATGAGTGTGAGAAGTGTAAACTGAATGCATTGAAGAGTACCTTAGTCAATCGTGAATTAAGAACTGTAAATCAAAATTTTATTATAGTGGTATTGGGATTTAAGTTTTCTGTCTATGTGCATTATGTAAGTGCTCTTAAATTTTTTTTTAAGTTCTGTCTAGTTACATTGTGTAAGCATTTCATTGACTGTATGTTCTGAACTGATCACATTTCCTTGTATAAACTTGATTTCTTACTTTTGTATCATAATCACAAATCACTGTAATATGTATCTTACTGTCAAGACTCATTTTGTGCTATGCCTGTTGTTATCTAATGACAAGTTCTGTATCCACTCTGATGGATCTCTGGAATACTAAATGAATGAATGAATGAATGAATATACTGGTGGGCTCTTGTGAACTCGGTAATGAACTTTTGTGGTCCAGGAAGTTGGGAAAGTTAATTGCAGGGGAGTGACTGTCAATGTCTTGAGGATTCTGTCCCATGGAGTGACTTAAATATCTCTGCCATTCCAAGTATGATCATTAAATAACCATGACTTAGTTACCTGAAGCTTGGTGTTGAAACTGAAGTTGACTTTAGGGCAGTGGAAATGCATTCTACTCCTGATTAACAGTTCATGTGTTTCTGTTTTCTCCTGCTGCAGACTGGGAAGTCCCATATTCTCACAGGTTATGGTGTGCCCATCAGTAGTAAGGAATCCAGCTTGACTGTTGGGCCTTATGGCCCTGTGCTACTGCAGGATGTCGAGTTTCTTGATGAACTTGCTCACTTTGATCGCGAGCGCATCCCAGAGAGGGTAGTTCATGCCAAGGGTGCAGGTGAGTTCAGAATTATATGTCTCAAGAGTTTCCATACTGGCAATTGTACAAGAAGAAAATGTGAATTATGTAATATGCATTCTTTGTATGAGGAGCTGAGGTAAACTAGTCTTGTCTATCAGTGTGTCTTTACACATGTTTTATCCTGAAAATTAATTTTGGTGCATATTAGTCTAATATCATCACATGTACAGTAACATCAGTGTAGCCTAAATATACCTCTTTTTCTCATAACTTGTTCATCATAAAGTAAATGTGTACATGACCAACTTTATACAGGCCTCATTAATGTCTGTAAATTTCACATTATGTGTTTTTCGATAATCTGAATATTTAAGGAAACCTAGAAAATTTTCAAATATAAAACTTACATTGTATTAAGATTACTTTCCATTTCATCTTACAAAAAACAAAATAGATGTCAGAAAATACACATCAAAACATTCTCAACTATGCTGTTTTCTACATTACTGTCAGTCTGTTCTTTTTTTAGGGGTAAGAACCAAGTTTTACTTGCATATAAAATGGTGGGGGGGAGTTCAAATTCTTGAATGTTTAGATTCAAGACAGAGAATGCAAGACCCAGCAGTCCAAAGCAAACAATCTATGGTTTAGTTTCTTAATGAAAGTAATTGTGGTGTGAATTCAACATAGAATTAAATATAAAATCAATGGGATTGGAAACCACTACTACTAATATTACTACTCTACTAATACTTACAGTACTAGTATATACATTAGTAGTGGTAGTAGCAGTGGTGGTGGTGGTGGTGGTGTTTCTACAACAGCAACAGTAGTAACAACAACACCACCACCACCAACAACAACAACAATTTCTTTTCTCATAGGTGCTTTTGGCTACTTTGAAGTAATGAATGATATCACAAGATACACCAAATCCACCATTTTTGAAACAATAGGCAAACGGACTCCAATTGCAGTGCGATTCTCAACTGTCGGCGGTGAGAGTGGTTCTGCTGATACAGTCAGGTGAGTGCTGTATGTGTCAAGTAGCACTCAGTAGTAGTAACCAGTGAGGTGCATATTATGAGTTAATTTGCATGACTGGAACTGTTTCATTGATTTTGGTGCTCATTAAGAGACTATTCAGTGATGCCACTTAATTGTCAATAAACCCATGTGCTTCATACCCTATCTGTGAAGTTTATAAAATCATACCATAGCCTTTGTTATATAGTTGCACAATTCTGTGCATATGTGACATGGTTTTAACAGTGTGTTCTTTCAATGTGTCTTGTTTAAATATGGAAATCGATTTATTTTAATGTAGTTACACCAGAGAAGATAAGTAAAACATTTTGTTGATTATTATGATAAAAAGAAGTAATAAAGGCATTGTATGAAGTAAATATTTATGTACTAGAATGTCACAGTTGTCATTATAGGTTAAATGAGTTTGTATTTTGTTTAAAGTTCCACATAAATGAGAAGATGAAGACTTGTGCAGGAATGTTCAGTAATTTTATAGGTAGAGAATTATTCCTTGGCTGTAGATTTCTAAGAGCATGCCACACTTCATTGAGTTTTTACTAACTACTTAATGTTCAAGCTTATGGGAAATAACAATATTTGCAGAGTCATTTATATATTTTATTCAATTACAAGAACTAACAAGATGTATTTCAGTTGCCATAAATCTGTATGTCTGTAAATGAAGTAGGTTTAGAACAAAATTTACTTAGCAACAGCTTGTGTCTTACCCCCAAATGAGAAATGTTATGTCAGTGGTTTATTATCTCTTCCAGGGATCCTCGAGGTTTTGCCATAAAGTTCTACACAGATGATGGAGTGTGGGACCTAGTGGGGAACAACACACCTATTTTCTTTGTACGAGATCCATTGCTATTTCCTCTGTTTATCCACACACAAAAAAGGAATCCTGCTACACACCTCAAGGTAATTTCAGCAAGTAAAATAACTTTTTGAGTGTTCTGAATGGTATTACATATGGAAAGAAAATATGTGTGTCCTATAAGTGTGACTTCTTACAGATAGTTTTCTTGAGTACTCTATATGTTACTCCCCAGGTTTCATTTTTAACAGTATTGGATGTATTACAGTGAAGCTGTATTTAGAATTAGAATCTAATCTCTAAGCCCATAAACAAATTTAATTTTGCCATAAACTCATGTATAGATACCTTCTTTATATAATCCTAAAATTAAACTGTATCAGTTTTGTTATAAAATTGGCACAAAGTGTAAAATTTTGATCTCATTGAGGGTTGCAAACTTTATTTAAAACTTTTGTTTATATAACTTATTTTTTACAAGGTATAAGGAATTTAATCAGTTTTTTTTTTCCATGTAAGTGCTTACAGCACTTAATTTTTTTTTTTAATTAAATTCTGTAAGACACAAATAGTTTCATGTTCTGCCTAATGTTTCATAAGGAGATTATTGTGCTGGAATACACTGACTCCATGAATAAGGTTTATTTTATCCAGTTACCTTTATTCATATTTCACTACTCTTACCATTATATTGCATTGTGCTGTGATGACATGTTTCCTTGCCAACGGTTTCCGCTGTAACATATGTTAAGTGTACAGCATATGTAGGCTCTGAAATTTAGTGAACATTGTTTCCTATTTCTGTGACTAGGATGCTGACATGTTCTGGGACTTCATATCTCTGCGCCCTGAAACCACACATCAAGTGATGTTCCTCTTTTCAGACAGGGGAATTCCAGATGGCTTTCGACACATGCATGGCTATGGCTCTCACACATTCAAGATGGTAAATGCCACCAATGATGCTGTCTATGTCAAATTTCACTACAAGGTAGATACAATATGTGTATTTTATTAATTTATTGATAGAATTCTTGGACTGAGGTTTATACAGTTGTCCTTGGACCCTCCTGGGAAATTTTGAATTATTACCCTAAAATATGCCACATCAATCTCCTTCCACTTTCTTAAAAATTTGCAGTTCAATTATCTGTAAATTCTCTTCCTGAGAATGCTTTTTAATACAAAAAAAGAACAAATGTTTGGTAAAATGCAGTAGGAATTAGATCAGATACCTTGATGCATTGAAAATCCCTCTTCCCTTTTATTCATTAGGTTCCCTCTTTGAATCAGGCACAAACATTGCTTCATTTGTTCAAGATTCTGAGTGGTCCTGTATTTACAAACCTTTCTTTCAACATGTACTATGTAAATACAGTGCACAAATAGTGCCAGACCATAGCACATACAAATATAAAACTAATAATGACACTATATACATGAAAGAAATGAATGGGCATGTGACAGTCATAACCTATGGTTGCAGGAGACACTGAAAATGACGCCAGCGTAAGCATCAAAATATGATTGTCCCCTAGCAAAACAACAGCTGAGATAAAGTTTGTTGGTAATCTAATAAGAGCATAAGTTACTAAATAAGCCACACAGTATGTACACATAAAAACTGTGAAACTAGTTTATTGGCAAACATGTATTCTGTACCTAAAGCTAAATTGTGGTTGGTATTTATTTCAACTTGAAGATGGAGCTCAATTTAAAGTTGGTGCGAACAATAAACAGATATACCATCATCAGATACGCATAAAGAAGTGACTGTGTACTGTTTCTAGACGGACCAAGGCATCAAGAATTTGCTTGCAGAACAGGCTGCCAATCTTACAGCTACTGATCCAGACTATGGGCTGCGTGACCTGTACAATGCTATTGCAGAGGGAAACTTTCCTAGTTGGACTTTCTACATCCAGGTGATGACCTTTGAAGAAGCCGAGAGATTCCGTTGGAACCCCTTTGATCTCACCAAGGTAAGCTGCTGAGTGTTAAGCTGTGTAGTGGCTATATTTACACTGCAAGGATTTAACAGCATCAGGTGAGCTGAAAAAATTATCATTGGTGGTGATTAGGTGGTAATAGTTTATTTAAAGTCTCTGTCCTGACACTTCCTTGGATAAACTGAGGCAAACTATAAAGTGCCATTCAGGGTAGTGTACAGCCATGCTGAGATTCAGACTGGTTTATGGCCCAGTCAGGATGTTGACTGACTAAGATACTGGATGGCAACGGTTATATACCCATCATGTACAGGAATTGTCCCCCCCCCCCCCCCCCCCCCACCACCCCCCACAAAAAAAAAAAGGGGGGGGGCCCCGCCCCTCCCCCGAGCGGGGAGAGATTACACATTTTTTTTTTTTGGGGGAGGTCAAAAAAAAAAAGAA
>Ga0123355_10011353_pt1 | contig 13724 bp, 9 predicted proteins | sample TergutEmb28metaG_3_FD_89872 | JGI IMG/M metagenome (GOLD analysis project Ga0123355, IMG submission 89872) | Embiratermes neotenicus P1 segment gut microbial communities from Petit-Saut dam, French Guiana - Emb289 P1 | ecosystem: Host-associated > Arthropoda: Insects > Digestive system > Gut ...
GCTGAGTGGACCCCGTTCCAGACCCACTACTACTCAGAAAATCTGGTAGCGCCGGGGATCGAACCCGGGACCTCTGTATCTGCAGCCAGAAACTCTGACCACTAGACCACAGAGGCGGTCTATCCATTACTTACTCAGCCTAATAAAAGCAAATTATTTCTAAAAGTTTTTCAAAATAAAAAAAAAATCTTATTATCTAGATCAGAATATGGCTTCCCCTCATTTCTGATACCACAACAAATGAAGTGATAATATCACTTGTATCTGGAAGGTACCTGGTTTGATGTAAGCCAGGGTATTGGCTATCTCAAATGAAACTTTGTGATTATGCTCAGTCCTCTACATGAATTCAGGAAAGTACCTTGAAACAGACGATGCATGTTTCCTGCTCTTCCCTTTCAAATTCACCAAAAAAAGGATGCAGTTTAATCCAATTCAGTGACAAACAAACTTTGCAGCTAGTAAAGAGTTGTGAAATAACCTATGAATGGCCCAGTCTTAGTTCTGTGTTGTCAAACAAAAGACTGACGGTAAGACCACTCATTCCTAGTTTGTTTCCTCCCACTCCATCTCCCCTTATTGCTACATTTGTTTCATATATTTTTGTTCTTCATTTTAGTTATTTTATTTCATCCATTTTTTCCTCTGTTACATTTCCTGTGCCTGTATTTTGCCATTCTTTTCCACTTGAGACCTATCCAACAAAACAATCTTTATTAGACCACTTGTTCCACTTGGAATCTATCCTTACAAAACAGCCTGCATTAGAGCCAATGGTTCCTACTTGTTCGTTCATAACTCTGTCCCATTCTTCTCTTCCTTATATAGATATAACCTTTTCTTCTTCTACCCTGAAGATGGAAGCAGAAGATTCTTCCACTGTGTTAGTATTTATCTGCCATGCTACAATGCATCATAGCCCAGAAGCCCATAGTCTTAGTAGTGTGTACATAATCAGTTTCAAGTATGTGACAGCATCTACAGAGTTTATGATGTCTACATGAGGGCCAATGTCTTCTGGTAAGTGGGGTTGTGTGGTTTGGTGAAAGTTACAAACGTTTTGGAAGAACCTACTGCCACCACCCAATCATATACCTTAATAGTTTTAAGAACATTATGTGTTACAAAAGTCAGAAGTCAATAAAGATAAGTCATGCATACTACCTCTTCCCCTTGTCCCAAGAGAAGCACCTACACATAAAAGAGTAGGTCTAAAAGTGAAATTATACAAATCTTGAGGCATGAAAAGAAGAAAATTTCAAGCATAATTCAGTGGCAGAATACACAGATTCATGAAGAGTGATGGACCTGTTCGTTAATGTGGATTTAAATGTATGAACAGCAGAGCAACCAAATATACATATTCAATTTTGTACCCAAGTTCAAAAAAAGTAACAAGGTTTAGTGAGAAAAGTGTCTTCCCTGAAAATGAGGTACTGTCCAGTCCAGATATGTCTTCAACATTTCACAGGCTGCCTGTGTCTACCAGTTCAGGTACTAAACATGAAAGGGCAAGATTCACCCAGCTCAGCCTGTTCAACATAGCTGGTCCTTGTTGCTGTGCAAGTAAGAAACTGAAGGTGCAGACACAAAGCCTCCAAAATGATGTAAGCTTAATCTCTGCTCCAAACAATGGACAGTATTCACAGAACATTATTACAGCATGAGACCACACCACTATCACACACACTTAGGTTTCATAACAGATATAGAAGTAATATCCTGGAAAAACCAAGGAAAATGTCTCCTTTAAATGTTTTCCTCTACATATTAATTAAAATAAATAATAAATTTATAATTATATAACTTGGTAATGTATTTCAGTGCATACAGTTTGCTCTGTGCAAATTTTTAATTGAAAGTTATATAACATGCTATTCTGTGAGATGTCTTGGTGTAATTAGCTATGTACTGATTGCTTTCTATCAGAAGTGAACACAAACCAAGGTCAATGAGGTATGCAAAATCATAAAGAATGCTATTGAATAGCATGTATATCTTTCCACTTTTGTCCTCCAATAAATACATGAGAGACACGGCTACATCTCACCTGGTGCTGTCTTTTCTGAAGGGCCATCGAGCTGACAGAACTCGAAGCATGTTTAGGTGTTATTCCCAGGTTCAGTTGACACTCTCAACATTACCAATCATACACACCCTCTTCTTACACACAGCACTATAAATAGTTCACATTTTAACTTCACTGGTGCCACTATGGCCCCATGTTTGTCATCAAACTGATTCACGTGTTTGAAGTTATGTCTTTGAAATGTGCATTAAGGTGCTAAAAGTGTAAACTTCCAAAACGCACAGACTTCTGTCAGAAAATGCCAAAGACGTATTTTTAAAATAAATCATCCTGTACTGCTAATAGCAAAAGAAGTTCACAGTACCCTTTGTGATATGGGTTATAAATATATTATAAATATAATATCAACAAAACCACTGGTTACTGGGGGCTCTTTCCTTGGGGGTTATGGCAGCTGGGGTGTGATGTTGCCCACCCACTTCCATCTCGTGCTGAGGTTAAGAATGGGTGGAGCTACTTCCAGTCCCCTTTATAACTTATGGTATGCACACAGGCAACTTTATGTATCAAAATGGCTGTCACACAACAATCTCATGAAATTTTATGCTAAAGTAGAAATGCCAGGTTAACATTTAGTTTCCAGATAAGCAGTTCTGAAAATTAGTCACCCTATGAATTCCCTTCCTGAAAATCAGAATCCTGAAACCCACAATTAATGTTACAATCCTGATTTTAAACTACTCCCTTTCAAGTTCTTTCTCTTGATGTCCAAACAACAGAGAACTGACACTGTAAGAAGTTTAACACCACAATAAATGTCAAATGGTGAACAGAAACATGCACTAACCAATGAGTTCATTGACATTCTTTATACTTCATTGGCCTCACTGGTCATTTAATTCATTTACAAATTTACTGCCACAAGTAAGTCCAGCACTGCATACCAAATTATGCTACATGATCAGCAACTACATTTCCTTACACCACAATACAATGCATGTGTTGGTGCAGTTTGTTGAGGCACTGTGCTACAACCCGGAAGGTTGCGGGTTCAGTTACCGTTGGGGTCATTGTAATTTTTTACTGGCATAATCCTTCCGGCTGCACTATGGTCCTGCGGTTGACTCAGTCTCTAACAAAAAAGAGTACCAGGAATATTTCTTGGGGGCTGAAGGCGGCCAGTTCATAGGGCTGACAACCTTACTGCCTCCATTTGCCAATGAGCTTCAACCTCCTGCAAACTTCTAGGCCTGTAAGAGGCTTGTATAGGGTATGCTTTTCCTGTACTTTGACCTTTACACTGCAATACAATTTTAATCATATAACATGTTTCATAAATAGCCTGCTGATGTCAAACAGCAATATTAAGTTATCTGACATCTGCCTTCTGGGGTGCTACAATGTGTATACTGGTATGTAGTGATTATTTATCAACTGATTAGAAATTAACAATATTAGGCTACCTCTGAGGTTCAAGGTGAACTAGGAATTACATGTGGCAGATCTGAATGAGCATCATTGGCTCAACAATGATTAAGGTAGACTTGCTCAGTAGATCAAAATCTCTGTGGGAATTACTGTAGACTAAGTAGTAATACTTAACAGAAACTATAAATCTTTGTAAATTGAGTGATAAAGTTTTGTGCATATGTGCAGACTCACTTTGTTAGTGGTCTACATATCCCACCCACCTACCCACCCACCCACCCTTGCACTCATGGACACGCACACACAAGGTGGTAGTCTTTAAAACAGAAGGGAACCATATGTTTTATGCAGGCATTGTACATATGATAGTGATATATTAAGAGCAATTAAGTATTTCATGTGGCTAACTCCAATGGTTCATTATTTATCACTGAAGAACAAAGAACTAAACACAGATTATGCACCGCTGCTATGCTGCTGCACTTTCTTTATTAAAAATAAAAATAAAATACAATAAAGAACTCAACAAAGATGCCTATTTCTTGAGTACCTGTCTACCACACATTTCAGGACCTCATATTACATGGTACCAATACAGCTCTCACTCCACACGTTCGCATCATCATCATGTGGTATTATTACTGGTGGTAAGAAAGTGGTGGCTTTGACAGACACATTAAAATCTGTCAGCTGACTGAAAAATTATTATTTGGGAGGTTATATAGGCAGACGTTAATAATGGAAGCAAAAACAAACACTACACAAGATTCCTGCTGATGAGACCTACACCAGTTCACAAACCACAGTACAGATACTGGTACCACTGCTCTAATGCAGTCACAAGCAGGAATACACTTAACTTCAGATGTATGGGCTAAAGAATTCTGCAAAACTACAAACAAAGATAGTTTGTTTTTTCAGTGGAATCCAGCCTGAACATCCAACTACTCTAACACAAAGAACAGAACATTAAGTATCTGTTTAATGCAATGTATGTTAAAAAATCAGCTCTGACGATCAGAACTCATGATTAGTGGTTCTCCTCAACACTTCCCAGAACAGAATGTGTACTGTAAACATTCTGTCTCATAATTAACTATACTGAAATAACCCATCAATTACAATTAAACTTTCATTGTTTGCAGAATTTATTACAACATGCTTGGCTGACATGGCCATCTTTAGGTAATACTCAATATAAAAATGCACATGGCACGATATTGGAAACAGAGCTCTCAAACAAAAAATTAAATCCAATTTTTACATAAATTTTAACAATACATACGAGTTTATGTTACTAACATTATTTTGAAATTGTACATATTCAAGCTGTTTTGAAGTTCTATGTTTTACACATCCAAGGTTGCTTTACGTAACATGCTTGATATGGTTTATAATTTTACTTTTTGAAAATTCTGTAGATTTATAGTTTTAAAGTTTCCATCAGTAACATAAATACATATACATTATAATCCCTTATATAAAAATGAGATCTCATTTCTTTTTATAAAACTTCATGGTGCTAGTATCCTCCCAAGTATTTTGCATACATTGTGCATTACCTGAAGATGGCCAGGTTTGCCAGAACATGTCATACTTAACATTGAATTCTGAAAGCAACAGAAATTTAATTTACGTACAGTCATCCCGATGTGTTGATCAGTCCAATAATTAAGTGCAAAACGCAAATAAATCAACATTTAGCAGAAGAATATCATACATTCATTATAGTTACTAGTATAATGAATATACGATATTCCTCTACAAAGTGTTGTGTTATTTGGATTTTATATTTAATACTTAACTGACAGTTTCGGTGTGATTGGTGGAACATAATCGTCCAGGCTAACCCCATCACCTTGTCAGCCAACCCAGTAGAAAAGCAGCACAACAAAAACTTAAATTGTGTAGGTGAATGAGAATATTCAAGCAAGATACTTGTACAGGAGGGAAGAAGAAGGGGGAAAAAAAGTTTAGAACTTTAGATGTAGGTGTCAGAATTCTGGCATCTTCATTCACTTTGGTTTAATTACTTCGAAAACACGAGGACTTACGAAAAAAAAAAAAAGTGTATTGAACATAAACATGTTTCAATTTTCTCTACAAATACTGCTCCAAATATTTTTCGATGTAGTCTGTATGCAATCAGCCAAGACGTAGATGCTCCCAGAAATGAGCCTACGCCATTACATAAAGTGCCCATTATTGTTGTCCGGCTTTAACCGAAATTTGAATGCATCCTTAAAGTTCAGTTAAACAACCCAGAAAGAATTTCATGAAAATTATTTCAACGGGTCTCCAGTTATTTCAAGCATACCGACGGAGGGACGGACAGCGATTTTCATCCGCTATCAACAGGAATGCGAAGGCACCTAAGAATAAAAACACCACGCTTACAACACCTTTACCGCCGCAAATGTCTCACAGTTGAGGGGTACTTTATCGAAAACGAATAGGAATAAAATCAGCCAACAAAAATCGTTCGGAATCAAAGCCGACATAAAAAGCGGATGCTCAAGGTGAAATACGTCGCGACGATAACCAAGCCACATGACGGAAGAAGCGTACCGTGCTACAATGGCTGAAGGGCCTGTGCGTACATGTGGGAAGCAAAACAAAAGAAATCCAATTCACCGGCCAATCCCAAGATAACCTCTGTTTCTTCACCTAAACTAACAACATTGTATGGCATGTGATGACGTGCAGTTTCGAAGATGGAGGGCAGCGTCATGTCCATGAATACTGTATCGTAACACTGTCGTTTCAGAACACAACAGTTTGCAATCAGCTGTGTAATGCATCACAGCATTTTTCAACTCCATGTATTACACAGTCATCCACAGCGCATTAAATATTTCAGTGGTCTACGCAGGTCTATACCATACCCACCACTAGCACTACTTGCTATACCACATGATTAACAGCAGCGTCAGGTGGGGTTCCAATCACCCGGGGTTTCAGAGACTGACTGCCTCTCCATCATAGGGGTTCTGATGTTGGAGACGGGAACTGAAGTTCAGAACAGTCAGTCCCTGAAACGTCGGCATTTTTGACCAATATGACGCAGCTGTCAGCCCGAAAATAATTGGTGAATTTCTGTTGCCGTGAAAACTTCAAGACATAGCCTATGCCACAAGTTGCTCAAACTTATCAGCATCAGGCCATAATATCTAACGTGTCACGCTCTGCACCGGCATTATTATTATGTACACCATAATCATCATCTTCACCACCACCATCACCAGCGATCGAGCTATCTTGCAGCATTGATACATGCAGTCTTGAAGTTACAAATTCGATTCTCGGCCAGACCGCAGATTACCCGAGTTTTTTTCGTTGTTACCGTTGTATATTTTTATAACGATACCATCCTATAAAAGAAAACGGCACCTCCAATTAGAACGCGGCCGCTTCCGTCCACATACTTAGCAGTGCGTCATTCACTTATCACAATTCGGAGCTACATAGTTTAAATAAGTAAATAAAATCACCGACTTTTCAGGGCTAGGCATAACTGCCTGTTCCGAAAACCCGTCTCGGTGTAGCTGACGTATCTGGCTTTTGATATGGCGACCAGGAGCTCCTCGTCCCAGACTTGTCTTTCAGGGTCCGTTATCATACTTTACGTTCAATCCGTGAATGTGTCCCAGTCAAATGTATTGGTCACCTAAAGTCGCAATATCCAGCAAACAACGTACAATCCTCATCTGTGACGCATCCAACGTAAAGTAATGGGTGCCAGCCAAAACTTTCCGGACTGGGGCAATATAGCAATTTTAGGTTAACTCAGTTGAAGGTCGATAGTGTCCCCTTCGAAGTAGTCCCCTCTGCGGCTTATACACTGGGCCCAGTGTCTGTCACACTGCTGGCAGCATCTTTGAAACTGCCGCTTCGTGATACTGTCCAGCACCACTTGCGATTCAGTGTGAATTTATGCGACATTCTCGAATCTTTGCCACTACCGTAAACCTAGGTATAATCCGATGTTATGACCTTAGAAAGGATGTTATTGTCCTTACTGGCCCGGTCTTGTAGATCCTTATACACAGAAAATCGGTTTTGTTTCTTGTTGTCATTTAGCAGACAAGGCAAAAATTTTGCAGCAGTCCGCCTAATATTTAAATCTTCAGTTAAAATGTGTCGGCATATACCGCATTATTGGGCTAGAAGTTTACAAACACTGCTAATACTATGCCACCCTCATGGATGTTTTGACGCGCCCTTTTCCGACATGACGATGGGCGACCTAAACGTTCAAAATCTTGAACCGAAGTCTGATCACTTGCGAAAGGTTAACGCCACTAAAATGTGACTGTGATACTGCTGGCGTCATCAAGAAATAGTTTTCAAGCTCTTTGTAAGTCTCAGAAGCTGTTTTCTCACGGTTAAAACAAAACGATGCAAATTCTCTGTGACTTATGGTCTGTCATTTCACTGGGCTACAACCTTCGCTGAGCGCACTCGAAACAAACATACATAAAAGTAAACTGTCCGACAATGCAACGTTCTGTACAGCCAAAATTACCCTACAAGTTCACAACATATTAACTCAGCCGTACGCAGCGGAACACGGCTGCGTTACGTCCGGTTAGCTCTCCACGCTGCTAGACCTGAAAATTTAGACCCATACATCTTATATACCCAGTTTTTAAAGCCTGTTATAACATGTCGATTAACTCCTGGGGGTAAAAGCGGCCGGTGCGTAGGGCTTAAAACTTTACCACCTTCATTCTGGGAGCCTCAAACTCCTGAAGCCCGAAGGGCCTGTCCTTAGCTTTTACAGCTGGTGGATTACTTTGCCCTTCTACGAAAACTTGTTAACAGCTTTGCTAAACACGTTGCCGAATATGCTGTGTACATTTTCTTTCTTCTTCATCTTGTCACTGCACGCATTATAACAAGCAAATGTACCAGCGCACCAGCACGTAACAAGTTCTAATTTTTTTAGTAAATATTAGTACATATTTAAATCGCGATGCAGCAATCCCCACACTAAATGACATTTATAAACACAAGCAGAACTACTACTTCTTCCCCCAGGATTTAGTTGCTTTTCTTGCAGATATGGGAGTACACGCTACGTAAACAAGACGGGCAATGTGCGTATAGCGTAACATTACGGCACGTTCTTGCAACCACTGTTGCAGTAGAAAAGCAAAAAGTATTACATATTAAGTGCGAGTGAGTGAGTGAGTGAGTGAGTGTGTGTGTGTGTGTGTGTGTGTGTGTGTAAGTGTAGCCTTAGGTATCCAGCATGCAAAGCGCATGCGCCGTATAGCCATCTGTGGTCTGTCTGGCTCCACCATATTTTTCCACATTATCCCTTCGGAAAAAGTTACTGAATATTAAATGCGTGTTTTGGTTCCTCTACAACTTTTGTCCGAAACATTTCTCATTCTAAGAAGAACTGAGCGAGATATGATCAAAAATGTATATTGGTCTTCAGGTAAAGTACCTGTTATTCTTTTCCGATTTCAATGAAACCTGATATTCCTCAACAGATTTTAAAAAATACTCAAATAACGAATTTTATAAAAATCCGTCCAGTGGAAGGGAAGTTGTTTGATGCGGATAGTCGCACAAACAGACACAAGGAAGCTAACAGTTGCTTTCTGCAATTTTGCGGAGGCGCCTGAAAACAAAAGGCAAAGTTCACCCTACAACCCGCCATCAAGGCACAGAGGGGAGCAGAGGTATAACTCTTCTCTTTCTTTAACCTCGTCGCTAGATGGTGATAGGTGGTTAACGCTACGCCATGGCCACTTTACCCCCGGGAATGACCCGGTATCCTTGTGTAGAAGGGTGAGTGGACCCAAAGGCCGGTGTGGATGGGTGCGGAAAATCTCGCCCCCAACCGCGATTCGATCCCTGGACCGTCCAGTCCGTAGCGAGTCGCTGTACCGACTACGTTATCCCGACCCACGGAAGTACATACTAGCTAAACTTAAATTAATCCATATTAAGAACAAAATTAAGTAAAGTTACTTAAAGGCTTTCTATTGCTAAGATTGTAGCGACGGTGTTAAGACGAATGAACGGAGCAGGGAGCATTGACGGAATGATACTGACAGGGGGACTCAATGTGGCCGAAGAAAAGTCTATGCCAGTGCCACTACGTCCATCCATCCATCCATCCATACATGACGTTACAGCCCCTTCCGGGCCTTGGCCTCCCTCCATTCATCCCTATTTTCAGCTCTTCTCCTCCATCCTCTTATCCCCAGCAGTTGTAATGCATCCCTCTGGACCACATCTGCACCACTACGTCCACTACAAAAAGTTAGGAAGTTAAAGCTTACAGATGTGATTAAAAAATATTGGGACTGAGGATTCGAGATGTATTCAGAAACTTTAATGCAGTGCTTCCATGTAACTTCAGCAGCCATATCTATCGCAATATGGGCAAAAAGGACTAAATTCGTGTCGTTAGGTGTTATTAATAGGTCCGAGGTAGGAAGTGGAGTCACACATACAGTGTATGTAGAGTAAACAAACAAACAAACATACAAACCAAGTTACTAATTCCACGGAGTAGGTGCCGTGTGGAGAACCAAACAGTTTCCCAGCCAGTAAAGAAATTCCCTTCATTTTACGGAAACCCCAAGTCCCACTACGGTGTTCACAGAGCCCACCACTTGCCACTAATCTGAGACAGACGAATCCACAGCAAGCATTTCCGTATTATATAATGTTACATTACGTGAGAATTATTAGTTCACTCCGACAAAAGTGCTTGAAAAGTCATGCGATATTGGGGGGGGGGTGTCATGACGATAACTTTAATCAAAATGTGTGTCACATACAAATTCTATAACTTAAATTTACTTGTGTGGAAAAAATACATAACATTTTAGCATCAAATTCGGCCACAAACAACACAAACAAAATCAATACATCATAATAATTTTCGTATTGTTTATCGTTCTCATGAGCAAGAATACACAACAATGAAACACAGACGTCGAATCAGTCGGTGCTAAGCCCACCAGCAGCACGATAATTTAGCGTCTAAGGAACATGTGTTTCCTGTACAAGTGATATTTAATGTGTTATAATCACGGATAAACAGGCCACATGCAAAACACAACACACTTATTTATTTGGACGTAAAACAAGAGACTTACTCAAACCCTGGTTTCCTCTATACGAAAACACGGGGTAAGCACACAAAATGCAGACGATTTTAATAATATATTGCTAATGAAATAAAACGCACAGGCATGAAAACTAAACGTACACCGTTAGGTAACACCGTCGCGCTACTTCATTTGCCATGTCTTGCCATCAGTGGTGTTAACCACAACTGTGAAAATGGCGTCTTGGGTGCAAAAAGCTAAGAGCAAGCTCTGGTATTACAAATTGAAATCTGCGGTTGCAGTGATAAGGAGATTTAGTACGGAGTTTGTTTGGTAGGGGACTGCCAACGAAAATGTCTGTCTACAAGTGGTACGTAAAGTTGACCAATAATGAGGTTGGTTGCATTCGTCGAGGGAAAACCCCCGGTAAGCGACCACTCATTGAAACTAAGATGAAGTTCGAGAGTATTTTGTTCGCAGTCCAAGAATATAAACAAGACATGCAATGTATGTATAACGTAACAATCATTGTTGTAGTGAAAAAGCAGTTAATGTTACATATTCTGAGTGTGTTTTAGGAGCCTTAGGTATCCAGCATGCAACGCGCATGAACCATATTGTCATATGTGGCCTCTCCGGCTCTACAATATTTTTCCACATTATCTCATAAAGAGCACGGTTTTCCAAAACACGTAATTGAATATAAAATGTGTGTTCTGATATTCTGTACAACTTTTATCTCAAACGTTTCTCATTCTAAGAAGAACTGAGCGAGATACGATCAACACGACAGGCAATGCACGTATACCGTAACACTGAGGCGCTTTTGTTGCAGTGGAAAAGAAATTAGTATTACACATCCCGAGGGTTTGTATTTGTAGCCTTAGATATCCAGCATGCAACATGTCATCTGTGGCCTACTCCGCTCTACAATGTTTTTCAACATTATCTCACAAACGGCACGATTAAAAAAAAAAGTTATTGAGTATAAGATGTGTGTTTCGAGATTCTCTACAACTTTTGTCTGAAACATTTTTCGTTCTAAGAAGAAATGGGATAGATATGATAAAAAATGTATATGTGTCTTCATGTACTCTTCTTGTCCGATTTCAATTAAATTTGAATTTTCTCGATAGATTTTCGAAAAATACTCAAATATCAGATGTCATGAAAATCCGTCCAGTGGGACCCGAGTTATTCCATGCGGTCAGACGGACAGACATGACGAAGCTAGCAGTCGTTTTTCGCAATTTTGCGAAAGCGACTAAAAGGACAACTTACCTGAAAATTAAGTACGTCACAATCCACAGAGCACAAAATTTCGCGAACTCATTTGAAATTCAAAATAACAAATACCGGTTATTGAAACATGTAACAACCCAATACAATACACATTTTCCTGTGACATATTTTCATTACCTGGGGGTGATGAACTTTTTACGACCAAAATTCTGTTTAGTGGCGAAGCCATTTTCCATCCGTTTGGGCATGTTAACCGACATAACGTTAGAATACGCGGCGAGGAACGATCCGCGTGCAGTAAATTCTTGTAGGTACAAGGGAATTTTTACCACAGTCAGGGTCTTTTGTGCTGTAAAAGAAAAGTCTTCCCTTCCCCCCCCCCCCTACCCCAACGCAATGTGACTGGTGTTTTGTCCCCAGAAATGTTGACAGGAATTCTTCATGCCGGTATGGGAAGAAGAGGACCATTGCAACACGACGGACCGCATCAACTCTTTCTTGTTGAGGTTTGGGATTTCGTGAATCGAAAGTTTCTACGGAAATGGTCTGGCAGCAGAGGTGGCCCCATAACTTTGCCATCTCGTTCTTCTCTATTTACACCACCTGATTTCCTCTTTCGGGAGTCACATAAAGGTTGCTGCTTATTTCCGCTACTATCCACAACTATGCTGGAAACTGCTGGGAGGGTACGTGTTACTGAGGCTACAATTAAATTGCCATGCCTACAAGTGTGTAACCTGAGCCTGAATAAAGATATGCACATGCCCTGCCACTCACGGTACCCTCACTGTTATGCGTAGGTAACAAAAACATGATTATACAACCCACCAAAATACGTTCAACGTACATTCCTGTGTCCCTCACTTCTTCTGCAATGTTATAAACGTCTGCATTATAGTGATAATCCTGTACTATCTAAATCCTATTTAGGCATCCTGAAATATTGCTTACGTGGCGGCAATTTCACTGCAATGCCTCTATAAACACTACACAACAAAGGACACCTACATTCACGCTGATTCTGACTCGCAAGCCCAGCGTTAAAGTGGATGAAGATCGCTCTTTAAAACGAAAGGCCAGCGGACGCGACAAAAATCGTAAACTGCGTGACAAAATCATGTTTTTTTTCGGCAAAATAAATGGAAGTATCTGAATATTATTCGTATTCTAGACTGTAACAATAAAAGTTTGTACTACGAAAGGTGACGACGAAAATTAAAAAAAAAAAAAAGATCCTAAACGATAATTGCACGATACAACTGAGGTAAGTAGGATCTGTCACGCTATGTAAGAAAGTACAATGGACCCACAGCTTCACGACGGAGTTGGTGACATTAACTTTCAAAAAAACATATACAAGGAAGCATCAAATGGAGTACTACAACTGCAGACGATTTAACGCGATCGGCATTTCTGTTTACAGCAGACTACGATTAGTGGAAGTGTGGGTTAATGATGTGACGAATTAGACGACAGGGTTCTTCATCGTAACGATTGGCTGTTGTGGACTTTAATCTGAATTCACAGTAATTTAAGAAGTTAAGATTAATAATTAGCGGGCCTAGTTTAAGTGCGGAAATTACGTTCTTAATTTTAGTAGGCACTTCAGTACAGTCAATATGGAACTAAAAACGTCGATATTTCCCTAGATCACCTAAATATTTTGGGAAAGTAATATATTGACTAATTCACGGCACTGGAAGAATGAATGTTAATGTACATTAAGTTGTATCTCTTACACCATCAAGCCGTATTTCCGGAACGATAATTGCCTAATTTTACTGATGAATTTTCAAGGTCATGTCATTAATTCCTTGTTGATTTGTATATCCTAATAGTCAAGATTGGGAAAAACGATTTTTTGGACCGGGGGGGGGGGGGGGGCGTGGGCCCAAGGGGGGGATTGCCCTTTTCCCCCCTGGGTTTTTTCATAAACACAGGGCCACAAA
>Ga0123355_10011354_pt1 | contig 13724 bp, 4 predicted proteins | sample TergutEmb28metaG_3_FD_89872 | JGI IMG/M metagenome (GOLD analysis project Ga0123355, IMG submission 89872) | Embiratermes neotenicus P1 segment gut microbial communities from Petit-Saut dam, French Guiana - Emb289 P1 | ecosystem: Host-associated > Arthropoda: Insects > Digestive system > Gut ...
CATCCTCAGGAGCTTGCGACTTATTTGTTGAGTTATTTCATGGGTTGTATTGCTCTGGTTCAATGTGTGTTGGTGTTACGTTGTGGTTTGGCTGTGATGGTGTGGTATCCGTACGCAGGCTGAAGCAGTGTTTCAGCCTGCATACATGTTGAGCAGTAAATAATGAAATAATAAAGCAAGTGACATCAAGTTGGTCTTTCTTTATTCAACTATAAGGACTTTATTACATATCTTGACACGAGAAGAAGCGTAACACAGGCCTATTTTCAATCTGCTTACATTATGACTACAAAGCAAACCTAAATTCCCAAGAATATGGATGGACTTTTGCTGAAAACGTTGAGAGGTAACTTGCAAAAACCTGGCTCGCGCCTGCAGTATAGGCTAAATGCTATGTAAAGGTCAAGACACGTTGAATACGTGATTAGTAAGATGCTAATGTTGGTGATGTGTTTATGTTTTCACAGCCCGCAGTTAGACACACAACACACACCTACGTACCTGCAGTGCTGTGTAATTATGGTGTCATACTGTTGTTATGCACAAAAAAGCTTGGCCATGAAATCTCCAACTGGTTTATTATTAACATGAATGTCTTTGGAACAAACGGAGATTCCAGTGTGATGGTTAGAAACCTAGCATATTTGAAAATCTGATTTTTATGCGCGTTTGAAAGAGTGCGAAAATCAACTAGTTGCTTCGTTATGTGTGTCTGTCCGTCCTTCTCCCCCTCTGTCTGTCCATCTCACCGTCCCAACGAATTTTAATGAAATTTGATATTTGAGAATTTTTCGGAAATCTGTTGAGAAATTTCAAGTTTTATTGATTCATCCTGTTGTGTTGTACAGGGGTGTGATAAGTCCTTAGCCCTACCAGGAAGGAAACAAACTACATTCCCCACTTTTTATGGAACCTGGAGGTTCATTACCACATTCACAACAGTCCACCCCCTGTCCCTACCCTAGCCAAATCATTCCATTCCTCTGCCCATCACACTTTTGACAGGCGTAGCTTGTTTCTTTCCTGGTCGGACTAAGGACTTATCAGCACTCCAGTATTATATTTAATAGAGATGCAGTATTACAGTCAAATACAACACTTCAATACTTGTATCTACTCAGTTGTCAACTGTGTCAGTTCAACGAACCATCAACAGGCATTCCTTCACCTACGTGTAAGTCTTCTTTTATCTTTAAGTAATGTCTGGTGATGGATCATTGAGTCGAACCATGTAGCATTGGATGACAAATATTAAAGTTCTTATAAGTTCTTATAATCTCGTTGTCCTCTAATAAAAGAGAAATGCAGAATTTCACTAGAGAAGCCTGAAGTGAAAGACTACTTTGTAGACCTCAGCACCGATGACAGAATTATGACTAGACAGTAGCCCTATTCAAATAGGTCTAATATAAATGTGGAGTGAAATTGCAGATTGGATTAAAATTGCTCAAAATAATTTTTCCAAAAGATAATAAAGGTAAATATATCCCTCTAGATACCTGGACAAACCCTTAGGATTCCACGAGGTTGAGGTCTTCAGAATGGGGCACGCGGTGGCGCAGTTGATCGAGGCACTGAGCTACAAGCCGGAAGGTCGCGGATTCGATTCCCGACGGTGTCAATGTAATTTTTCATTGACATAATCCTTCCGGCCGCACTATGGGCCTGGGGTTGATTCAGTCTCTAACAGAAATGAGTATCAGGAATATTTACTGGGGGGTAAAGAAGCCGGTGCTGAGGGCTGACAACCTTAATACCTTTATATGCCGATTGTCTTGAAATCCGAGAGCCTCGACTTCCTGGAACCCTCAGGGTCCGTCCAGGCCTGTAAAAGGGATTGCTTTTTATCTTTTTTGAGGCTACCAGAATTTCTAGATAATTGGCACACGAAAGTTGCAAGGTACGGCCCTTTTGCCTCCATTTCTGTTAGAGGCTGAGTCGATTCCAGGAACATTGAGCGGGAGGAAGGGTTAGCCTAAGTCAGCGAAAAGTCTCAATGACCCCATTGCGAATCGAATCCGCAACCCTCCAGCTGGTAGCGCAGTGCTTCGACCAGCTGCGTCACCGCATGCCTCATCCCGAAGAAAAAAATTCCTAATATTTTTTGAACTGTTAGTGAATCCCAGCAATTATTGCTAGTACTAGCTGCTAAGAAAATCCCGACTGGCATCTTTCTCCAAAATGTCCAAAGCAGCTCTGGAGTCCAACCAGGTTCCTGTTCAATGGGTACCTACGTTTCTCCTGGGGTTAAATGGCTGGGATTTGATGTTAACCGCTCACCTCCATCTGGTGCCGTGGTCAAGAATGAGGGTAGCTATACTTGTACACTTCTTATAGCTATGCTTTCATAGCGCAGACATATAAAACTTTAATTAAGTTACGCTAGTACTAGCCTGCATTAGGCTACTGCTAGGCTGCTAATAAGGTCTATTGACTGAGTGTATGGAGCAGATATTTTCTTCAGATGCTGTCAGCGGATGAGCTGTTTAGAAACAATTTTGTACACGCCTAATTAATGGTCTCTATACACAGATTGAGCGAAATATCTTGGGCTGGTGACGGCAATAATGATGAATTATTTCTAGTTGAATTTACGCATTTTATGACGTGTCTTATTAACAAAAATATGCCTGCTGCTGCTTCCCCTTCTGCCCCTGCAGCTCCTGCTGCTGCTGCTGCTGCCCCTGCTGCCCCTGCTCCTGCTGCCCCTGCTGCTCCTGCTGCCCCTTCTTCCCCTGCTGCTGTTGCTGCTCCTGCTGCTGCTGCTCCTGCTGCTGCTGCTCCTGCTGCTTCTGCTGCTTCTGCTGCTCCTGCTGCTGCTCCTGCTGCTGCTCCTGCTGCTGCTCCTACTGCTGCTGCTCCTGCTGCTGCTGCTCCTGCTGCTGCTGCCCCTGCTGCTACTGCTGCCCCTGCTGCTGCCCCTGCTGCTGCTGCTGCTGCCCCTGCTGCTGCCCCTGCTGCTCCTGCTGCTGCTCCTGCTCCTGCTGCTCCTGCTCCTGCTGCTCCTGATGTTGCTCCTGCTGCTCCTGCTGTTGCTCCTGCTGCTGCTCCTGCTGCTGCTGCTGTTGCTGCTGCTGCTGCTCCTCCTCCTCCTCCTCCTCCTGCTTCTGCTGCCCATGCTGCTCCTGCTGCTCCTGCTCCTGCTCATGCTGCTCCTGCTGCCCCTGCTGCCTTTACAATGGCTGATAATTCATGAAAATTACATCTTGTAGGTCTACGTCTTCTTTCTCGGCCAGCTGTAAGTCCTTCGGCTGTTATAGGAACATGCCAAATGTATGGAAAAGAACCCCTCATCACTGCCTTTCTACCGCGAAAGAACTTTTCCTAAAGGGCCTGTATTCTTCCCATAATTCAACGCTCAGTATTTTAGTATATTTTTACCATATTCCACCTACATTTAGGTCTCCCAAGTGGTCTGCTTTCCCATGGTTTCGATCAAAGTTTTCCGTAAATTTATTGATGCATAGTTTTCAAAATTACTTATCTCTGTAATGTAGCCCTTTGCGCACCACGTCGTAAGGAATGTAGAGCTATAGGAGATGGATGTAGAGTCATAGAAGATGGGTGTAGAGTCATAGAAGATGGATGTAGAGCTACAGGAGATGGATGTGCAGCTCCTTTTCTTTGAGTCTTTTTAGTAGACGGAAGACGTTCTTACCACCGGGTAAAGTCCTCACGACACGCACTCAAAACAAACCTGCCAGGGTCTGGGAGAAGTGACGAAGAGACAAATGCCTGCCGTTGCAAGGAATTGAAGGCCAGTGGTCTGCTAGCCCACCGTCAGTCAATCTATTGCATTTCTACATCTCACCTTCGTCTTCTCTTTCTTCTTTTCTTCTTCTTCTTCTTCTTCTTCTTCTTCTTCTTCTTCTTCTGTGACTCCACTCTCCAAGAAAGATAAGCGCCTTCAATTTCCTCTTCTACATCCATTCCTATCCTGAGCTGCGTGCCTCCAATTAAAAATTCCCATCTCTCATTTTCTACATCACTTGTCCATCTAGCCTAGGGTCTTTGCTCATATCACCTTGTGTGCTACATATTCTGCCCATCATATCCTTCTTTATTAATCAAACAACAATGAGTGAAGATTTATAGTTATGAAGACCCTTATAAGGCTTACTTTTAGATTCAGCACCAGTCTCTCTAATGCTTTTATCTCATCTAACTTACGTCCTAACAGTCTCCCTCTGCACTCTATCAACACACTCAACATTTTCTGTTTTTTACAGTAACTGTTAGTTTACATTATTTATTTACTTCTAGGTTAAGCTTATTTAACGACGATGTCTGAACTGGAGAATTTATAGGCAAACTACAGTGTCGTTTGACGTGAGATGGCCATGAGGGGTTAGCAGGTATTCTAATGACCTGAAACATAATGTTTTATGGTACATACCAAGTCTGTACTAGACTGGTGCGACTGAGAAAAACCATCGAGCAACCTCAGTCTGGTAACCGGTGTTCCAGTGCGGATATTCACCAGGCACTTCCGAAATTCATTTCAGATCGTTAACTCCGTAGCCGCAGACCCAGTATACGTTCTGTAAGAATTTCTGCCTTCTGTTTGAATTTGTCTATTTCTGTCATGAGCCGAGACGTTCAGTCACAAACTGTAGTTAACAGCTACGGACTGGAAAGCTGGTGTTCAATTCCCGGCAAGGACAGATATTTCTTCCTCTTCGTTCTACTCTGCCTCTCGAAACCAAACTGTCTGCTGCACCAGGGGTACCAGGAATTCTTCCTTCAGTGTACGCGGCAGGTTTGTGAAACGTTCACTCATAATATTACACAATGAAAAGTCATAACAAATACACTCGTATATTTAATACTGCAACATGTTTCGACATAACAATTTATATGTCCTCAAGATAACCTATTGTTCGGTCGAAACATGCTACAATAATAATATACACACGCGTAGTCATGTTGACTGTTCATTGTAGAAATATAATATAGAATGGGCTACGAAAAGTAGTCCGGGTCCGTAGCATAGCGCAAATAGCGCAAATACTTACTTACTCCATGGTGCAGAGTCCTTCTTGAGAAGCTAATTGGTTTGCAGCTTGTCAAGAAATTCCCCGCATTTCACGGAACCCGAAGGTTCATTACCGCACTCACAAGCGTCCGCTTGTATCCAGAGCAAGCATCCCGAATATGAGTGTTGCTTAACAACGTTTCTTACAAGGAGGGGTTGTTAGCACATCGCCCAACCTCCAAGCTGGAGGACCACCCCTCGTCGGCTGTCCGCGACTGCTTATTCAATTTATTCGCAGCTACACTTCTTATCGGAGACCAAAAGCTGAAAGAATATACCATGACAGAAGATGCTGAAAGTGGTTGCCTCCAGCATCAATACACTGCTGCGTACGTCTAATCATGTTGAGGTATACCCGATGTAACAGTGATATTGATGGCTGCAACTGCGTGGCTCATGTTGTCCTTCAGTTCCGGTATCGTTTGTGGATTAGATTCGTATACCTTACTTTTCAAGTGTCCCCAGAGGAGGGGGAGAAATTTTCTCTGGGGACGCTTGAAAAGTACGGTATACAAATCAAATCCGCACACGATACAGGAACTGAAGGACACCAGCCACGCAGCTGCAGCCATCAAAATCACTATGTTACATTGCGTATACCTCAACATGGCGACAGCACGACTGTTGACTAACTGTTCAGACACTCTACGCAATATACGTACCAACACCAGACAGAATATCACAAGGACACGTGCAAAACGGAAGGCAGACTACTTTTTCGTGGCCCACTCTATATTATCAGTTGCAGCACAACGTGATATTCAATTTTACAATAGTCACTCACCCAACTAGTACTGATAGCAGGAACGCGTGGAGCTACAAATCAACTCCTCCAAACGTCTTCATGTTTTAGTTCTTGGTTAAGAACTAGAACAAATTTATTGCCTCTTACCAAAATATAGACCCCTTATAACAGTAACCTAGCTGATCCAGGTGGCCGCGCGATCTAAGGCGTGGGTCTGCGGTCACTCAATGGCTGGGATTGCGGTTTCGAATCCCGCCAGGGCTTGTGAGTGTTGTGTGTTGTCAGGTAGAGGTCTCTGCGACCGGCCGATCACTTGTCCAGAGGACTCCTACCAAATAAGGTGTGTCGAAATGTGATCCGCGAAACCTGAACAATAAGGAGGCATAGGTTCTCTCGAGCCGTACTATTTATAGTAACGTAAGTAATTTCGGCCTATTCTATGAGGTAGAATAGCTTTATTAACTTTTGACAGATGGCTGGAAACGTTAGTTTCATTAACCTTTTGGCGCCGGAATTATTTTTTTTTTAATTTTAGCACACCCTGTATATAAAATGTGAATGAAACAGGAACCAAATACATTAGAATTATGAAACAAACTGCATTTTTAAGAGAAAAAAACGGACGGTTTATACCATGTTAAAAATATGCAGTACCTCTATTTGTTGAATAAATATATAAAATGTAACGTTTAGAGGTTAGCGGTGCGGTACGACCACTATAGGGGCATTTAGGCGTCAAAGAGTTAATACAAAACACTCTATAAAGGCAAACCACCTAATCGGCAAGACTCGTGCGTAGCACGAAGGAAGTTGCACAGAATTCTAAAATTTCTCTATACGTTCAGCTGGTGGCTGTATTTTCGCTGTCTTTTTATCTATACATTATTGCTCCTGAGGTGGACCAAAAAGTTTTACTGAAATCTACAGACACAAGATTCCCTTTAGGAAATTAAAGTTAGGTCTTCATTTCTACAACTTCGATATTTTCTTTTCCAATCTTTCATTTCGCCCACAACACACCCAACACAATGAACAACAAAAGTTAATAACTACAAGAGAGCAGTCCAGGATGAAAAATCACACCTAATCAGCAGGTAAACTGCCCGAGTAGGCACACGTACACACAAGGCTTACAATTCGTCTCAGCTGTCTTGTCGAACAATGTTGATCAATGATGATTATTTGAAGTGTATCGGTTGGTCTGGTCTCTTTTTCTTCCATGGGCATGGTATTGCAAGAGGCCCTGACCCCATCACGTGAATGCAAGACCCCCTGCTGGTACTCAAAGTGCTGAGCTAGCGGATGGGGTAGAGATTATAACACCGCAAACCAGAAAGCTTTGCCGCTTGCTTATACTTTAAGGAGCTTTGTCATGCAAAGAGGATGCAGTGAAAGAAAAAAAGCGAGATGAAGTTCTTTAGACCCCATTTTCTTCTTAGACCGATCTTGTAAGGCAAAATGCATAAAATGGGATCCTACTTTAATGTGGTATTCTGTCGTTGTAATGAACAAGACGCTGGAATAGGCTAAAGTCTGATTTGGGAACATTTGGAAAGATTCCATGACGCACCAGTACAAAAAGAAAGAACAATATGGCTTTCTGTATCAATAATAGGCCTACAATTCAAATGTCTTACTAACATCCGGCCTATACAGGCGTATTAGTGATGAAGAGTTTCTTTCTTCGCCGCCTACAAGCTTGCCGTGAAATCGTATGTAGGTGATTATGCAAATTTTTCATAAAATTTTTAACTAGCTAAGTGTAAATCATAAACGAAATATTTTTTTTGCGCGCGCGAATTCCATAAAATTTGAAGCATATCTCAGTGTTACTGATTTTCTTGTACGTAGTGAGAGACTGGCTACAGCCAGTCTCTTACTACGTAACACAAGACGTACACCATAGCCAGGCGCATTCCCAGGAACGCAATCTTACACAACACGACATGCTGCCACAACACCCTGTTAATATCAATTATTTTATGAATGTTTTTGAAGTGACTTTGGCAAGGAATAACGTAGCTCCCTGAGGATGATCTAAGGATCGAAATATGTCGGAGCGATTTTAAGTGTTTTAGTGTGTTATTTTATGTAAGTGCATTTGTTGGTTGATAATTTAAATAAAAACCAAAATCAGTTGTATGTCAACAGAAAATACTCTAACATATAAAGTAAAAGGTAAATCAGTCCCATTACAGGCCCGAGGTGCCCAGAAGGTTCCAGGAAGTTAAGGTTCCCAGATTACGTGACAATGGCCCAGGATTGTGGTAAAGTTCTCAGCCTTACGCACCTGCCGTTTTTACCCCCAGAAAATGTTCCTGGTATTCATTTCTGTTAGAGGCTGAGTCGACCTCAGGGCCATTGTGCGATCGGCAGGATTACGTCAATGAAAAATTCCAGTGACACCATCTGGAATCGAACCAGCAACCTTCCGATTTGTAGCACAGTACCTTAACCACTGTGCTACCGCAGTCCACTCTAACATATAACAATCAATAATATATATTCGTATAATAGATACATTTGGTGTCCCTCTTTAATTATTATGTTAAAAGTCAATAGTGTAAGGAATGCTGGGGAAAAAATACCAAAAGTTTCAAAAGCACTTACGAGGAAATCATATTCTTATAATAAAACCAAGGAGATGCACTAAGTTCTCAAATTTATTTTAGGAATAAAACTCTACATGTTAGAGATAGCTTCTTTGGCCATCATCAGGAGTCTAGCACTGTACACACAGCAATAGGTATATGTCATACAGGTTATGCTGACTGCTTCTGGGCTGTTACGCAACAAATAGCGGTAATTCCTTACCAATTTTTCGGGACAACCTATAGGTTCCATCTTCAAGGTTCAACATCCTTGACCCTTGAAAAAGGGACAGACATCTTGTCCCGAAACATCGGGAAGAACTTACCACTACTAGCTCAGTAACAGCCCAGACAAGCGCAGTTCTGAAATAATACAGACCTTTGGCAAGACCAGAATTTTAATTTCAGTATTTTAGAAATATTCAAAATAATAACATGGCGACCTACGAAATATTGTTATGTGAGCATTTTAAATGATTGTAAACACAAGTATACTAGAAAAATGCCGACCTTTCGACTTGCAAAGCACCTGAGGTGACATCGCTGGATGAATACCCTACCACGTCATCCTAATACATGGTAACGTAGCGTACTTTGTATAATAATAATAATATATTAACTGCAATTGCGCTGTCACCCGGTGGCGTCACATTAGCTTATAGATTGTATTCTTCTTGATTGCTCATAAAACGAGCAACAAATTTAAATGATGGATCTTCCTAATCTGGCCTCTGTTATTTTTATGACGCATTACATTTACAGTAAGCCTTACCCGATGTACTGTCGGCTCCACATAACATGTTATCAATAGAGAGAATTTTTGTAACAATAAGGAACGTGGTTTATGTGCTACGTTGACTCCGACAAGCAAAAAATCACATGATTTCTACCTTCTGCCATAATACCAGCTTATATGGGGTTATATATATTTATATAGGATTATGCCAGCTACGTATAGGCACACATTTATTTATTTATTTATTTATTTATCACTGGTCTTGAAATACTGAGTAGCTTGTGTATTTTCAAGAATCTCTTAAAGTTTGTTAATTGCATTGTCCGAGGATTGAAATGAAATTACGTAGCAGAAAGTAGCACTTCTTTGTTAAAAGGATTACCATGAATGGAACTTATAGCACATATATACATAACTCCAGTGTTACTGTGTATTCCACTAAGTCATGAAGGAAAAAATGTAAACAACGTGGGTTTTGTAGAGAGCGAATGGAAGGTTGAAGGAAAGGAAAGAGAAGAAATCGTGGAAAATAACAAAAGTACAAATAAATAACCATGGTTTAACAATGGAACAAAGAAACAGGAGAGAACACAAAGAGAGGCATCACGAATGCCTTTCGCGGTTGCATTGTTGGGGTGTTCTACGAAACGCACTGGGCGCTGCATCGCAGTCTGTCGCGCCAACCTGAACATCGTCCGTGACAGACGACAAAGTTGTTACTGGGTTAAATTGCTACGACACCAAAAAGACCTAAGATTTTGGAATGGAAGAAAAACTGCATACATTTCTTACTGCGGCACTGGATGGAGACTAACGGTCTCATAAACAAAGTAAAGGTAAAGCTAACCCAGTAGAGGCTTGGAGAGACCCAGAGGGATCCAAGAGCTTGAGGCTCCCACATTTCATGAAAATCGACACATGAAAGCGACAGAGTTGTCAACTCGCGATCTTCCGGTTTGTAGCGCTGTTCCTCTGCCATTGCGCCACCGCAAACCCCTTTCATAAAAACATAAAAGTAAAATTCACCCTAGAACAGATAATGTAGACCCAGAGGAGAAGTAACAATAAAACGTTACTCTTTTTCAAGGATTTATTTAGAAGTGGGGGAGTGGTATCACCACGCCCCGACCGCTTTGCCCCGGAAAAGACACCCTGTATCTATTTACAGGAGATTCTGGTGGGAGGGGGGGGCTAGGGCCGGTAGGTACGGTTGCGGTAAATCTTACCGCCACCAGGATTCGATCCCCGGTCCAGCCCGTAACGAGTCGTTATGCCGACTACACTACGCAGGCTAACCTAAGGAGTTCGTAGTTTAGTTTCGAACCATTTGTCCCTTAGGACAAGTAAACCTCGGAACATTTACATGCACAGTTTTGAAGGCTCCAGACCCGGTCTGAATGACGGTGAAAGAAAGAATCCCGAAAGCAAATGAAACTTAATAATTTCCAAGCAATACTTTCGCAAAAATTTTAAGATATTTCTGATCGGTTTATCAGGAGGGGAAAATACGTAATGAATAATTCTTTATGAAAATACTATCATAACGAAAATTTACCAGAGGAAAGAACTGTGTGGTTGTGATATATTTCCTTATTTTCAAGGACAGTTCCTTGTCTTCTGTCCAAAACGCATATTTGCAAATGTGGAGCTCCGCGTAACTCCAGTCTCTGCCAAAAGAAAACCATCAGGGAAGCAACATGAAAATTTCTACCGGTGTGAATTAACCCAAATCAAAATTGTCTACATTTATATCCTGTAGGAAGAGAACTATACAGACGTAATAAAGAAATTCTGATGAAAAGCAAACTGCTACAATGCATTATAAGTTAGAAGTTTGTCGACAGACGAGGAATGAAGAAACTGTTCTTCGCTTACACATTCTCCATTTCGAACCACAATTTCACAAATAATTTTATGTGTTTAAATATTTTATTTCTAGAATTTGGACTGTTTAGATAATGAGGACAGTCTCATATAAACTGGTTAACCTCTTCACCATGTGATATTTCTAGGTTATAACTGGATGAACAAAAAATCGTGGTTCAATTCCTGGTATGGGCTTGAGATTTTTCTCTACCAACAACGTCTGGAAGGGTACTGCTTGGCAATCTCTGAAATTCATCTCCACGTGGAAAGGGTCCGTTGAGCGAAACTAACAAATAACCTCCACCGTCTAGTGTCATCGTTAAAAACACCTTCATGATGTTCATATGGACCAACCACTAGCTGCGTCCTCCGCTTTATGTTGCGCGGTGCGTTTCATGCTGCAACATTGACGCTCGTATATGAGGTCCCCTGCGGTGGAAAGCAACACATGACTCGTTATTTTCACCATGCATTTAACAACTTGAATAGTCAATAATATAAATAATAATATGCCCCATTATTAGTAATGACCAGTGTTATAAACGGACATATTTACAGCCTCAAAGATGCGTGGTATTCAAACATATAGAGTAAGCGCGATTCAAATAAAACGTGGATTTTTTATGCACTCTTATTTCTGGACTATTAGCACTATGTCCAATAAACACACACACAAGATATTTCTACAAACCTGGCCTATACTAGATACAAGTGCAGCTTGTCTGACTACAGTTAGAAATGATAAAATAACATCTTGAAAAGTTGCTTCTGCATTAATAAAAAAAAATATTTAGAATTAACAAGAGTTAGGAATGTGGACAAATCCAAATTTCGACGAATCAAAACGTTCTACTGCAAAGATATGCAGAGTAACAGCGCAGAATAGAGAAGGCCTCAACGTTCAAAAACTTCTCGATTCTCCATCATTTCTGGCCCTTCATGTTGATAAGAATCCTGTTGTGGCAAGAAACAAGTGTAGAAGTGAAAAATTGAAATTTTAAGCAGGCATGCTTTATGTTTCTTTCCGGATTACAAGAAAAGTCACAATATTTATGACATCTGAAACCTTCATAACGGTCATTTATGTCGCGTTTACGATAAATCAAGGTAAGACTAATTCGGGAAATGTTTTCAGATGCAAACATTTTATATCTTATACCAAAATATACAAAAAAAAATCCTTGATTTAACCAAGATATACAAAAGAGAATTGTGCATCTTGTTTTATGTGATGTAAAATTGAACCTCTCAATACATGAAAAAACTTACAGTGGCGGTTTATTTATTGAACAATATGAAGTTCAGGTCCAAATACCTTTGTCCATGTCAGTGCTTCGCTCAAAAGAGCATCTGTCACTGAATCTTTATTGCATGGGAAGCATCTTCTAAGGAATAAGTTCTTTTGAAGTGTAGTGGGCAAAATACTTTTGAATTCCTAGTGGATTCAACCTTCCTATATGATAAAGCTTCCATGACAGTTCCCATGCTGAGGGACGCGATAAAATAGACACTATAATAAACTTATGTTTTCATTTGATGTACGTTTGTCCGTGCATCATAGTATAAGCGTAGAGAAGAAAACCAACTAGATGCTACTGAATGTTTTATTGCACTTATAATCTGCTCAACATGTTTCGGGCACTTATAAGCCCATCATCAGGAGCTCGAGACTATACTTGTGTTATTACCGCATATGGTGTGTAATGCATTGGTTGCTGGTGGTCGGCTGTTACAAGCAGAGCAGCAGGCTATGCGTCCGGAATGAGGGAAATTGTGCGACTCGCACAATTTCCCTTATCCCGGACGCATAGCCTGCTGCCCTGCACCTAACAGCCGACCACCAGCAATCAAGGCATTACACACCATATGCGGTAATAACATAAGAATAGTCTCGAGCTCCTGATGATGGGCATATAAGTGCCCGAAACATGTTGAGCAGATTATAAGTGCAATAAGGCATTCAGAACCACCTAGTTGGTTTTCTTCTCTACGCTTATGTTTCCATATCCACTATCCATTTCTTCTGTCTTACCTGAAATATTTTAAATTGTCTGGACGGTCACTTTTCAGTTTCCTCACAACGGTAAGTCTTGTTATCTTGAATAATGTTTGGGCATTAATTGTCTTGTTTTAGTATTTGATACATTGAATAATGTTTGGAAATTAGTTGCCTTGGCTACTTGAAATAATAAAAGTGTAAACAGAGAACACGAATAGATCAATCAGGCGACCCAATTCTGACCAAAACCAAGAGGAGTCCTAAAAAAATACTATTGAGTTTCCGGAGACCTCGGCTCCAAACCCGAGATGTGGCAAAATTTCCTATTCTAGATTCAAGGCTTCTAGGAAATTAGCGGTTTCGAAATTTAGACAAGCTTTTAGGTTTCGAGGAAAATACGACTTTTCGAAACGCAGGTACATCTAAATGTTGATTTATTACGCATAACACGCTGCCTATACAAGGACAAGTGGCAGCAAAAGAAGATAACATTTACAGAAAAATTATAACTGAGTACACTTTCTTACTCCATGGTGCAGAGTCCTTCTTGAGAAGCTAACCGGTTTGAAGCTAGTCAAGAAATTCCCCGCATTTCGCGAAACCCGAAGGTTGAAGCAACCTGCCACACAGATACCACCCCAACCCAGCCACACCGAAACTCCAACACACATCGAAACAAGAACACACGACCAATGTGGTGATGCAATAGAAAAGTCGCAAGCTCCTGATGATGGATGTATTAATGTCCGAAA
>Ga0123355_10011355_pt1 | contig 13724 bp, 5 predicted proteins | sample TergutEmb28metaG_3_FD_89872 | JGI IMG/M metagenome (GOLD analysis project Ga0123355, IMG submission 89872) | Embiratermes neotenicus P1 segment gut microbial communities from Petit-Saut dam, French Guiana - Emb289 P1 | ecosystem: Host-associated > Arthropoda: Insects > Digestive system > Gut ...
AATATTTGGGAACAACTTTAACAAATCAAAATTCTATTGCGGAAGAAATTAAGAGCAGATTGAAGTCAGGAAATGCTTGCTATCATTCGGTGCAGAATCTTTTGTCTTCCAGGTTGCTATCCACAAATTTAAAGATCAAGATATATCGAACTATAATTTTGCCTGTTGTTTTGTATGGGTATGAAACTTGGTCGTTGACGCTGCGGGAGGAAAGGAAGCTGACGGTGTTTGAGAACATGGTGTTGAGGAGAATATTTGGACCTAGGAGTGACGAGGTAACGGGGGAGTGGAGGAGATTGTATAACGAGGAGCTAAATGACTTGTACTCCTCACCCAATATTGTGCGGGTGAGAAAATCGAGAAGAATAAGTTGGGCTTGGCATGTGGTGTGTATGGGTGAGGAGAGGGGTGTGTATAGGGTGTTTGTGGGGAAACCGGACGGAAGGAGACCACTGGGGGGACCTGGGCGTAGATGGGTGGATAGAACGGATCTCCAGGAGGTGGGATGTGGGTATATGGACTGGATAGAGACAAGTGGCGGACGCTTGTGAGTGCGGTAATGAACCTTCGGGTTCCGTGAAATGCACGGAATTTCTTGACTAGCTGCAAACCAGTTAGCTTCTCAAGAAGGACTCTGCACGATGGAGTAAGTAAATAAGTAAGGAGTGAAACAGACGTATGACGTAATTTGACAGCGGTAACTAGCGGACATTTGCTGCTGCTGTGTGTGGAGCTACATCATAGAGACGCCTTTGCGTGTTACGTGAGGCAGAAACATGGCGGCCGTGCGAAGCATTGTTCGTTTGGTGTAACGCGGTGGGAATTGCGAGCGGGGCGGGGCGCGGTGTACTGTAGGCCTTACTGTCGTCAGTTAGGTCAAGTTATATGTGTGCTTAATGAATGCAGTGTATAATGGGGTACCTGACGGTAGGCACAGTACCTGAAATCGTTCGATGTACAAGACCACTCCGACGCAGACCCTACAGCATGGCTCCGCTGGGTGCTAACAAACCTCTGTTGCCTTCGTCGTTACTAAATCCTTGTTGAGGTCTGAGATCATCATGCAGGTACTTTCTTCTGTGATGTCACCCCATACAGTCCGGCAGATACGTACCGACTTTTCGGCGGACTTGAAGCTTTTGTGAACAGGCATTCATATTCCCTGATGATGGATGTAGCAGGTTTCTCTGAAACGTCTGTACCCTTTTGCCGAAGTATGGCGTCACATCATACAAGTAGTTATTTTCGAAATATGTTTCTTTACATTTTTCCACCTCTGAACGTTGACTGCTCACATAGACTCCTGTGTATTTATGTGGAAGTTATTCCGAAATAATTTTTTGGTCGTAGGTAGACTTTGCACTGTTGTCCTTTTTCTGAAGAACTAGCGGCGTGTTGTCTGATGTGCATGTGTATAGAAACTCCGAAAGAATATTAGAGGGCAGAGGGGACCGTGTGTGCCAGTGGCAAGGGTCTGTCACAGCGAATTAGGCGCCCCGTTTGTTACGACGTCGCCGCTTACCAACCTTGTGGCGTCTGCAGCATCGCTTCCCCGTTTTGTCGATATTGTCACAAGTACGCTCCAGTCAGGAGCAAACTGAACACCAGGTGAGTTCTGTCGTTGTGTGAGGGTGTGAAGCTTAGTGTCCTACTGTGAGGGACGTTACCAGCATAATTTTGTAGCGTTCTGAGGGTGACGTATTATGTTCTTAATCATTCTGTGTTGAGACCTGTTCACAGCTTGATATGATGTAAACAAGACACAGTGAGCATATAACGTGACAGCGAGGCGCGTTCGCGTAACGGTTGTTGCCGTGTATATGAAATAAATATTACATATTCTGAGTATGTGTCTGTAACCTTAGTCATCCAGCACGCAATACGCTTGCGCCTTATTATATTATCATCAGTGGCGTGTCCCACTCTACCACATTACCTCTTAAATTACACGATTTTCGGATAGAAACGTTATTGAACATAAAATGTGTTTTGATTTTCTCTACAACTTTTATCTGAAACGTTTCTTGTTTTGAGAAGAACAGAGCGAGATGCTGTCACAAATGCGATTTGGTCTTCATGTAAAGTACCCGTTATTCTTGTCAGATTGTAATCAAGGTTGAATTTTCTTGAGAGATTTTCAAAAAATCCTCAAATATCAGATTTAATGTAAAGTCATTTAGTGGGAGCCGAGTTGCTTCCATGCGGACAGACAGACAGACATGACGAAGCTAACGCGCATTAAAAAAAAGTTGCAGGAACTATATTGGTCCCCCCTACTGTTAAAATGTGAGTTGGGCCCCAGGCAAAGCTACTGTAAAGCACTTTGCCTTTACGTAGTTATTTTAATTTTATTTCAAACAGGTCGGTGGACAAAGTCCAAGCAGAGGATGATTCAAAATCAATTACAGGCATTTGAAAGGAAAGTTTTCGCGGAAATATTTGGTGAACAGTTCCGCGCTTCACGTAGCGACGCATTTTTAAACAGGACGCCTACCGACGATATGTGGCAGGATGCTCTTCGTCTTACGGGACAAAAGGAGTACACGTAGAATTTTGGCAGTGATGCGCTATGATACTTAATGTCCCGCCGTGTGTTTAATACTTTACTTCCTATTCGAGGTGTTATGGGTTCAAATTATGAGCAGTGAGTTCTCTTATTTTTGGGCCTGTAATGTTTTCCTTCATTCCCGCTACATAAACCCTGAATTGTGGAATGGACTGAGACAGAAGCCCTTTATGCAGGTAATTTTAGTCCCTGGAATGAGATACTGGCAGCATGGACCGTGTGACAGAAACAGAAGTACCTGAATCAGCCAAATGCCGACATTGTGTTGACTGACGGTCCTGCTGTGGCTGACTGTCATTGTGTGCCGATTAGATTTAGTTTTGGACACTTGTGCTGTGATGGGCAATAGCCGCGCGTGCGTATTAAGTAACGGGGAAAGTGGATATGAAATCTACGAACGGGCGCAAAGTGCATGTATATGTAAATCGCACCTTAAGAACTTATCAGTGGCGCGGGTAAGGAAGGGAGAGGGGGGAAGTGATGCGGGCACCCTGGGTAGTAGAGTCCAAGGAGCGACAAAATTAATATTGTAAATTTAAAAAAAAAAAAGTTTCTCTGTGCTCCACAAAATTTAAATTATTGAACCAAATAAAGAGAAATTCTATAAATAGTTGTGTCTTTTTTAAAGTTCGTAATTTCTGTCAGGGACGGCCATTGTTATTGCTCGCCACTGCCGTCAAAATCGCTTGGCTACGCCACTGGAACAAAGAACGAATATTTTCTCTGGGCTGCTATCAGTAACACCTTGTGACACCTGCTGGCAATGACGTCACTCATTTTCAGCGTGTGTGCTGCAGATATTCCTAGAGCTGTGAAGTGATGACAAAACAGTTCGCCCATAAGACAGACAGACAGAGCGTCGGCAGTGCAACTTGGACAACAGATAAAGACTGACTGCTTGGGAGTTTTATGGTAGTGATAGAGGGAGTTTTCTTATATTCAGTACATTAACCAACAAATGCACTAAATAACATACAATAAAATAGAAATCATAAAATAGTTATTTTATATTGTGGTATATATTGAAAAGAATATGTATAATTTTACATTCTACAACAACCATTATTGTGTAAATACAATTAAAAGACAAAAATTAGAAAAGATAATTACAATTTTTAAAATTACCTTTTAATTGTATTTACATAATGAAGGTTATGTTAGATTGTAAAATTATATATATATATATATATGTATATATTTTCTATTAAATATTGAAACATAACGGGAATGCCTCACCTCAAAATCATATGGTTTATATTTTATGATCTGTATTGTAATGCATGTTATCGAGTTCATTGGTAGTGAATGCACTAAGCGCTCTGTTTGGGGTGCTGAAACATGCTGGAACGCGACGCGACGCCAGCATTACTTTTACTGATGATACAAGGCACGTAAGACCACTGGTTGGAGTGATGATTCAACTCGGAGAAACATTTGGCGATATTGCTTGTTGCGTTCACCTGGTCGTGCTGCTGTTTGATGCTCGTATCTGAGCGGATATAATATCGTATTCCTTGTCAGGCAGCATTCACAGCTGAGGTTGGTTGCCGTTTTTGTCAAAATGCTCCTCTCATACAGCATTTTGCCCTCGCCTGTTTTACTGTATGCGTTTCGTAATCGGTAGGCGTGTCTGCAGTCAACTGTAAACATTACGTCACATCGAATAAAGTGGACTGAATCGCAAAATACATTATGTCAAACTCCATTAAGCCTCTAACTCATGTTAGTGTAACGGATGGAGGGACATAATTTGAACATTTACAAATTTTCCATGTACCGTGCTGTAACAAGGTCACAGTGTTTGTATTGTTGTGCCCTTGTTGGAAGTAATTTGAACGTTTTGTGAATATGAATATATTTCAATTGTTACTTGAGGCAATTAACCGGCTGGACACAGTGCGGTTTGGTTGACACTGCGGTAATATGAACATGTCCGTCCCGCGACCTCGTTATAACTGTCTCCGGAGATCCCTATTTGTTTCCCCAGACCAAGATACGTAGTATGCCCGTTCCGGAAGAACAGATGAACATCCATCATGGGGCCTCAGACTATTAATCTTCATCACTTCAGGCCCTCTTCTTTTTTATAAAACAGAACTGGGGGGCCCTCAAGGGCGCGCACAGTTTTATTTAGAAACCTTCCTCCTAACCAATAAAAAGTTCCGCATCCTTTATTGAAATTGTAATTTTATTAACGTTTTTACAAGTGGCCCTCAAGGCCCCTATGGTCAGCCAGATTACCGTTACACATATTATGTAGTAGCCTGCAATATACGCCTGTGCTTCTCTAGAGCGTTCTCTTCCCTCCGAGTATTCTGATCGAAATTTTCTATGCATTTATTATGCCTCTCATGCGTGCTGCATCCCACCCCGACTCATCCTCGTTGGTGTGATCGCCGTATTACTATTAATTTCGGTCAATAAATAAGTTTACGGGACATTTAGGGTCGTAAATGAAGAGCCTTGAAATATTCTGAATGCAGCCCTGAGCTGGCGCCGAGCGAGTGTCGTGTTGGCGGCCACAAATTTGAATTATGATTGCGAGTTGGCAGCACCTGTGACAGGACGCAAACGGAAGGAACCCAAAATATATATTGTGCGTTGTAACTTGTGTGGCTGATCCTTATTTGATGTAGGGTGCACATTAAGAAACTCCGTTGTATGTAACGCACTGCCGTTTCGTGCGGTCCGAGGTCGACAAATTCCCCTCAATACCGTAATCCTGCCCCCCTCAGTAACAACTGACCGGCCCCACATTTTATAGAATTAGGCCTATATAATTTACGCTATACGTTTTTATGTTCTTGACTGAGACACCGACGTGATACCTGCTGTCCATTGCACAGATTTCCTCTTTTGCAAACTCGTATATGAGCCGGGGTAGCTCAGTCGGTATAGCGACAATGCTGCGGGCTGAACGGTCCGGAGTTCGAATCCCATTAGGGGTAAGAGATTGTTCTCTTCTCCAGAAACTTTCAGACTGTCCCTGCGGCCCCCACTACCGGGGATAAAGCGGGCGGGGCGTGAATTTGGCCACCATTTACATCTCTAGTTCGAGTGTCAGAAATGAGTAGAGCTGCACCGTTACAAACTCATGTATTGAAATTATTTATTTTCATTGTTTGTTGTGTGGTTGTGGTTTGTTTATACCTTCAGCGTGTTGACTGTGATTGATACCATCGCTCTGCTCAGCCAGTCAATCGTACCAGCTCAACAGTTGGCACAATTTACTTGTGTTACATTCTGACGGGAAATGAATATATTCAGTTTCCTGTAACGAAATATTACACTTATATTTTCAGTGACGGTTAGTAATATGACATGTGTGGCCGGTAGACAGCCATTTCCGGAACGTCTTTGTTTTGACGTGGTGCGAGTTAAGCAGTCGGCGCCCTCTAGAGACATCAACTGCGTTTGTCGCCGTCAGTTCACCTGAAACTTGTTGTGGCTCTGCCGAATGGTGTGGAAGCAGGTTTTGTTTGTGCAAATTGAACACTTACTGTCGGTTGTCTGAAGGAAAGAGTTCGGAGAGGAAATGCGTTAAGGTGATGTTTGCAGTTGACAGTGAAAAAGTGATGAAATGATGAGACAAAAGTGGCGTAACTGGGAGCATCAGTCAGTGGAACGTGTCGCTCCGTCCGTGTGACCCAGGTTTTGTTAGGCGCGTTCCCAGAGTTGCGGAATAGCGGCTGTTAGCCTTGCCGTGTCTGTCTCTTCGCCTGTCTGTCCACTTGGAACAGCTCGGCTCCCACTCGACAGATTTTCACATTGAGGACTTCCGTAATTTTTTTAAGAAAATTTAATTTGGTTAAAATCTGAAAAAGATTAATGAGGCAGTTTGTAGAAGAACTCAGAAGAACTGAGCAACGTTTCAGGTACACGTTGTAGAGAAGACTGAAACCCGTATTTCATGGCCCCCCCCCCCAAAGAAAGTCAAGCCGTTTGTGAGGGAACTGCGAAAATTGCGGAAGAGAAAGACAATCCGCAGACCCACAGATGATGTGACAAACGTGGCGCACAAAGAGGCGATTTGCATGCCGGGTAATTCAGACAGAAACACGCACACTGTATCGTACTTACTGCTTTGTGCTTGGTTACAGTTGCGTTATAATTTGGCGCCGAATGTAATAATTTGAAATTTGTTCTGGTGTGCCATGAAAATCCATGACGCAAACTACTTCTTATGACGTCACAAACTCCAAACTCCGTCATTAAATGGTATGAATATCACAGTAGTCTTCCAAACACCCCCCAGTGTCACGCTGACCGCACATTACCTATCCTTTCTTCTTCTGTAGGTTTATCGTATAACAACTGACGTTATTGCTGCTACAGATATTTTGTGTGTGTGCGTGTCACCACACACGCATGTCTAATAAATCACCAAGTATCCTTACCCACTGAGGATTTTCTTCCGAAATGATACAACTTGTTTGCGATTTTTGTCAGGCATCGAAAATCGGACTGGAAAACCGAAATCCTTTAGTAGTACAATGAATTAAAGTCACTCATTTCAGAACCCCTAATGTGACATGATTAAAAGAAGAACAGATTTAAACTGAAAAGTGGAGCTGCAGTTGGTATGGCAGTACCGGGGCTCTTTCCAGGGTTTAAGCCAGTCGGGGCGTGAAGTTAACTACTCACCTCCATCTAGTGCCGAAGTTAAGACTGAGTGGAGCTATACCTCTCCATCCACGTATGCCTTCATGGCGTGAACATTAACACCTTACCTGCAAAGTGTGCAGCATAAGTATATTTTGCCCGAACCAGTTACCTGCTATCACAGTTACTGCTGGTCCACCGTCACGTGACACCAAATTCAACGCGTACCACAAGCAAGCTGCCGACTCAGACATCAGATAATGGTCTGTTACGACGCCGTACTTACTGCGCTGTTCCTTTTGTGCTTGTATATGGCCATGAACATGTTTTGTAATGTTCGGGTGAGGCGTCTTGCGTGAACGTAAACAGTAGATGAATGAATAATGACCCACGTCCGAAATGACTATATTTGAACAATATTTTGACGTGTTATGACTTTAAAATCATACCAATTGTAACTGATGGCTGCTGTCCTCACAGCTGTGTATATTCGCTACACCGTGAACACCTCGCTTTTATTTAACGATATTCTGTTGTTTAGTGTGCCACATGTTTTGGCTTTACTTATAAGCCCTTGTCAGGCGCTGGTGCGAACGAAGAACAAAACTAGCGTGCAACATATTGTCATTACACGGAGAGAGATCTCAACCTTATAATATTTGCGAATGTTTGTTGTTTAGAACCCGAAACTGACAGTTGACAGTTAATATATGTGTATTAGAATACACTAAACACGGTGCTGCAGTACTTATGTAATGTAGTTGGCCACAGTTCTTCTTGCACGTGTCCGTCCAGTACACAGTAATAAATCTGTAATTCAAATTAATACGCCGCTTGCCTGCAGCCCTTGAAGGATCAGGCCTCATCATTATGACTGGTCACACTTGCACATTTTGCGCAACGTCAAGCCACGTGGCACTGAAGATACGAAGGTTCCTCTGTCGCTGTGTACGGCGAACACAGGGAGCACATTGCCAGTGCTCTGAACGTGGGGATCTTAAGCTTTTTGGGCACTGCTAAATCCGAAAATGCATTCAGACTCTTCCCTTCCCCTGTCCGAGAACTGTTCACACCTTTCACTTCGAACTGTTTGAAGGTGCAAGGTCTTTCTTGAAATGCTGCGCCAGTGCTGACATCTCATTGACACTATGGTCTTTAGATTCTGTTGGCGAAACAAAAGAATCGAAAAATTAATGTAGGTCGTGCAATGAGTCCTTAACCCAAAAATTGTTCTGCCAGGTACAAATCTCATGTCTGATCACACTGCAGCGGTGGGTGATCAGTGCAGTTGTACGTCTCTGTATGTCAAGTGTGTTTGGTACTGTGCTGTTTGTTCAAACTCGCCTGAATTGTGAAGTTCTCTTTGCAAGAGAAATGGTAAAAAACTGTTGAATGTTTCAAGGCGCCTGGGATTTGTCGACGGTGACCAAGCTCGCAAATTTTCATGTTTGGAATAAGGAAAGATACCGATCAGCATGGCCAAGCCGTGCAGATGGTGGTGGTGATGATGATGATGATGATGATGATGATGATGATGACGACGATGATGATGGTTATAATGGTACTGTTGATGATAACCCGGCAGGTTAGCACAGCAGCAGCAGCAACACTCGTATTCAGCAGTTGCTTGTTAGCTATGTCCGTCGTTATGTGGGCTGCCTCGACGTGTGCGTTTGCTCTTCGCGAAGGCCAGTGTTCGATGACTTGTCAGTCCATACGGAATTTATGGTGGACAAAATGACACCGGAACGTGGTTTTCTCCTAGTAGTCCGGTTTTTCCATGTCAGTTGTCATCACATAAAAGCTGTGTAGACTTATTCATTACATTCGACGTCATGTAGATACTGTAGACTCAGACACTCGTTAAATAAACCACATATAAAACATCCCCGTCAATTCATTGCGTTTGAAACGTAGTTGTTAAATATCTTACGAGGTATCTTTATCATTGCACCGTGCATTTTGTAGTTTTGGTAATACACCAACAAATGCACACATATAGTCTTTAATAATCTAAAATTTACATTAAAATACTAAAACACTCTTACTTGTTTCGATCATACGATCATCCTTAGGGAGCATACTTTGTTCCTTGCTAAAGTTACGGTTTTAAACTGTAACTTTAGCAAGGAACAAAGTATGCTCCCAGAGGATGATCGTATGATCGAAACATGTAGGAGCGTTTTTGTATTTTAATGTAAATTTTAGATTATTAAAGACTATGTATGTGCATTTGTTGGTGTGTTACTTAAATATCTTACCAGATAGTTTACCTGTTCCTGTTCAAAATATCTTACCAGATAGTTTACCTGTTTCTGTTCAAATTCGCGTTTGATATGTCAGGTTTATTTTACACTTTTTTTTTGTACATCCACAATTACCGGACCGAAATTGGACTCGGAAATGTGGGCGCCGCGACCGAAGCGTTACGTGTTTTTCCTCAGACTGTCGAAAGGAGAGCTTCCCGTCTTCAAAATATCACGGCCAACTTCATCCACATTCTTACTGATTCCTCATTTTTGAACATAACCTTTGCAGTTGAGATGTCTTCAAATAATCTAAGATTCATTCGCTACCTGTTGCTAACAAGGTTCGTGCGCTGAAATGTGCTGCTGCTGCCGCCTGGAGACGTTGCAAGTCGTCCTGACGCTGTGCGTGTGGTGTTCTGGTGCTACAGTATTCTTGTCACTCGGTTTTTAGAGGCGTCTCCGTGTCGGCATGCGTCTTTTCCTTACTGAGACGTTGTCAGACCGACGGAATTTCATTCCTCCCAGCCACACACAACTCCGCGCGAGAAAAAGCTGTTAGTGCCCTTAAAGTTAGGGATTTGGACAGGCGGGCGTCAGAGTTTTCTTTGAGGGTTCGGCCGGGGGGGGGGTTGCTTTTCGAGGAGGCGTAAGAAGGGTGAGAAGAGAGTAATAAAGCGACTCATTCAGACAAGCTGATACTGTCAGACGGGACTGTTAAGGAAACAGTCGCTGCCACTGGACAGAATGAGTCTGCGTGATTGACATGACCTACAGCAGCTGCAGACGGAATAATTGTACGTTGTGAGGGACAAATGGCAGAGCTCACGTTGTGGCTAGAAACCGGCAGCACTGAATGCTGGACTGCTAACGGGCTGAGTACAGGTGAGCATCCCGGTATGCGCCATAAAGGCATATGCGAGCAGTGGAGGTACAGCTCCACTCATTCGTAACCTCGGCACTAGGTCGAGGTGACCCGTCAGCTTTACGCCTCGGACGTCTTACCTGTGGAGAAAGAACTCGCGTTATCGACTGAACAGGAGGCTTGCTGGGCCCCAAGCCGGTCCAGACTGTTAGGAGAACAGAAGAATCTTGTGTATCTGCCAGGATTATAACCCCAGACAGCGCTATTGCGGCAACTATAACGGCGCAAGACACTGTGGTATTTGAAATGCAGGAATTTTGCGGTAGCTTGTGGTATATAATGTGATTCGCGTAATTGTACAATACCACCCTAAACGGCAGGTACATGCATATAGGGAACAGTTATGGCATACGATCGTCAAGACAACGGCTCTTAGAAACGCCTTCGATATAATGACACGTAAGTACCAAATTTAACTCTCGCATACCCACTCGACACACTCATGCCGTAGTCCAGAACTGGACACATCACGTGCAGCACAGCCCAAATCCTGTTTCATGGTGTTTGTTGCGCCTACGTCATGGCGCAGTCAGGACAGTGACTGGCCTCCAGCTGAAGGACCGAGGTTCGACTTCCTGCAGGTGAAGAAGGCGTTTTTCGATTCACCACAGGGTCGAGAACGATTCTAGGATCCGCCCAGCCTCTTGTACAGTGGGTACGTGGGATCTGTCGCCGGTCAGTGCGACCGGAGCGTAAATCTGATCATTCGCCTGCGTTTATTGCCGAGGTTAAAAATCTGTTGGATCTCGCATACGTATTCCTGCTTTCGTACTTAAAGGTTAGAGTTTCACTTATCCAACAGAATTTGGATAAATGTGGTAGATAGAGTGAGATTGGTAGGACCATTAGTACTTTTTATTATGCTTAGATGTCTTGTAACTTTTACACTTACCCGTCGTGTAAATCATGGTTTATATTCTCCCCTTGCGAGGCTCCAAACTTCGTCTTAACTTACACAGTGCAAGCTGAAGCCCCCCCCCCCCCCTCCCCCCAGATTATATCCTAGCGCGTTGAGTTATTTCAGAGGTCAAACGTCCGGCTAGAGACACGGAGACGTCCTTCCGTTAATGACCAAGATTGCTGTCCTGTTCTGTTGATAAGCGTTGAGGTATGTGTAGGTTTTCTTACCGAATGAACTTATTAGTTTATAATTAAGTTTATCGTAGATTAACAATTTATTTTATTTTCCGTCACCACAACAAAACAGTGTAGGCTAATGTTATTACAACGTGTTTCGACCCATGGGGGTCATCTTCAGGCTGAATCTAGGAACCTATTTGCATCTCTGTTCTTACAGTGTTGTTTTTACCACTTTGCTGAAATTAACCACTAAATTAAAATAAAATAAATTGTTAATCTACAATAAACTTAATGATTTTCACACACAACGGGATGACTTATTTTAGTTTATTAGTTTATGCTAAAGTTACCTGCACTATTCTGTTTACCGAATAAACTTAGTAGTTTATGCTAAAGTTAACTGCGCTGTTCTCTTAACCGAATAAACTTAATAGTTTTTGCTAAGGTTACCTACACTATTCTCTTAACCGAATAAACTTGTTGTTTCATACTAAAGTAAACTGCGCCGTTCTGTTAACCGAATAAACCTAATAGTTTATGCTAATGTTATCTGCACTATTCTCTTAACCGAATAAACTTATTAGCTTATACTAAAGTTATCTGCACAGTTCTCTTAACCGAATAAACGTATTAATTTATGCTGAAGTTACCTGCACTGTCCTGTTAATCGAATAAACTTAATACTTTATGCGAAAGTTATCTGCACTGTTCTTTTAACCGAATAAACATAATAGATTGTGCTAAAGTTACATGCGCTGTTCTGTTAACCGAATAAAATTAGTAGTTATGCTAAAGTTACACGCACTGTTCTCTTAACCGAATAAACTTAGTAGTTTATGCTAAAGTTACCTGCAGGTGTTCTCTTAACTAAATAAATGTATTAGTTCTGCTGAAGTTATCTGCACTGTTTTGTTAACCGAATAAAAGTATTAGTTTATGCTAAAGTTATCTGCACTGTTCTGTTAACCGAATAAACGTATAAATTTATGCTAGTTACCTGCACTGTTCTCTTAACCGACTAAACTTAGTAGTTTATGCCAAAGTTACCTGTACCCGTATGTTAAGTGTTTATGTGCAAATTACCCTTATTGAATTTTTAAAGCCCAAAGTGCAGTCTGTGGCCAGACGTCGTGTAACCAGTTCTTCTCCATGTTCCTCGCGACATGGAACGACCAAACGTGCCATCAGTATTACCAACATGCGGCCAATAGTTTTTTGAGAACTTGTGAGGTGCGTGCGAATCAAGCCCCAGTTTAAAATAGGGTATTACAATTCAGTATATTTAACAAGCATTAACAGTTTGTCTGTGCTGTTTTTAATTGTATAACGCAGGACGATACGTGACGGCCATGCACAAGGTATGTGTTAAGCATTTAGTGTGGTGTGTCGTTATTGAAATGGTGTAAGTTAGGACTGTGGAATTTTATGTGGACGTAGATTAGACATTGAGAAATGCACACGTGGCATCGAAACTAAATTTCTGACGTCGCATCTGAAAATGTTCGCCTACGTACCGCGACATTACAGTGCTGAAGGAAGGGTTAGGCTGAGAGTAGCGCTGCGTCGTGTTCTGCTTGTTAGGCGCTTTTGCAAAATTTTAAAAAGCGGCAATTAGCTTCGTCATGTCTGTCCGTCCGTCTGTCCGCATAGTACAATGCAGCTCCCACTGGTCGCATTTCCATGAAATTTTACATTTGAAATATTTCTATAAAATCAGTAGAGGAAAGTCAAATTGCATTAATATCTGACAAGAATAAAGGGTACTTTACGTGAAGACCGATGTGCATTTGTAATAATATCTCCCTTAATTATTCTTAGAATGAGAAATATTTCAGACAAAAGTTGTAGAGAACATTAAAACATTCATTGTGTATTCAGTGAATATTTTCCGAAAATCTTGCCGTTTATGAGATACTGTGGAAAAATACGATGGAGCCGGGCAGGACACTTGACAATATACTAGGGTAATTCAGTAAGTAAATTACAAATCCAAGTTGCGACCTGCGTTTTTGAATTAAGTGCGGGAAACTGTCACCGCTAGATAGCAGCCCTATCTAGTTTTATTGTGACGCACAACGATCGGTATGCGCATGATTGTACAGACGTAGCAGCTGTTACAAGTTGGCGGCGCCCCTGAGTACATTACCACGATAGAGCAGCGTGGCGTTGTGCGTTTTTTGTGGGCAAAAAAAATGGAAGCAAAGGATATCCACAAAGAAATTCTGCCCATGTACGGTGAACATTGCCTGTCACGTCAGGCAGTCCATAATTGGGTGCAGAAGTTCTCGGAAGGGCGGACAAGTAT
>Ga0123355_10011356_pt1 | contig 13723 bp, 9 predicted proteins | sample TergutEmb28metaG_3_FD_89872 | JGI IMG/M metagenome (GOLD analysis project Ga0123355, IMG submission 89872) | Embiratermes neotenicus P1 segment gut microbial communities from Petit-Saut dam, French Guiana - Emb289 P1 | ecosystem: Host-associated > Arthropoda: Insects > Digestive system > Gut ...
AGGAATCTGTTACTGAGCCCAGCAATGCGGTCAAACGCAGGAATGGCTAACAGACAGGGGGACGTCGACTTGCGCTTCGCGCAAGTCTCCGCCCCCAGTTAACACTTTGGCTTGGCTTGGCTTTCAAAGGATTATTCATTCAACATCGGCATTCAGCAGAAGACACATTTACAAGACTATTCAAGCAAGCATCAAGAAAGCCCGCAGCAATATCAAGAAGGACCAGTACGTTCCCTACACATCAAGACGGGCAGCCAGTCCGTATCAGGAGGAGTAATTTGGTCGCTGACAGCAAAAGGAGTAGGATTGTCGTTGTCAGTCCAGAAAGGAGTGACAACGTCGTTTGACGCCCTAGCAGCACGACACCCTGCGAGAGCACGGAGGCTGCCATGCCGCCAGCCGATATCTATTCTCCACGGACCGGACCATCAGCCGTCATCGCATTACCAGCCACTCGTGAGCCGTTCGCTAGCAGAAAGCGAAATGCCAGCTGACCACCATCAGCGAGCGAGCAGTGCGGCCATCTGCCCGAGTTCCACACGCGCAGGCGCACTGTGCATCCAGTCCTAGCTCTCATCGGAAGCAGAACCCCAGCGAAACTAGGCAAACCTCTCATTACCAAACTACACGCAATTACTGTACGACAGACTAAATAAATAGCAACATATGTGCTTTTCTGCGACTGTCATTTCACAATCCCGCAGTATCCCACAGATCGATCAGTCTTTTCTATGTACACCTGACCACACTTGCAGGATATGATATAAACCCCTGGAGTCCTCAGCCCCAAGTTGTACTTGACTAGACAGAAGAAGTTAGAGAACTTCCTAGGCAGCAAGTCAACATTCTGCTGAGGCAGCCATATGTCTTCAGGACATATGGCAGGTGAGTGACTAAGGTGGGTGTATCTTTGGGCTTTGATGTTCTCACTGTCAGTACATAATATCTGCCCAAGACTATACCTGTTTTCCCTGAAAGTGGACTTGAGAAACTCCAGCTCATCATGGAGGCTTTCCTTGTCACACAGAGGCCTAGCCCTGTGAACCAAGTTGCAAGAATGCCTTGTATGTTGGTAGGATGGTGATATGATCCAGGGTAGAGGTAGAGGTTTATTTTAGTAGGTTTTTGGTAGACCTTATGGCCCAGAGAGCTGTCCAGTCTTCTGTAGATATCAGTCTCAAGAAGAGTGGGGTAGCCAACTCTCTCTGTTTCCATAGTGAAGTGGATATTCCTGTGAAGGCAATTCAGATGGTTAAGAAAACTCTCCAACTTCTCTGGACCAGTGAAGTTGGAGAAGTTTCTTGACCAGTAGGTCAGTTAGGAATTACCACCATATACTGTGTAACATCCCAGAAGAGCGCAGATCTCATTTACTCTTCAGAGGAAGCCTGGAATCATGCTAGAGCAGAATAATCCTTTGAACAGGCAAAGACATGATGTGGCAGATCATTTAGAATTCAATTCAGCATTATAAATTGCTCATGTATTCCTTTTATGTCCCTGGCTCTAAAAGAGATTCCTTTCTTAACTTCACTTTTTAAATAAAAGAACTTTAGTAGCACTTCTACCACTTATTATTACATAGTCTTCATTTTGTTTTATTAAAATAATATAATGCATTAATTTCACTATCCTGGAATTAGAACGTCGACTCCATCTGTTCCAATGTCATGTAACAGTGGTACAAGAATGCTATATAAAAATGTGTTTATAATTTATTTTGTAATCAGTACTTTAAAATTCAAAATTGCAGTTTACATGATTTAATAGATTTCACGTTAACCATACATCTTCAGAGCACCAGACGTGAAGGGTAGAGTACTGGAATGAGTATATGTGCACTGAAGGAGAACGAAAGCAAGAACTAGACAGAAAAGTTGAAAACTGAAATGTACAATGTAATGTACAATGTACAATGAAATATCTGCAATGAACTAACAACGGGGTATCCCAGAAAATAGCCAAAAGATAATTTTTGAGTTTACTGAATCTAAACAGAAGAATACATAAGAAATTTAACATATATCATGTGCAGACACATCCATATGTTCGTCTTCTCTTTATAGTTGTACATGTCATACTACATTAAAGTCTCATCTTTTAAGTATGTTCTACTACCAGTGTTGTATTTTTTTTTTCCCTCCCCCCACATAAATTTTATGCCTTCAGTGGTCTGTAATGCTACTGAAACTGATGGGTATATTTAAGTTATGACAAACACTGACTGACTAAAATAAATTACACACAGAGATTTGCAAAGAAAATAATATAGAGGCAAATTATACAAATACAAGTTTTTCTGGTTGTTATAGTGGTGATTATTCATATTGTGGTCTTCAGGGTTGTGACAAAAGTCACAATTATATCCACCTACAAGACCACATTGTGTAGACAACAGGCTTAAGGTTACATCAAGTTAAAAGTATGTAAGTAGATTGTTTATCAGCAAGTCATACATTAACTTCAAACTATCAAAGTAGTCACAAAATTGCCATATTGTATAGCTGGCCATTTGTACATGTAAACAGCAGTTAGGTAAATATAAATTATCCTTCATAAGGAGTAATGAAAAAAAAAAATATATATATATATCAATGAATAACAACAAGTTTAAGGAATGAACCCCTGAAATTCAAATGATGACTCATCAGAGTCAACAATGCCTCAATCTTTACCTCATTTAATGAAATTGTTTTCTAGTCACATCTCTCTGTGCAATTCCTTATCAAGGTACAACACTCAACCCAAAGGATGCTGAAATATCCTTTTATGGGTGATACAGTTAACAAAAGTTTGCCATAAAGGGTCAGGATTATAACGTTGACTAATCAATCAAGAGCTGAAATTGAGTTAGACCAAGCCGTTCACGTCGATCATGTACAATGTTATGAGCCCAAGCTTTGCACTCCACTTTCACAACAACATTTTCTGCAACAGAGAAAGAGAGAGAAAACAATGTAACATGAACTGTAACTGTGCTGAGAGAATTCTGTCTCAGTGTGCCATCTTTTGAGATGTAAGAATGTGTATGTTTTGCAGGTGTACCCTGTACCAATATTTTGGAAGAACAAGCCATTTCCAACTTCAGGGATGATGTAGGATAAGGATGCTGTCAGTGTATATGGGCAAGCAGCAAAGGTCATTTTACATCCATCAAAAGAAGACAGAAAACAGAACCTGGTCCAGGCTGACAGGTATGGTGAAGAAATTAAGGGTGTATGTGGTTATGGACCAAGATACTATTTACAAATAATATAACTAACTAACTCCATATATCACAGTCCTACTTAAGAAGCTACCAGTTTCTAAGCTAGTCAAGATATTCACCATGTTTTATGAAACCTGGAGGTTGTTTACCATGTTCACATAAACCTGCCACTTGTCCCTATCCTGAGCCTCATAATCCAGGTCATTTAATTCCACCTTATTTTTTTCAGATCCATTTTAATATAATCCTCCAACCAAACACCAAGGTATTTTTCCTTCACATTTCCAAAAAGACACTATTCTCATTTCTTTTCTTTTAAGTCCCACATGCCCTTGTCCTCCTTGCTTTAATTGAACTAATAATATCTGGTTAGGCACACGAATTATGAGGCTCCACATTGCATAATTTTCACACTCTTCTTGTTATTTCCTCATTCTTAGGCCTGACTATTTTCCTGAGCAGCTTATTCTCATGCATACTCAGCCTACTTTTCCCTTAAATTTAAAAATAATACACACTCATAAATAGAGTGTCCAAAAAGTTACAGTACAGCTTTCAAACTTAGGTGTTTTATAGTAATTGCACTAGAATCATGTCACAAAAGAAAAAATGTGAAAGCTTACCTGTGTTGTTCATAAGTATCCGTGTGAAGCTCATTCAATACTTTACATATGTCTAATTAATATTTCAGTTCATACCACACCCAAATGAGAACATCAACATTCCTTCTGATTCCTTGTCTCAAATACCTAGCTTCATTCATTTTCACATTTTACATTACCTTCTTTATGTAGCTTTATAGGTTAAGTTAAGGACAGATTATGATATAATCCACTGCCTTGGACAGTGATCATTAAACCATTACAGTCTCTCAACAAAGATGTGGTGGCCAATCAAGTCTGGACTGACCCACGTAAATCATTTCCCAAGATTGTTCATGAAAGTTCAGCAAACATTATCCAGGTTGGTGAACTGAAAGAGGTACAAGGTCTTGACCACTTCTGTTTCTCTACCTGAATGTATTACTTTAGCTGGATGGCTATGTAAAACATGTCAGGTGTCGCATGAATTATAAAAATGAATGAAAAATTTCAAAATAAAAAATGGGATTCACCCTGTACTTATCTAGTAAAACTGAAAGACATCTTTCATACACGGCATTATTTGCATATCACGTTTTCTTTCAATACAGTGCATCACATCCAATACTTACAAGAAGACTATTTTATCTATGCAGTATTTGTCACTTCCTGATAGCTAACTTGTCATACGAAACATAGCTAAATGAGTGGTCTGTGAACACTTATATTATCAAAGCAGCATCATCAGCATGAAATGCAACAACACTGCTGCATGTGTGTCCACATAATACAAATGTGATTCAGAAATCTATGATACAAATTTTATAACACAAAACCGAATTTTGTGAACTGGTAACTTCAAGGTGATGCATGATAGAGGAATAGGCCTCACACTTTTCTGTTTAGTGATGTTGCTTGCTTTCATCCCAGTAAATGCAGAGATTCTCAAAAAGGAAGGCGTTACACTGCAGAAACTCCCTTGTTTTTCCATGAAGTTCAATTACATTATGTTATGGTTGGTGTATGGTGTGTTACAAGTGCAAATAAGAATATTGGCCCAGATTTTCCTGAGACCACAAATTCACACACATACTTATTCTGACACCATTTTTTGAACACCTATCAGATTACAAGTAAACCTATGTCATTTCCAGTATGACAGTGCAGCACCTAACAAAGTGAATACCTCTGTGTTAATTAATGACTGTTTTTGATGCTGGAATAGTATACAGAGGACTGTGGCCTCCTTGTTTAGTATACTGGATCCTGTGAACATTTTACTTGTCTGGAATGTTAAAAATTAAACTGTGCTATAAAAATCCTTGCACTTAAGACAATCTGTAAGAAACACTCAGGATGTAAGGCCTTCAGCGTTACCAGCAGAAATTGAATGTGCAATGAAGAAGATGTGTTGTTAGATGTGAAATGTAACTGCAAGCCCAAGGAAACCATTTCCAATATATTCTTTAAACAATGTGAATGAAAACCTAATACAAACTTCAACACATCAAAATAAAAGGTGTGATCACCAGCTCATGGCAATTCATAATAGTTGTCGGAAGTGACCAGTGATAATGGTTGGATAAAATATTTGCGTTTGAAATACTAGCAACACTTAACAGAAAAACTACAAAATCAACCATGTGATGATAGCACCTATACTTCACACTTACTTGAAATATTTTTGAAGTGTACGGCAACCAGTGGGCTGAGGTAGTTCTTCTCACCCAAGAATGGGAAATAGTACCCTGGAAACCCTTGATAGGGTTTGTACTCAACATTTCCGATAAACTCCTTGTCAGCAGGATCCATTCCTTCACAATTCACCCACACTGTGTTCAGCTGTAATCAACACAACACCAGAATTTTGTACATAACAGTTTTTATCTATTTGTACATAACTTCGTTAATAATCACCCTACTAAGTTTATCACAGTAATAATAGCACTGTTTCACATTTTAAGTCTCTTTTTCAGCTACTACACGTGGATGGTTTATCCTTAATAAGGGTGTCATTCTTCATACACTCCACTGAATAATATTACTGTCTACTCTTACACCATTTACAGTTCCTGTGATAGCTTCAAACAGGCCATAAACACCTATTTCCCAATCCTTTCCAGTATTATATTATAATTATTTCATATAATTTCATACTACACAACCTCTGCAGTTAATACAAGATTAGCGACTAACCTCCTGGCCAGTTTCACCTTTCCAGTCATCTGATTCCCTGAAACCTTAATAAAATCAAAAGAATTATCTCTCAAAATTTCTACTGAACATGGTATTATAAATTTAATAAACTTATAAGTAGATTTGGTTTTCATTTACAAGTGGAGAAGCCCACATCAGTTTCACTGTTAATGCAGAATATATCTGCATCCACATCTCTGAGGGTGCAAAAAATGTCATGGCCAACTCCATCTCCTGCCCAATCAAATTTTGTGGCAACTCAGGTGTGTTGGAGTCACAAGCAGCAGGTATTTCGTTATACAAGTTAGCCTCAACCCTTGCCTGTGCTTGGTACACAATGCCCTTACTTAGTTCAGTAAAATAAATCAAAGAGGGCCAAAACCTTGTGGCCTAATTGATCTCCTCTCTCATTCTGGAAATTTCTTATTAAGGAAGTTGGTATTGTGTTTGCCAAATGTGGAATGATTGTAGCCTGCTGGAACAAGTAACCTTTTTAGGTATAAGGCACTACAATAAAAACTCAAAACATAAATTCAGGACATTATGAAAGTAATTTATTTCTCATTTAATGAATCCTGAAAGCCTACCTGCCCTTGATAAAAGAAATACACTGTCATACTTCAGTATGTATCAGTCAATTGAACTCTAAAAGCCTAAATTTTACCAATAAAATGAAACCTGAATAGCCAACCTCCATTTGAAAATACCTGTCAAAAGAAATCTCAAAATCTAAGTTTGGTTCTATAAATATTTCTGCCAAACTGGGTATCCTGCACTAGTTTAGTTTAGTTTAGTTTAGTTTAGTTTATTAGACCAAAGTATCATACATATGATAGTGGACTAATCAATTTCTAGCAATACACAATAAGTCAGATAAGTCCAATAGCAACTTAACACAGTATTCTGCAAATTATTTCAGAACCGCTTATATATAGGGTAATAAAACTTAAATTAGATACAGAGCTAATGAGGTTACATAGTTACAAAGCTACAAATTCTTCCACTGAGTAAAAGTAATGAAGAAGAAGAAGTGATTTCAATTCCTTCTTAAAAGTCTTATAACTATCTATTTGTTTTATGTAGCCAGGAAGTTTGTTATACAATTTAGTCCCCATATTTATTACACTTCTCTTATATAAATCAGTATTGTATGATTGGATGTGGATATCCATCTTTCTTCGTGTATTATGAGCATGGATAAGACCTGAACTGAAATGTTTCTCTTGCTGAAATGAAACTAGAGTTTAAACTCCCAGTGGATTTTGTGGATTTTCTTTTCTCATTACACCTCCAAACCTAACAGTGGTGAATTACATGTTATTGGTTCTGTCATGAGTTGTGGGTACTGTGCCTTGACTGTCAGACAACACTGTTTTATTGGCAGCCCTGGTATAACTTTGTCTAGCATATAAGATGTCCAAAGAAATGAAGTGAGGACGGCATGTATTTTCATAACTACATTACCATGTTAATAAAAATATATTGCTTTGGATAAAAAAAAATAAGAATATTCTGAGTTGTTACTGATTAAATGTTTGTAAAATGTTACATGGTCCTCCTAGTATGAACTACAACATAATGTAGTTTAATATCACATAAAAGTGCCTTTTCAGCCCTTCCAAACAGAAAAGCATCAAGGAGGAAGCATTCATAGTTTCCAGATTACCAGACCTTGAAGATACGGGTTTTCATAGATAGCCAAGTCAGAAATTCATCACAGATTGTTCAAATGGTAAAGAAAAGTACCTTGACATTTTCTGAAGTGTCTATGGTAAAACTTTCATGTTTTTCTTAAATATGTTAGTAGACTCATGACACAACCTGCCTGGTTGGGAATTGAATGGGTTTTTCTGCATCTGAACTGCTTTAAATGTTTATGAAACAGCTGGCTGTTCTTTGATGGTCAGCAAGTTTAAATTGGCTGTATAATATTATAGAACTGACAGTTCGTTCTTCCATGTATTGTGATATTACTGTATTGATTTTAAGTTGATTATATACTTTCCTCATATTGTATTTATGTATTCTTTGTCACCATGACATTTGCTTTGATGTGGCATGTATAGTGTGTATTTCTGTATTTTTTTGTGACAAATTTGGTATCCAATAGGTTTGCTGAACCTTGTATGGACATGATGAATGTACAAAATACGAAATGAGAACTTACTTTTTTATGGTTATTCTCTGTCTCATTCTTAATATGATCTTGTAGACTTTGGGGCATATGTTCTGGTAGGTCAGATATATTCTTATAATAATCAGGTTCCCATTTGAGTATCTGAAACAGAAAACTCATTCGTCACACAAACAGTTTGGGTGCACTGAAGACTCCAATACAAGAAAGCACTTATTTTGGGGCGGTTGTACTATGGAAAAGATTACAGGTGTTAGTTCACAGCATTTATCAGGGTTTAAGATAAGCTACAAAGGACAACTATGATAAATACAAGTACTTTATAATAGCCGAAGAAATACTCTTTAGAAGAGCATCAAGGACATGGAATGGGTATTATGTTCACACCAATGAGTAGGCACAAAGTGTATGTATGTTGGACAGAAAGGTATCAATGTGTATATGCACTACATTGTTACTGAAGAGTTTACCTGTATTGCAGACATAATTTATGTCTGTTTTCTCCCATAGTGCAGATAAGTGGGCTGATGTTTTGAGGATACAATTTAGAGTCAAATTCCTCCTGCCCCACATATTTGAATTTTACAAAAAAACAGCCAAGTCATTTCAATTTTGGTTAAAATGGGACAAAAATGGACACTTGTTGTGAAGACCTATATGCATGTCCAGGCACAATTCCAGCCCACATACACTTATCATCCTATGATAAAGACAAAGAAGGCAATGAAAAGAAGTGAGTTTTGTTATTAGAATGTGTGGTGGACACCGCGGGGCTGGTCCACCCACGTAGCCAGGACAGTTTATTGCCCACACGCCACCTCCTTATAAACACTGAGACAGATTCGCGAGTGAAGTGGCTAGTGGAAAGTTTTAGTCAGTGTGTGTGACGCGCAGTGAGTGCAGCAAGAAAGCGGCCGGTAATATACAGTGTGCACGCGGAGAAGTGGTGCTTACATGTGTGTATTGTGTGTCGGGAATTACATACCAACCACAACCACAGCAGAAACCACATTGGTGACCCCGACGTGATCTAAACACGCACTGTCTGCCGACGTGATACTTCATGCAACAAGAAGCGGACACTTCAACACGGCCGGAGCAACCGCCCGATTCGACTCTTACGCTCAACCGCGTCGGTATTCGCGTTCCGCCTTCGTGGCCTGAAAAGCCCTCCTTGTGGTTCGCGCAGCTAGAGGGACAGTTTGCTTTGGCGAACGTCACACAGGACGCGACGAAATTTTACTACGTAATCTCACACCTCGACAACAAATATGCGGCGGAGGTGGAGGATGTCATAACCAATCCCCCACCCACAGGCCGTTATGAGAGAATCAAAGCTGAGTTGATTAGACGTCTGTCACTCTCCGAGGAGCAGGACTACTGCATGGCATCCCGCCTCCATTGGCATGATCGAGAGGCTACACCGTCAGCTGAAGGCCGCCCTCATGTGCCATGCCGATGAGCACTGGGCCGAAGCTCTTCCGTTAGTCCTGATGGGGATTCGCAGTGCGTGGAAGGAGGACTTGAAAGCCTCATCAGCCGAACTGGTGTACGGTTCACCCCTGCGGCTACCGGGGGAATTCTTTGCCACTTCCCCCTCCGAATGCACCGACGTCACCGACTTCGCGTCCCGGCTGAAGGTCCACATTGGAAAGCTTCGCCTCATACCTATTTCCCGGCATGCTGCGCCAACCACGTTCATTTTCAAGGACCTGGCCGCCGCCTTGCATGTCTTTCTACGGCTTGGTGCCCTCCGGGGAGCCCTCAAAGCCCCGTATGTCGGTCCATACAGGGTCCTCCACAGGGGCGACAGGACCTACACCATCGAGGTCCAGGGCGCTGGGAAGAGTCTCCATTGACCGCCCGAAGCCGACGTACGTCCTCCATGTTGACGCAGAATCAGCTACACCAGCTTCACCACCAGCCATTCCTTCCGGCATCACGACTCGCTCTGGACGACGAGTACGCTTCGGTCTCAGCGAGGGGGGGGGGACACCGCAGACTAGCCCACCCACGTAGCCAGGATAGTTTATTGCCCACACGCCACCTCCTTATAAACACTGAGACAGATTCGTGAGTAAAGTGGCTAGTGGAAAATTTTAGTCAGTGTGTGTGACGCGCAGTGAGTGCAGCAAGCAAGCGGCCGGCAATATACAGTGTGCACGCGGAGAAGTGGTGCTTACATGTGTGTATTGTGTGTCGGGAATTACATACCAACCACAACCACAGCAGAAACCACAAATGCAATACAGCTTTGTAGAATATAGTAAATAAGGTATATAATTGTTATAAGAATGTACAAATATAAAATCAATATTAATTTTTTTCACCATTATAACACAAACTAAAAAAATAATTAGACCCCTGGTTTAGGAACACTCAGTTATTTTAAATATATATGTTTTCAGTTAAGATGTCATTAGTTTAACATTGTTTCATTGTACTTTCCTTGACAGATAATATGTGACTGGTCTGTTTGCAACTGTCGGTAAGTTATAATAAGAACTGATGATACATCTATCACTTACACCAGATTCTGAATCAGAGGATACCAACTGCTGAGAAAACACAATGGAGGCAAGGGAAATACCTTCCATTTACTAAAATTTGTGGTCTTCTGTGTAGGCAGGTACCAGGAATGTGGGAGTAACACACTACCTTCTCTTGTCATAAAAATATAGTATATTCCTGCAAAACACATGACACCATATAGTCTAGTAGGTGGATATCAATATTTCGGGAGAACATACTGCCTCCATATACCTTGAAGAAGGAGACAGTATCTTTCTTCAAAACACTGGTGCCAATACACCAGACTACATGGTCTCATAACCAGAAGGTCACAATTAGAATTCTTGTGTGACACTATTTCAGTCAAGTCCCCTTAAGTCCTCTTAATATTTTTCTATATATATTTCTGTATTACTCCACTCGAAATCCGCTGTCACTACCTGTACCTTTACTGACAATGAAGGGGAGCAGAATGGAGGAAACTAATAGCTGTAGTAAAAATACTGTAATATAAGACCTGTATTAGGATGACAAATTTACTGTGTTGACACCTGGTGATGAAAATTCTAATCATGAAGAACAGTAAATCACTTGTAAAATTTACCACTATGGTGAAAATAAGACATGTAAGTACATGTTACTAGAACTCAAATTGGATCATATTGACATCTGCTTAAAAAGACTTCATAATTAAATATGATAAAATGAGCATCGATCTGCCAGAGTGGATCTTGTAGTGTTTATCAGGATTTTTGTTTCATCAATCCAGTCAGCTCATGGATGCCAATAGGATTGTGCACCATGTTAGCTAGAGATAAGGCAAGTGGAGAAATCATTAGTACAAATGTCATGAAAACCTTTATTACAATCATCATAAAAATTAATTAGAAGACAAACCTTGTTAAGCTTAATAAAGATACATGGCTCACTGCTGTTATAACCAAAGGTTTCGCCAGAAGTACATGGTGTCCAAGCACTTATATTGACAGCACACACTGTGTTGTTCTTCGACTCAATCCCATATTTACAGGGACTAACATTCGTTTTCTTTGTGTGATTCTTGTATTCTGAAACCAGAACATCATGACTTACAACTCTGCATTCTCAGGCCTTAAAAAACCGACTCAACTGCTAATCCATTTTGATTAAAAAATCAAGACCAATAAGTGGAAAAATCTTTGAGTTATTCAATAATATGCTATGAGCTTCCAATACTGTTATTTCAATAGGATATCTCTATACATATCCTGTAGCTGTTTTACTGATCCTTGGCTGCATATGTACAAAGTTGCAATTACATAGAAATTCTTAATATAACAAATGAATTTAGCATGTACAGGTGCAACTGAACAGATGATAGAAAAACTAAAATGTGATACAGTGAAAACCGCAATGTCTGGCACCAAATCATCCAGAGGGCTCTATTGACTACAAAGTCTAGTACATTTCGCTATTATGTCAGACTGAGCACACCACACTGACTCCAAAAGTTCAACCACTAATTATTTGTGTCTTGTTGGTTTACTTCTTAACAGTGTGTGTACACCATGTTACAAAAGCAGTGGTGAAACATGAATAGAAATTGTGGCAGGCAGAATGTGACAAACTAAATGGTTAGGTCTGTCAGTGAGAGTGCTAGGTATGCTAAGAAGTACCTTACATATAACATTGTACTGACTGACAACCCTTTGTTCCTGCAGGTGTGTGATATCACAACATTACTATGTTTGAAGTATGATTGCATAGAATCTTACAAAATGAACAAAAAAACACTTCAATACCTCCTGTTAATGTATCTGTGTTTTCGTATTCTTATGTAAAGTCTGTTTGCTATGCAGTGGTGCCTCGTGCTACTTTCGTGTGATAGAAGTGGGGCTACAATTATTACATGATTTATGAGAAGGCCTAATACAGCATTTATTTCAGCACACCCAGTCATCCCATTATGTATAATAGAGCAGAGTTAAATTTTCTCACAAAAGTTTGCATTCTGCTTCATAATACCAGTAATAATTAAATCAGGTTTTCCAAGACCTAAATTCATAATCTCCGTCTTCTCAGAGAGAGTTAATTGCGAAAAATTTATGTCCTGTAAATACTTCACACTGTTCTTGTCAGCCTTTATCTTAACATTGCAGCTACTAAAATCAAAACCTAGACAGATATGGCTTCAAAAAACTGGTTACCAAATTCCACCGTTTGAAACATTAGGAAAAGTACAAACACATATGACTGCCTCCTTTCAACCCTTTCAACCCTTTCAACCTTCACACATTCCGGCACACATCCCATCTGGCTGCGACCTTCCTGCTGCTGTTGTACCAGCACTTGGCACAGCTGCATTTACCCGACGCGCATAGCCTGTTCTCTTTCTGCAGTGCTTCTAGCCAGTTGCGAGTATTGGAATTTAAAATTATATTATTCATATTCTTTTAAACAACCACGTATCTTGTAATAAAAACTTTTATGAAGATATTTAGTGTAATTTGTCTCAAACTGTTTGAGGAGGGCTACAGGTCTTAAGGACGACCCACCTCTGTTTCTATGACTGGAGGAATGAATTACCACATTACACACCTTCCAGAAATTTTTCCAAGGCCATGGTCCAGTGCTCGTAGCTATCCTGAGAACTGGCATTGTACCAAATCAGATTACTTTCTTCGTGTACAGCTGACATAGGACGATACCCAAGACCTGAAATGAAGCCAGCTGCAGTGTAATGTTACAAATACATCCACACAACAACCTGGGCCAGTGCCTCCGTTCTTGGCTGAGGCATCACCTAATGTATGAAAATGGTCTACCAGATTATGACATGTAAAAATTCATAATACCAGTTCATTTTTTCGTATTATATTGTTATTGGTTGTTTCTATATGTAGAGCTATACTAAGCTCACATTAGAATATTAACCTTTTAAAGTCTAGTGGTTTCTTTACATACCACCAGGTTTAATATTAAAAAATTCTACATTCATTCATTCATTCACTTTATTTTCCGTATATCCATATACAGGTAAAGTACCAAGGATGTGGAAATTGTCAAAGTAGTTGTATAAATATCTGTTAAAAATACAGATGTCAAATGCTTAAA
>Ga0123355_10011357_pt1 | contig 13723 bp, 12 predicted proteins | sample TergutEmb28metaG_3_FD_89872 | JGI IMG/M metagenome (GOLD analysis project Ga0123355, IMG submission 89872) | Embiratermes neotenicus P1 segment gut microbial communities from Petit-Saut dam, French Guiana - Emb289 P1 | ecosystem: Host-associated > Arthropoda: Insects > Digestive system > Gut ...
CGGGTCGGCACGATCAAGGAGGTACCGGGGATCCGCACCTACGTGAGCGTGGACGGCGGCATGAGCGACAACCCCCGTCCCGTCCTCTACGGCAGCGGGTATGAGGCTTTCCTCCCTCGGGCCCCGAAGGCCGACCGCCCCCGGCGGGTCACGGTGGTCGGCAAGCACTGCGAGTCGGGCGACGTCGTCGTACGCGACGCCCAGGTCCCGGACGGCCTCCGGGTCGGCGACATCCTGGCCACGCCGGTCACCGGTGCCTACGGGCACAGCATGGCCTCGAACTATAACAAGGTGCCCCGCCCCCCGGTCGTCTTCGTCCGTGGGGGCGAGGCCCGTGTCGTCGTCCGGCGCGAGAGCTACGACGACCTCTTGACCCTCGACGTCTGATTTTCTCGCAGGTTTCCGTGCGCGGGCGGTTCAGCGCCCCCGACCGTCAGTGCTCCTCAACCCCGAGCTCGGCGAGGAGCCTGCTTCGCAACTCGTCGAAGCCCGGATCGCCCCGCCGGCGGGGGTGCTCGAGCGGGATCGGGAGGTCGAGCGTGATCCGCCCGTCCACGAGGACGAGCGTCCGGTCGGCGAGGAGGACCGCCTCGTCGACGTCGTGGGTCACGAGGAGAACCGCGGGGCGGTGGCGGGCACAGAGATCCTGCAGCAGGGCGTGCATGCGGATCCTGGTCAGGGCGTCGAGTGCCCCGAACGGTTCGTCGAGCAGTACCAGCTGCGGCTCGCGGACGAGTGCCCGGGCGAGCGCCACCCTCTGCGCCTCGCCGCCGGACAGGGTGACCGGCCAGGCGCTGGCCTGTTTGGTCAGGCCCACCTCGTCGAGTGCCGCCAAGCCCCGGCCTTTCAGGGCACCGCGAGAGCCTCCCGACAGGCCGAGCGTGACGTTCGGCAGCACGCGGAGCCAGGGAACAAGCCGCGCCTCCTGGAACACCACGGCCCGCTGTTTGGGCACCAACACGTCGCCCTGGTAGCCGTCGTCCAGGCCGCCGAGGATGCGCAGCAGGGTGCTCTTGCCGCTTCCGCTGCGTCCGAGAAGGGCGACGAACTCGCCCTCGCCGATGGTCAGGCTGAGCTGGTCGAGCACGACACGACCGTCGAACGCTCGCCGGATGTCCCGGGCATCGACCGAGACCCCGCCCGGGGCCCCGGCTTCGTTTCGGTCGAGGGTGAGCGCCATGTTCACGCCCCCTCGAAGCCGCGGCGCCAGGCGAGCAGGGATTTCTCGAGTCTCCGCACGATGAAGTCGGCGATGAGGCCAAGGACGGCGTACACCGTGCAACCGAGCATGATGATGTCGGTCCGACCCCACGTCTGAGCCGCGTTGATCAGATAGCCGATGCCGCTCTTGGCGTTGATCTGCTCGGCGACGACGATGATCAACCAGCTGTGCACGAGGGCAAGGCGAAGTCCGACGAGGAACCCGGGGAGCGACCCCGGCAGGATGATCCGGCGGATCAGCCCCAGTCGGCCCAGGCCGAAGGTTCTTCCTGCCTCGATGAGTTTCATGTCGACGCCGCGAATCGCCGAGTAGGTGTTGATGTAGATGGCGAAGGTGACGCCGAGGGCGATCAGGAAGATCTTCGGGGCCTCACCGATGCCGAACCAGATGATCACCAGCGGGAGCAGCCCGAGGATCGGCACGGAGCGGGCGGCCTGGACCAACGGATCGATCAGGTCTTCGCCCCAGTGGAACAGCCCCGACAGCACCGAGATCACGAGCCCGATGGTGACCCCGAACGCCAGGCCGACGGCCACCCGCTCCAGGGAGATCAACAGGTTGGACTGGAACTGCCCCTCCGCCCACAGTTCTCTCCCCGCATTGACGACGGCGACGGGCGACGCCAGCTCGATCGGGGTGAAGACCCCCTGGCTGCACACCAGCTGCCAGATGCCGAGCACAGCCAGGGGAGCGATGAGCCGTCTGGCCCACCGGGGGATGGGTATACCCCGGTGGGTCTTGGCGGGGGTCGGACGGACGAGCACCGCGGCCGGTGCCGCGGCCAGCGCCCCGTCTGCCCTCGGAGCTTGCAATACCTCCACGGTGCTCATCGCCGATCAGTCCGCTGGCGCGAAGACCGGCGTCTGAACGAAGGGCACGCCTTCGACGAGTTCGGACTCGCGTCCGTCGGGGCCGACGGGCACCTCACCGATCAGCGTGACCCGGTGGAGGACCCGGACGTGGTCGACGTGGTGCAGGTCGCGCGGCGCCAGGTGGGCGGTGGCCCGGTTGTCCCAGAATGCGACGCTGCCCGGCTCCCAGTGGAAGCGGACCGTGTATTCGGGGCGGAGCAGCTCGGTGAAGAGATGCTCCAGGATCCAGCGGCTCTCGAGCGGCGAGACGTCCAGGATGTGGTCGGTGAAGGTGGGGCTGACGAAGAGCGCCTTCTCACCGGTGCGCGGGTGCACCCGGACGACCGGGTGGTTGGCGACGAGCGCCCGCTCCTCGAAGCGCTGGCGGTAGGCGCCGCCTCCCTTCAGGCCCTGCCAGTCTGCGGCGTAGCGGTGCTCGGCACGCAGGCTGTCCACGAACCGCTGGATCGGCTCGGAGAGGCCCTCGTAGGCGGCGACGAGGTTCGTCCAGGTGGTGTCTCCCCCGTAGGGCGGCAAGATGTCGGCGCGGAGGATGGAGCCCGCCGGCGGGTTGACGGCGGGCGTCACGTCGGTGTGCCAGCCGGAGAAGAGGCCCTGGTCCCGCCGCCCGGGGTTCTGCTTGCGGTCGATCCCGAAACGCTCCGCGGAGCGACGCTCGTCGACCGTGTAGATCTCCGGCGCGTCCTCCGGGGGCCGGTCGTCGTGCGGATGGGCATAGGTCAGCTCGCCGAACTGGCGGCCGAACGCGATCTGCGAGGCGTGGTCGAGGTGCTGGTCGCGGAAGAACACCACCTTCCACGTGTCGAGGGCGCTCTTGATGCCCTCGAGCGTCGCATCGTCGAGGGGCTGGGAGATGTCGACTCCATGGATCTCGGCGCCGATACGCCCGGCGAGAGGGTGAATCGTGAGGTCGGATTTCACCGTGGTGCTCATCTTTTTTGGGTTGCTCCTTTTGCTCTTATTCGGAGTTCGCGACGAACGATGACCCGGTCAGCCCTGTACCGCCTGCCCCTTCCCCGCCGTCACCTGGTTGAGGATCCCGTTGGAGATGGCCTCGATCTTGGTGCTGTAAAGCGGGGCGACACTGAAGGATTTGGGGATCGCCCCGGACTTCACGAGCAGCTTCACGACGCCCTGGAGCGCGTTCTGCTGCTTCTTGCCGATCGGCACGAAGTGGGACAAACCGCCGGCCGCCAGGATCGTCTTGGCCTGCTGCGTCGTCTGGTGCTCGACGTCGACGTAGTAGTCCTGGATCCACTGCGACCTATGGGACCGCTCCCAGATGTTGGCCTCGATGTCCCGGCGGATGTAGTCCTTGATGGCCGCCAGCTTCCCGGGATTGTCGAGGGCAGCGGTGGTGGCGACGGTGTAGCCGTAGGCGGGTGGCTTGGTGGTCGCGTTATTGGCGAGCACCTTCGCGTCGGGCTTCTGCTCGAGGTAGTCGGTCTTGTACTGGACGCTCAGGATGGAGGCGTCGGCGTTGCCCGATTCGATCACCGTCCCGAGTTGCTGGAGGGTGACGTTCACCTGCTGCACGTCGTGCTGGGTCAGCCCGGCGGTCGCCAGGGCTCGGAGGGCGAAGGCCTGCTGGGCCGTGCCGGTGGTGTAGGCCACCTTCTTGCCCTTGAGCTGCGCGATCGAGGTGATCCCGGGCCTGGCCACCAGCCACGAGCTCGCTCCTTGAGCCAGCGAAGTGAGCACGGCCTTCACCGCAAGGTGCTCCCCGACGGCTCCCTCCGCCGGGGTGTCGCCCATGGCGCCGAGGTCGAGCTTGTCCGAAGCCAGGGCGGCGTCGATCAGGGGGCCGTTCGAAAATTCGACGAAGTTCACCTTGTAGGGGGCGCCCTTCAGGAGGCCCGACGACGCCATGAGTGTCTCGGCGGACTGGTTCTGGTCGCCGACGTTGAGCGTGATGCCCGAGGGGATTCCCCCCTTCGCCGCCGGCACCGCTGCCGCACTCGACCCGGCCGTGCCCGCAGTGACAGACGCAGCGAGCGCTGCGGCGGAGCAGACGGTCACCGCGCGCCGGCGCAAAGCTCGATGTTGCGAACGAGATGGCATTTGGATCCTCTGGCCTCCAAGCGTGACGTGCGAAAGAACGGATGACCGAGGAACGGGTGACCCTGCCCCGATCACCGAGCTAGCTCATAAAGCTGATCGTTCTGATCATCTTTAGGCTGAATCGCACTAGGGGCAAGCTTGCTTCCGCATGGTGGGAGTGACAGCGGCATCGTCGGCGCCGCTCGTCAGCTCACGACCCACCTCCCGGGCGAAGTACTGCAGTGCCGGGACCAACTCCTTGACCAGCTGGTCGGTGAGGCGGGGAGCGCACGCCTGAACCCCGACCACGCCGATCGCGGGATCCCGGTCCGAGGAAAAGACGGGAACGGCCACCGCGCGCACGCCTTCGGCGTGCTCCTCGTCGGCGAGGGCGAACCCCCGCTGGCGGGTGAGGGTCAGGTCGGCCATCAACTCGGTCGCCGAGGTGAGAGTGCGGCTGGTGAAGCGCTCGAGACCGTGCGGGTCGCCGAGGGCGCCGCGGTGTCCCTGGCGTCCGAATGCCAGCATCGCCTTGCCCACGGCACTGGCGTGGGCCGGCTCGTGTTCGCTCGGCACCTGATGCTCGCAGACGCCGACGGTCGGCCGCGCACAGAGCACGGTGATGACCCCGGGATCTCCCGGCAGGCAAAAGCTCACCGCCAGCTTGATGCGAGCGGCAAGTTGATAGAGGTGCGGGGCCGCGGCCTCGACCTGCATGCGGGAGATCGCAGGGCGGGCGAGGGCGACCATGCCGGCACTCACCTGGTAGCCGTCTCGCCCGTGCCGTTCGAGCAGGCCGCCCCTGACGAGCGCCTGGGCGATGCGGTACGTCGTGCTGGCGGGCAGGTTGGCGCGCTCGGCGAGCTGGGCGAGGGGGAGTCGCGGCACGGCGGTGCTGAAGCAGTCGAGCACGCTGATCGCCCGTTCCACCGCCTGCGCTCCGCTGCGCTCCGTCACCCCGAGGGCCAATGCCATCCTCCAAAGTAGATTAAATCAGTAAGGTTTAACCAGTATCACACGTCGGGGCACGAGGGTCCACCCCGGAGCGGCCGGCGCTGCCAGAGGTGGCGGCTTGCTAGACACGGGGTCATGGCAGATCAAAGGCCCCCGCATCTCGCCGCCGACGAACTCACGACCGTCCACGACCTGCTCCAGTTCCAACGGGAATCGCTGGTGCGCAAGGTGGACGGTGTCTCCGAAAACGATGCACGCCAGTCACCGGTGCAGAGCGGCACCAGCCTGCTCTGGCTGATGAACCACATCGCCCGAGCCGAGCGGGGCTGGATCATCCGTCGCTTCGCGGGGCTCGAGGACAGCGAGCCGGACGTCGCCATCGGAACCGCCGATACCCTCCCTGCGGCGGTGGAGTTTTATCGCCAGACCTGGCGTGAGGTGGACGACATCGTCGCTCGAGCCCCCGGTCTCGACGAGCGGGCCCGGCGCATGGAGAGCGACCGTCCGCCAGTCAACCTCCGCTGGATCCTCATGCACCTGCTCGAGGAGACCGCCCGCCACGCCGGTCACGCCGACATCCTCCGCGAACTGCTGGACGGCTCGACCGGCCGCTGAGGCTGACTGTCACACCCCCCGTCTAAGTTTCTGGGCATGCCCACCCTGCCCTCTTATGACGAATTGCCCGTGGTCCCCGGCGCGCCGAAAGGCTCGTCGTGGGGGCTGTGGGGACCGGACGACCGCCTCGGAGCACTCAACCTGCTCACTCCCGAGGCGGCGCTGGCCGGCGCCGCCTGCGTGCGCGACGGTGCGGTGTTCAACCTCAACCTGGAGCTCGAGCTGCCGGGCCCGCCCCTGTTCCGCCGGGAGCGGCTCGAACACGTGGTGAAGGACCTGGGAACGATCGGCCACGACGACCTGCTGGTCAACATGAACACCCAGAGCTCCAGCCAATGGGACGGGTTCCGCCATATGCGCCACCCGGTCGTCGGGCACTACAACGGGATCGCCGACGAGGAGCACGGCGTGCACTTCTGGGCCCGCCGCGGGCTCGTCGGCCGGGCCGTGCTGGCCGACGTCGAACGTTGGCGGGCCTCGGCCGGCCGGCCGATCCGCCAGGGGGAGGCCGACGTGATCACCGTCGACGACCTGCAGTCCACGCTCGATGCCGAGGGCGTCGAGGTTCGCCCCGGCGACGTGCTCCTGCTCCGCACCGGGTGGCTCGGCTGGTACCGCTCGCTCGACGAGCCCGGCCGCCAGGGCGTGTCCGAGGGCCGCTTCCGTGCCCCGGGTCTGGAGCGGGGCAGGGTGGCGGCCGCCGCCCTGTGGAACCTCCATATCTCGGCGGTCGCCGCCGACAACCCTGCCGTCGAGGGTGGTCCGCCGCCCGGCCCCTACGACAGCGAGACGGCGTCGGGATGGAGAGACGCCGACGAGGCGGCCGAGGCGATGCTCCACTTTTCCCTGCTGGGTCTGCTCGGCATCCCGATCGGCGAGATGTTCGACCTCGACGCGCTGGCCGAGCACTGCGCCGCCGACGGTCGCTACACGGCGCTGTTCACCTCGGCGCCGCTCAACCTGCAGAACGGGGTTGCGAGCCCGCCCAACGCCCTCGCCGTCAAGTAGGGAGAAGCCAAGGTGGGCAAAGGTCGTTTGATGGCCCGACCTACCACGACCGTCGGGCCCGTGGCGCCCGGCGGGCCGGGGCCGTCGGGGCTGCCGGCGTCGAAAGTTGCCCTTTGCCCGACTTGATTACCCTGAGGGGCCATGGACGCCACCCACCTCCGTGTCGGCGTGCTCGGCTGCGGCAACGTCGGCGGTGCCTTGGTGCGGCTCCTCGTGGTCGACCGGGAGCGGATCGCGGCTCGCACCGGGACACGCCTCGAGGTCGGGGCGGTGGCGGTGCGCAGCCTTGCCCGCGATCGGGACGTGCCGGTGCCCGAAGGCCGGCTCACCACCGACGCCGCGGCGGTCGTGGTCGACCCGGAGATCGACATCGTCGTCGAGTTGATGGGTGGCATCGAGCCCGCCCGCACGCTGATCCTCGCCGCCTTGAAGGCCGGCAAGCCGGTGGTCACGGCCAACAAGGAGCTGATCGCCAACTGCGGCGCCGAGCTGTGGGAAGCCGCCGCGAACGCCGGGGTGGACCTGCTCTTCGAGGCCGCCGTCGCCGGCGGGATTCCGCTCATCCGCCCGCTGCGCGAGTCCCTCGCCGGCGAGCACATCCGGCGGGTGATGGGCATCGTCAACGGCACGACCAACTTCATCCTCTCCAAGATGAGCGACGGCGGCGCCAGCTACCACGACGCCCTTGCCGAGGCCCAGAGCCTGGGGTATGCGGAGCGCGACCCGACGGCCGACGTGGAGGGGTTCGACGCCGCGGCGAAGGCGGCGATCATCGCCAACGTGGCGTTCGGGGCCCGGGTCGTCGCCGGCGACGTGTACCGGGAGGGAATCAGCGGGATCACCGAGATCGACATCGCCGTGGCCCGGCGGCTCGGATACGTGATCAAGCTGCTCGCGATCGTGGAGCAGCCGGACAGCGACGTGGGCCCGGTGGGCGTGCGCGTCCACCCCACGATGATCCCCGCCACGCACCCCCTCGCCGCCGTGCGGGACTCGTACAACGCGGTGTTCGTCGAAGGGGACGCCGTCGGCGACCTCATGCTGCACGGGAGGGGGGCGGGCGGCATGCCCACCGCCTCGGCGGTCCTCGGCGACCTGCTCGACGCCTGCCACAACCTCGGGATCGGTGCCGCAGGGCGAAGCGTTGCGCTGAGGGAGGTGCCGCTGCGGCCGATCGACGACGTCCGCTCCGCCTATTACCTGAACCTGGTGGTCGCCGACCGGCCCGGGGTGTTGCGGGCGGTGGCCGAGGTGTTCGCCAACCACTCGGTGTCGGTGCGCTCCATGGAGCAGGAGGGAGCCGAGTCCGAGGCCTCGGGCGCCGATCTCGGGGCCCGGCTCGTGTTCATCACCCACCGGGCCGTCGAGCGCGACGTCCAGGCCTGCCTCTCCGATCTGCACCACCTCGACGTGGTCCGGGAGATCGGCAGCCTCATCCGGGTGATCGGGGCGGCGTGAGGCGCGTCCGTTGAGCGGAGTCGGCTGGAAGGGGGTCATCGAGCAGTACCGCTCGTTCCTGCCTGTCTCCGCCGGCAGCCCGGTCGTCACCCTCCACGAGGGCGGCACGCCGTTGCTCCCGGCGCCCCGCCTCTCGGCGCGAACGGGACTGCGGGTGTTCCTCAAGTTCGAGGGCGCGAACCCGACCGGGTCCTTCAAGGACCGGGGGATGACCCTCGCCATCTCCAAGGCGGTGGAGGAGGGAGCCAAGGCCGTGGTCTGCGGCTCGACCGGCAACACCTCCGCCTCGGCCGCCGCGTACGCGGCGCGCGCCGGGCTGACGTGCGCGGTGCTTATCCCGGACGGGTACATCGCGCTCGGCAAGCTCGCCCAGGCGCTGATCCACGGCGCCAGGGTCCTGCAGATACGGGGAAACTTCGACGCCGCCCTGGACATCGTCCGGGCCCTCGGTGAGTCGGCGCCGATCACGGTGGTGAACTCGGTCAACCCCTATCGGATCGAGGGGCAGAAGACCGGGGCCTTCGAGATCGTCGATGCCCTCGGCGAGGCGCCCGACTACCACTGCATCCCGGTGGGCAATGCCGGCAACATCACGGCGTACTGGAAGGGTTACCGGGAGTACCAGGACGCGGGGAAGCTCTCGAGGTTGCCGGCGATGCTCGGGTTCCAGGCTGCCGGGGCCGCGCCGCTCGTCGCCGGCCACCCGATCGACAACCCCGAGACGGTCGCCACCGCGATCCGCATCGGCCGCCCCGCCTCGTGGTTCGGAGCCACGGCGGCGGCGTCGGAGTCCGGTGGCGGCATCGCCGCCGTCACCGACGAGGAGATCCTCGAGGCCTACCGCTACCTCGCGGCCGAGGAGTCGGTGTTCTGCGAGCCGGCCTCGGCGGCCTCGGTGGCGGGACTGCTGAAGAGCGGGTTGCCGGCGGGGTCGACGGTGGTGTGCGTGTTGACCGGCCATGGGCTGAAGGACCCCGACATCGCCATCGGCCAGATCGCGGTGCCACAAGCGGTGGACGCCGACCTGGCGGCCGTCCGCAACGAGCTCGGAATCTGACCGGATCCTGCGCGGCCGCGGGGGCGGCCGGCGGGGAGAATGAATACCGCTTCAGCGCCGCAGTGGCTACCATGCTCCGCGTCGCCGCCCGGTCAGCCGGACGGTGGTCCGTCCCCCTTTCGGCGTCGGTACCTTGCTGGTACCTCCCTGTGGTATCGGCACTCACAGGTGCCCCCTCGGGTGGGGTGCGAGGAAGGACGGGGCTGCCGCTTTCGAGGTGTCGTCGGATATCGATCTCCGACCAACTCGCCGCGGCGAACCCGAAGGCCGCCGTCCGGCAGATTCACCACGAGCGGAATCGGAACAAACGAGGTAGTCAATGAGCGAACCGCAGCTCGAACGCTCCGTTCTCGAGGCCAAGGAGCGGGAAGAGCTCTTCGCCATCGCCGAGGCACTCGGCACCCACCCCACCTCCCGCGCCCGCAAGGGCGACCTGGTGAACGCCATCCTGCGCGCCACCGGCGTCGAGGTCGGGCCGGAACCCGAATCTCCCCGCCGACCGCGCACCCGCAGGACGACGGCGAAGCCGGCGGCCGAGAGCGCGTCGGCCTCGGCCGAGTCCGGGAATGCAGAGCCGGGCGGTCAAGGGGCAGAGGGCTCGGTCGCGCCGGTCGATGCTGCAGCCAACGGGACGGGCGAGGGGAGTGAAGCGGCCGAGTCCGGCCGGCTTCCCTTCGACACCGACGAACCGTCTGCTACGAGGTCTGGCGAGCGCGACCCCGGGGACACCGTGCCCGGGGACTCTGCGGCCGGGACCGCCGAGACCGCGCCCGCCGCGAGCGGGTCCACCGGGCCGGCCGGAGGGCGTGGCCCGGGTCCTGCCGGCGGCACCACCCTCCCAGCCAATGGCAACGGTGGTGTCTCGCCCGCGCCGGGCCGGCCCGCCGGCGCACCCCGGCCACCCCGTCCGCCGCGCACCGGATACATCGCCTCGCCCGATGGCGGGACCACGGGATCCGTCCCGTCGTCCGCCCGTGGCCGCGCCGGCGGAGCCGAGCCCTACCGCGGGGGGAGCGACCAGCCCGACGGGCGGCCGGCGTCGGCCCCCCCGGCCCGGCCGCCTGCGCCGGCCGGGCGCACCGGCTCGGAACCGGGCGCCGGTTCGGCGGCGAGCCCCGTCCCGGCCACGTCTGCGGGCTCCGTTCCGTCCGTCACCGTCCCCGCCGGCGAAGCGCAGGCCGGTGGCGGCGCCGACCCGGCGGCACCCGCTGCGTCGAGCAGCGGAGAGAGCGGCGAGCCACGCCAGAGGGCCGACGGCGAAACCGGAAACCGGCGCAACCGTCGCCGGCGGGGCCGGGACCGCGGCGAGCGCAACGTCGAGCGCGACCTACCCAGTCAAAACACCGACGCGCCCTATTCCGGAGAGCCGTTGCCGGTCAGCGGCTACCTGGATCTGCGCGACGAGGGGTACGGCTTCCTCCGCACCCAGGGCTACGTGGCCTCCCAGGCCGACGTCTACGTGTCGATCAGTCAGGTCCGGCGGTTCTCGCTGCGCAAGGGCGACTGGCTCGAGGGGGCGTCCCGCCCGGCGGCCGCCACCGAGAAGTACCCGGCCCTGCTGCGCATCGACACCGTGGGCGGGCTCAGCCCCGACGATGCCCGCAGTCGACGGTCCTTCGACGACCTCGTGGCGGTGCCGCCGACGGAGCGGATCCCCCTGGAGCGGGACGAAGACCCGACGGCTACCGACGTCCGGCTGATCGACCTGTTTGCCCCGCTGGCCCGTGGCCAGCGCGCGATCCTGGCCGGCCCCCCAAGGAGCGGCAAGACCGGTGTCCTGGTCGACATCATCACCTCCCTCGAGGCGGCCCACTCCGAGCTGCAACTGCTCGTGCTGGTGGTCGACGAGCGGCCGGAGGAGGTCACCGAGCTGCGCCGCGCGATCCGCTCCGACGTGGTCGCCACGACCTTCGACCGCCCGGCCGAGGAGCACGTGCAGGTGGCCGAGCTGGTCATCGAGCGGGCCAAGCGGATGGTCGAGGGGGGAGCCGACGTGGTGATCGTTGCCGACGGGCTCACCCGCCTCGCCCGCGCCTACAACCTGGTGCCGTCCGGTTCGTCTCGTGTCCTTCCCGGCGGGATCGACGCCGGCGCCGTCCAGCGCCCCCTCGGCCTCTTCGCCGCAGGGCGGAATATCGAGGACGGCGGGTCGTTGACACTGCTCGCCACCGCACTGGTGGACACCGGGAGCCGGCTGGACGAGGTGGTGTACGAGGAGATGACGGCAGCGGCCAACATGCAGGTTCGCCTCGATCGGGAGCTTGTCCGGCGAAACGTGAGGCCGGCGATCGACATCGAGGGGTCGTGGAGCCGCAACGACGATCGGTTGCTCGACAGCGGTACCCTGGAGCGGGTGCGAACGCTGCGCCTGCGGGTCGAGGACGGGCCAACCTCGGCGGTGGAGGACCTTCTCGAACGGCTCGGTAAGACGAAGTCGAACCAGGAGTTCCTCACCGAGGTGGCTTCTGAACAGCCGAGCGGCGCCTGACCGGCGTGCCCCGGGCCGCCGGCGGGTTCGGCAGGGCACGGTGGACGAGGGCGCAGCGCCGAAACCTTTGAAGGAGACAGAACGATGAAAACCGAGATCCATCCCACCTACGTCGATGCGAAGGTGACCTGTTCGTGTGGGAACACCTTCACGACCAAGTCGACCAAGCCGACGCTGACGGTTGAGCTGTGCAACGCCTGCCACCCCTTCTACACGGGGAAGCAGAAGCTGGTGGACACCGGCGGTCGGGTCGAGCGCTTCGAGCGCCGCTACGGCCGGCGGGGCAAGAAGTAGCCCTCCGTCGGGGCCCCGCTCGCCGGGGCGAGACACCGGGGATCGACGAACAGCGCCTGGCGCAGCTTCGCCAGGTCAAGCTCGCCGCCCTCGTCGAGGGACAGTGGGGCCCGCCGCCGGCCGGCGGGCCCGATTCGTCGCGCCTGGCCGTGCCCTTCGTCGGCGGCGCCAGCCTGAGCGAGCGGGGGAGCGGGCGCGGCTGGGTGCTCGACGACCGCGGGTCGATCGGCTCCCTCGGCGCCGCCCTGGTGTGGGCCGGCAGGCACCAGGTGACCGAGCTGCATCTGTTGGTTGACCGCGCGGCGGCTCCGCGCCGGGCGAACATGAGCACGCCCGATTCGGCGACCCCGCCCGAAGAGGCCGTCGTCGGGGCCGTGTTCTCACCCGGGCCCCGGGGTGTTCCAGCCTCCAGCGTCGGGCCCGCCACGGGTGCGCCGGCGGAGGGTGCGGGTGATGTGGCCGGGGTGCTGGCCCGGAGGGCTCGGCTGTGGGCGGTGCCGCCGACGGTCTGGACGGTCGCCGGCCGCCGGTTGGTCCCGGCGGAACCGGCCCCCCTGCCCGTCCCCGTCGAGCCGCCGGCCGCCGCTCGGGAATGGGTCGGCGTCCTCTCCGAACACGGTGCCGAGGTGGTCGTGGAGGGGGGCGTGATCACCGGTACCGTCCTCGGGCTCGAGGTGGCGCGAGTGGTCGCCGACCGGGGCGGCCCGGGATGGCACGTCGAGGTGGGCGTGGGCCGGCACGACCGGGAGGCGACGCTCGAACTCCGACGCGACGAGCCGCTCGATGAAGCCCTGGACCGGGTGGTGACCTTCGTGCGGCGGCTACGGGTCGCGGGCGCGGCGCGGGGCCCCGCCAACACGCTGGCCCGGGAGCGTTGGCTGCGCTCGGTCGTGATCGCCCGCCCGGAGCTGGCTGGCGCGGCCCGGCTCGAGGCGGTGTCGCCACCGGTCCTCCGGCAGGACCTGATCCGTCCGGCCCCGGCCTCCGCCGCGGGGGTGGACCTCGACGGCTCGCCGATGGTCGTGGTGTGCAGTGTCGGAGTGGACCCGGATCTGGTGCCCACCGCGGCCGACGCCCGCGACCTGCTCGAGCGGAGCGGGTTTCTGGCCCACGGCGAGTCCGCCCGGGCGGCAAAGACCCGGCTGGTGCTGGTCGTCCCCGAGGGGGACGACTACCCGGTCACGAGGGAGCTGGCGGCAGCGCTGGCGGAGCCGGCGGAGATCACGGTGGTGCCGCGGGACTGGGCGAACCTGGTCTGAGCCCTGGTTGGCTGCGGCGCCCTACTCCGTCCTATTCCGCCGGCCGCTCGGCCCGCAGTGAGTACTGGAGGGGGAGGGTTCCCGGGCCCGGCCAGGTCCACGCGCCGGCGCCGTAGGGCACCAGACCCCTGAACGGCCGCCACGTGGTGAACGGCCACTCGTGCAGGAACCGGATCACCATGCCCGCCCGGATCAGCGCGGTCACGACCGAGCCCAGGGGATGGAGCCATTCGTAGGCGAGCCCGCCGGCCACACCCGGAGGCCGGGCCGTCGCAAGACCGTCGCCCGAGGCGTCCGGCCCGTCCGGCAACGCGTAGGTGAGGGGGCTGGCGGCGACCACGGGCTCGGCAGAGAAGTAGTCGAGCACCGGCTCCGACGATTCCTCGCCGAGGACGGAGGCCACAGGATGGAACTCCACCAGGTACAGCCGCCCACCGGGCTTCAGCAGGCCGTGCA
>Ga0123355_10011358_pt1 | contig 13722 bp, 14 predicted proteins | sample TergutEmb28metaG_3_FD_89872 | JGI IMG/M metagenome (GOLD analysis project Ga0123355, IMG submission 89872) | Embiratermes neotenicus P1 segment gut microbial communities from Petit-Saut dam, French Guiana - Emb289 P1 | ecosystem: Host-associated > Arthropoda: Insects > Digestive system > Gut ...
ACCAGCCTACCATTGGAAAAAGATGTTGTTATTACAGGGGATATAGAAGTAATCCTCTTTTTCTCATCAGATGCGCCGGATACCGATTTTATCGTGCGAATAACTGAGGTAGATGAAAGCGATCGGTCAATAAAGTATGCTGATGGCATGATAAGTGCCAAATACCGCGAGAGCTTTGAATCTCCGCAGTTTTTGAATAAAGATGAAGTTTACAAGTTATCTATACGAACAACAAAAATATCTAAATTGTTTAATGCCGGAAACCGAATACGACTGACAATAACTTCAAGTGCAAAAAATTTTGCGTTTCCAAATAGTAATACCACTGAGGGATATGATAGCACAAAAACAGTTATTGCAAAGAACGCTATTTATCATGGTGTTCAATATCCATCTCACATTATTCTGCCTTTGGAGTAAGGCTTTTTGAATGCATCACATGCCATCTAATACTAATCCCTGTTAGAAATCGTTGATAGCATAACCAGTTCGATAGCGTCACCACTGTGCGGCAATTTACTAGCATTATGACTATCTCAGGTACGCCATAGATACAACAAATGACAACTCTTTTATGAATCAAGAGTTGTCATTTGTTTTTATGTTTTTCGAATGTATTGACCATTCGCATAATTTTGTCGCTCTCTCGAAAAGATACCGAGCACAACTTGCCCGCTGCATTTTCGTAATCAATCTTCAGGCGTTCATAACTTTTCTCTTTTTTTCTAGGAGTAAATATCATGACTATCCCACCAAAAAACGAAAACATACTGACCATTATTTTAAACACAGTATTGTCACTGAGACCTTTGCTTCTTCTATGACTTCCGGGCGGGTGTTCTTCAATGGAGGCAATCTTGTGTATCGGTATTTCAAAATGATAGATTAAATCACTACCGAGATTATCAATTGCATAAAACATACTCTCAGTCATTACTAGCTCACATATTGCATCAGGATATGAATCATCAGGCGGAAGTAGTCTTGCAGTTATCCGGCACAATATTTTTTCGCCTTTAAAACGTCTCTTCATACGCAGGTTTACCGCCTTCTGATTTTATTTTTGGCACGCCAACTAGTGCCAAATCCGAACCACTTTGAAGTGTGGTCGGATGGGTTTGTGGTGGTAGTCGTACTGCATTAAACAAAAATGACCGTGAAGACGGCTTCACGTAATGCAGGTATTGTGGAGTCAAGATCCATATATAACATATAATTCAACTACAACTTTTACTACAGTATAATGTTATTGACCGAAATGCAACTCTCATTTTTGAACTAATATTACAGATGCTGGATATTTTGTCAATATTTTGTCAGTTGTTAATAGTGAAATATCTTCTGAAATTGATTGTGACAATAAAATCCTATCAAATGGGTCTTTGTGTATCATCGGTAGTGTTGAGGTTAATAAAGTGTGTTCTGCTGTAATTGGCAGTTGCCTATAATCACTTTTTTGAAGTGAGATATATAGCGGATGTGGGTCTATGTTAAAGTCAGGTCGATTTAATCCGCGTTTTATGGCTATTTCCCATATGTTTGCGGAACTATAGTACAATTCATTCGACTCATCGAGAATATATTTTTCAGCAGTGGAATGTAATGTATTTCCTGCTGCCAACAGCAGAATATTCGTATCTAACAGTATTTTCATTCTACATCCTCGAACAGTTTATTAATTTCAGATTCACCCATCCGATCAAAGTCATCAGGGATTTTCGGCACATTACTCATGAATCCAACACGTTGCTTTTTCTTTTGCGTTTGAATGTATGGCGTAACTGTTACGACTGGTTTACCAGCTTTTGCAATAATAAATGCTTCCCCACTTGCAACTAATGATGAAAGATTTGTTTTTGCCTCATGCATATTAACTTGTAACATTTAACACACCCCCTAGTTAGTCTAGTTCTTAAACTAAGTTTAACTGTTTGTTGCAGAAATGTCAAGCTAATTTGTGTTTTACAACTCAATTACTTTCTTTACAATGCTTGCTGTGCAATGTAAAGCGAATATATTAACGATAATGTTTTATATAAACAAAAACCAATTGTTCTAAAATACGAACTTGTGGGTTCGGATTTGGAACGAGTGGTTATGTTCTGGCACACCAGTTAGTGCCAAATCCGAACCACTTTGAGGCGTGGTCGGGTGGGTTTGTAGTGGTTGTTAATCGCTAGTATTAAAAAATCGCCAACGTCCAGGTTACACCAATACAGCAACTACACCATCATCATAAAGGGAGATTAGCCCATATCTACCAAATGGAATTAGCATTTCACCACTCCTTAAATCAAGTAACCCAACATCTTCTCCATCAGCAACAACTAAATACTCCTCAGAGTAGTCACGAGAATGCCAGAAACTAAACACCGTTTCATATTTGCCAAGAGGAATTAATATTTCCCCTGTCCTGAAATCTACCACACCCCAATTTTGTAATCCTGATTGCACAATTGCTTTGCTCCTTGATAAAAGCACTACTGCATGATGTTCTTCAGAAGAAATAAGATCGCTGTCGGTTTCCAACTCTACAATTGCAAATGACTCTCTCGTCCTACATGTCACAAGTGCAACACCATCAAACACTTCACGAATTTCATCAATATCACCGGGAACCCTTCTTTTATAGCCGGTTTCAAAATCCATGAGATACCACACATCATATTCCCTTACAGCTATTGAACCATTTATAAGGTAATACCAAATAGTTTGTCTGCTCCAAAAATTATTGCCTACGGAAAAACTGTCTACAAGTTCGAGCTCCTTATCACTTGAAAATCTGTATATATAGCTTCTCCCACCACGAATCGCTTCTACACCCACAACATCGCGTGACATCTCATCAAAGATTGGCCTTATTCTCAGATATCGGAAAGGAAGCACCTCTCGACCGCTTCCAATTTCGATTATACCAAACCGATACACATCACGTTCTTCTGCAATCGTTTCTCCTCCTGCAACTCGAGTAACGCTTATAACTGTCGATCCTTCTGCGACTATCATACCGTCAAACACTTGATGAATTCGCCCAAATTCACCGGGAAGAATCACCTTTCCTCCACTTTCAATGTCAATCAAATCAAACTGCTGAATGCGCCTAATAAGAACCACTCCAGGTTCAACTTGAAGATTGCGCTCTATAAGTGGGTCATCATCGCGAAAAGAGATCAACTCTCTTCTGGCTTCGATATCGACTATAGAAATTGTCCTGGAATTAGTCTGCACCAAAGCAACACCATTTTGAACATCATAAATTCTTTCAAAATAAATAATGTATCCCGAAGAAACATTTTTCCAAAGAAACCAAGCAGCAACAAGTACTACACATATAGAAATTGTAAGAGTCACAATTAGAATGTGCCGTTTCTTTGTTACCGAACTTGACTGTTTACGTAAATCATCATTATTGATTTCATCAGAACTTTTCAATACAGAATCTCTCCTCTACCTTTAAAACCATTTTTCCCGAAAATCTCTGCCAAATATTTCCTTATTATATCTTATGGCTTGCATCAATTAAAGGACTATTTTTCATATACTCGGTTAATATACTCGTCGCCCACATTCTGAACTGTACGCCTATGTGTGAACGCACACGATATCCAATGGCTAAAATCGTGTCAAGATTATAATATTTCACATAGTCATATAGATAGGCAAATGCCATAACATCTTTTGCATATAAAAGATAAGCATTACCTAGCGTCTGGAGAATTTACGCTGAAATTCATCGAGCGACGAGTGGGAAGTGTGAACACGATCATAGATAATTTATTCGGCACATCAAAAAGGGCTCTTACTAAACCAATCCTGCTCTTGCCAGTGTCTTATATCTGCCACAGCTGATTCATCACTTTGTGATGCTACATCTTTTTTTAACATACTACGGCGAATGTGTTTCCTTTTCGCGGGCTACCATGAACAATAACAACTTTCATTGACACACCTCCATATAAACTATCAATTCGCTACATCACAGTATTTTTTGATAGTGATTGCATTATTGTTGGGAATTAGAGTTAATAAAAAAGTGAATTCACTGCTTTGTTCGTGTAGAAATATGAAAATAAGTTCATAGTGACGTGGCCCCTTTCACAGCTTTCTTCTGCTGCAAGCACTCATGCTTTTTATGTTTGCAGCAAAGTCTCTCTGTCATTATACTTTGCTAATGTATTGCATGCAATCACTTTTCGTGGCAAACTTTGGGTATATATTTAAAATTCACCATAATATAAAACAACTGCTCCACAAACGAACATGACTGGTTCGTTTGTGGCAACAGTTGGTTATATTTTGGCACGCCAACTAGTGCCAAATCCGAACCACATTGAAGTGTGGTCGGGTGGGTTTGTGGTTACGATTTGCCAAAACAGCAATCTGGCTACACTATAAGCAACACGCAGTAAGCTGGGACATATCTTTTCAGCAATTAATTGGGTAAGCAGGGTTGTTCGGTTGGGCGGTCATCGTCGGGACCACAACCCATCTCTTGATTTCCACTGATTGTAACACATTCTATGGTGGCTTCTTCTTGAATCGTTTCGTACTTATCCATTTCATTAACCTTTCTTTCATTATTTCAGTACCACTCAGCATTTTTAAGTACTGTTTGAGAACCAATTATATAATGCTACTTGTAAATTTTTGTATATTGTGGCATTTATAGCAGACAAATATCTTTTGATGTTTGTCTTATAACTTGTTCAATGATTGCTCACTTATTCTTCTCGTTTCCAGTCCAACGTGTCGCCCGTTCCCATAGCACCTCCATTTGGTTTTTATGAATATTGTACCACTTTCCGTCATTTGGAGTGAGTTCAACGCTTGGCATATGATGACTTTCTTGATGATTATTGAACAGATATGTTGCTCGTATCTCGCCATAATGTTCGTTCATATCTATAGCAAAAAATGTTGTTGGCATAAATGAATCTATTACTCTAATTTCGATATTTTCTACTTCTATATATGGCTTCAAATGAGACGTTGTTATTCCTTCTGAGCCACTGTTTTTTGATTTGTCATAGATTTTAATCATTTCATCACTATAAATCAATAACCGTATTTTATCCAAATCAACACGACGTGCAATTTCAGGCAAATACTTATAGTAGTTTATGAGTGTAGCTGCACTTATATACATTTCTTTCTTTGCACGTTTAGTTACTTCAGGCACAGGCACACAATCATCTTCGTGTTTCATACTCACCGCACCTTTTGGCTTTTCCAGTTTTTGAAGTATATCGTCCATATAAGTGATTTTCGTAATAAAGTTTTCAGCAACAATCAATGTAAACATTACCCCGATAACTTGATGTGAATAGCCTTCAAAGAAAAATCCAATAAACAAAGCCACAACAGCAACAAAAAAAATAATGACGTTAATCCAATTAGACTTTACTGCAAAAAACCTTTTTACTCTATTCTTCATGTTCATTGTGAGAAACCTTCCTTACGATATTTGTGAAACTACTATTACGCTGAGCCTTCATGTGTTGAAACATAAAATCCATCTAATACGTAAAGGCAAGAATTCATTTCATACTTGATGGTTTACACTTTATAAGACATAGGATTTCAACTCAAAAATACTTGTTCGATGGATTACAGCCGGGATTGCATTCATCCCAATCGCATGGATAGCAGGCATCGGGGTTACAAGGATTGAATGGCGAGCATTCTGCCACAACTGCACTTTTTGATGTTACGCACTCGATAGTGGCTTCTTTTCTGTTTACATTGTGCTTAATTGTCACTTCCTTAACACTCATTCAAAAACTCCTCCTTTCTAATGAAAAATTCAGCATTGGTGAGAAATAGCAAAATATTTTCGCTTCGCACTAACATGAGTGAGGTAAAATTGCAATCAATTTATTTTGCCCAGTACCTATGAAATAAAAAGCTCTTTTGTACAATTACTTATATCAAGCCAGGCTCCTTCATATGGATCATAGCAGCATCGTGGTTGTTTACTTGCAAAATCACCAGCAATAGCTTGGGCCAATGGACGACAATCGTGGCAAGCGTAACGGAATTCACAATCTTTACAGCCATCCACTTGGTCTAAAGTCATAGACCAGAAAGGTGACGCAGCATCTAAAATCGCATCAATGTTCTCATCTTGTATGTTTCCAATAAGAGAATTACGCGCAAAGATACAAGGAAAAACATCTCCGCTAGACGTAATAGCAATTTTGCCACTCCAACAGGGATTCCAGCGTAGATTTCGGATGTACTGCTGCTCTGTAATTGAGAAGTCCGGCGAGGTAATATAGCGTTTTTTCAAAATGTCGACATCGGTTACACAGTTTTCACCACTTACGCATTCTGCAACTTTTCTAATGGTATCGTAACCTTTAAATTTGTGTCCTAAAGATGATATATAATTTTCAATTTCTGTGATATAAGCTTGATTTGCTTTCATCACGATAACCGACACAATAGTCGGAATATTATGTTCTGCTAGAAGATTAAGAGCTTTTTGCGTCTTTTCAAAGCTTCCCGCTACTTTTGTAACCGAGTCATGGATATCCGCGTTATGCCCATACAGAGATATTCGAATATCGGCTCCCACTTTCTTGACTAACTGGATAAAGTTCTCATTTACAAGTGTCCCATTCGTAAAAACACATATATCATCCATACCAATCTCTTTTGCGTAGACAATTATCTCTTGCCATCCTTCGAAACACAGAGGTTCACCACCTATGAGCTGTATTGATGTGCAACCAATTAATTTTAAGTTATAAATCACACTTTTCCAATCACCTATAGACATAACTGAAGCATTTGTGTAATTATTCACTGATGAACCAAACTGTCCATAGCAATGTATGCATTTTAGATTACACTTTGTAGTCAGCTCCAACCACGCAAAACGTAATCGACAATCAGGAATATCAATTTGTTTTCTAAAATTTCTAACTGTATCAGTTTCTTCCACCAGACCTAATGTTTCTAGCTTTTCAATATATTTAACCCCTTTCGAATCAAGCTTATCTGGTCTAGCAATGAAGCTCTCAACAATTTGTTTGCCAATATTATTCAATGCATATACATTTGAGTTAGCCAAATCATAGATTGCTGCATTTTTTGCACCCTTTACAAACACACATGTTTCTTTCAGTGATTTCGGCATAAACTACGTCTCCAATCAACACATAGCATAGATATCGCATCATGCGACTCCTTTAAATCAGTTCTCAAAAGACATTATAGCTAGTTTAAGTAAACTCAATTCATAAGCATTCAATATCTCAAGTACCTTTTCACTATTCTGCCTTAAGTATTTAACAGACTCTATTGTTGTCATTGTGCCAAGTGACGGAAAGTTTTTTTCAAGCATATGGATTGTATCAATAGGAAACCCATACTCTACCAGAGACAATCCGAACTCCGTAGTCGTTCCTAGCTCGAAAAATCGGATTATTAGAGACATATTGAACTCAGACATATCGTATCCACGAACCACACCGGCATATGAAAAAATAGCTTCAAACAAACACAATAGCTTCGGCACTTCATATTCAACAATATTGCGAATTTGATCAAATGAGCTTATATAAGCTTTATCAATTGTTATTAAAGGATCCCTATCGTTTTCTCGTTCACTTTCTATATGTTTCTGAACGTGATACTTAATGATTCCTCTTGTTCCTTCATAACTATACTTTGATACCACGGAATAGTATATATTTGCTTTATTTTTTTCGAGTATTCCGGAGTTTTCAAATGTCTGTAGTATCTTATCAATTAATTTTTCACTCAGAAACTTCTTTATGTTGCTTGAATTTTTCACAAGCACTTCAAACACAGAGAAGTTTTCAGACTTCGAAATGAATGCTAAATATCGCTCTTGTATATCTCTAGCGTATAGTCTATTTTTGATGAAAATTTCATCCGGCAGAACATCATAATTCAACTCATTATCACGAATAGATTTTTTTGCCTGATTTTCATCAGAAAGATCTTCTAATAAAGTGTTATCCAAATCTACATTAAGCAATTCGACACTACTATACGTAGGGAAATTAAGTCGTAGTTCATCTTTGTTTTCTATATCCCGCTGTTTACGGTCAGTGTAAAACACCCTTCCAATATAATGGCGATAATATCGTCCTGCTCTACCTTTAATATTTTTCAACGTAAAAGCAGACATTGTTTTATTGCCAACACTATTATTTACTATAACTATATTTTTGGCATTGGTGTTTACTCCTTCAATTATTGTTGATGTACAAAAAAGATGCTTTATCTTCTTTTCGTTAAACATTTTAAGTAGTTCGTTTTGAATATATTTGGGGAATTTTCCATGATGAATACCGTATCCATTCTCAAGAGCAGATATAAGGCTCCAATACTCTGCAGTATTTTTTATCTTATCTACAGAAACTCCATATTTTTGTTTTAAGTGCATTATAAAATCTTTACATAATATTTCAGTGTTATCTATAGTTATCGGTAAAGACTGTATGATTTTTCTTACATACTGCATAGAATAAGCTGGAGTTGAACAGTAGAAAATCGACTGCCCTAAATCATTTTCATTCAAATATTTAATTATCCCAACTACTTTTTTCATAGTCGACAGAGAACCATTGTCATAAATATTAATTTCTTGTTTTCCAAATATTGGATGAATTTCTGATGAGCTCTTTTTCCATGCTTCGATTTCTATTCGCATCGTTGGCTCAAAATCAATTTCCATTGTAGAGATTTTATTTTCTTGTATATACCTCTTTAACCCATCTTCAGCATTTTTTAAGCTCAAGTAGGGGCCTGCTAAGTAAAACTCCTTTACATCACGAGACAGTAGGTATAACGCTATTCTGAACGCTTTTGCTCGACTCCCATTGTTGTCTTTGATCCTCTGCTTACTCCTCATTGATTTTTTATCACATGAATCCTCATCCATACTAAAATCTTCATCAATCTTATATACTTCATCAAAAAAGAAAAAATCAATGGTTAAATCCTGATTATCTGACAACAGTTGTAGTACCCTTTCAGGAGTCAATATAAAAATATGCTTATCGTCATTGCAGATATTAGAATATACATTGTTAACAATTTTGTACTCTGACTCCAACGTGTTTGTCAATACTTTCATATTGCCAGTATTTTCATTTAGCAATGCAATAGTCGGAAACACAAGTAAGATGTTTCTGTATCTATCCTGATTCAAAAACAAAATCTCACGTAGGATAAATGTCTTTCCAAAAGACGTTGGCGCACTTATCAAAAGACGCTTCGTTTCAAGGCACATGAAATTATCAACGATTTCCTTTTGCTTTTTATCTAAAATATTATTTGGAAAGACTTTTGACGAGTAATAGTTTTGTATAGCCTGCTGTTTAATGTCATATGCTCCACTAGTTGAAAACTCCTCTACTGAAATAGGATTGTGCCCTTTTATATAACCAAACACCCTGAGTTTCTTCGAAGCTTCAAAGATTACAGTTTTGTATAATTCATTATTTTTGAATTTTTCATTTTCTGACAAATAGCAAATTAAATCTCGTATTTGTCCTTCTATTGAAGATGAACCATCGTAATTATTAATCAAATCAACAAGCGTATATAGATGTTTCATTAGTATACAACCCCTTTTTTGAAAACCGCTATTTGATTCCTAATATATGAAACATCTTTTATCGGGAATACATAAAAAACCACTTCATACGGTAGTTGCAAATCAATCGAGTATGTTTCAGGATCAAAGTATGAGCATATGGTATTTGCACATGCGTCAATTTCTTCCTTCAGCAGAATTGGGTCAGTATATATGTCATTTGTATATGCCAGTAGGCAAGGTATTTTTACCTGTACATTACTTTTATTTAAAATATTAAATAGCTCAGTTGCTTTTCTATCTTTTGAAAAATTTAATTTTTGTGCCTCAAAGCAAAGGTCATTTATCTCATCAATAATCGATGATAATTCTGGAGCTTCAGATCTTTCTACAATATAAAACGCCGTATTCGCAAAGTATTCAGAAGAATATTTTGAATTTAAATCGTATTTTGTACCGCTTTTACAATAGTTCTGTGCACCAGTTTTTGCTTGACCAAGCCACAATGTTATACCTTTACTGCATTTCGTAAAATACAAAGCATCATATCCAGTTATTTCAGTTGCTTTATTTGGTTCAGTATATTTGGCACGTGCTATCAACTTTTGAGTAGTAGGTTCATATACTTGAATAAGTAAATCGAGCAATATTTCTCCAAGTGTACCGTCAGTATTTGCGTTAAATCTCTTTGGCAATCTTTGTGCAAAGGCATATTTCGCCGCAACATGCAAATCATCAAACCATGCACTATCTTTAGATAATATCTCGTTTTCAGAAAACGCATAGAATACTGTGTTGTCAATTATTAGGCTATTTAAGTCATCTAAAGAATTACTGTGCGCTCGATGACTAAACGGCTTATAAATAAATGTCTTTTTATGGCTTGAATATTCAATAATAACCGTAGTCGCTTTATCAGCTACTAACATTTTATATAATTGCTGATATCTTAATTTTGACATGATGTTTATTATTCCTTATTATGATAAAAATGCAATTGAGGTTTTCTATGGGTATTAGTATAATTATCCAGCTCACACAATTCCCTGTCTTCATTAATTACAATATTACTCATGTTGCATGAAATGACAAAAATTTGTAAAATAATTCTGCATTAAAAGACTGCACACCATTTTATAGTGTTAAATTATAGCATAACTTGTCGACAAATGGCAATAAACTCAACAAAAAACTATTGGTTTGTAAAACTTGCTGAGCAAGCAACTTTGTTATGGAATGGTACATACTAATAAGTTTTGATAAGCATGTAACTATAGCTCATTTGCTCACCTCCGTTGCCGACTCGTTTCATCAATCCACTTCACAAACTCGTCAAACTGCAACTTTCCAGCACGACAGTCATTACGTTTTTACAACGCTTCTTCTCTCCAAATATCAAAATCTGTTTTTTCCATATATCCCATCTCAACACGATTGGTAAGCCTGTCATACGCTTTGCTATGTGCCAAGAGAATAGGATCTTTTTTCGTTTCTTTAATGCCACAAGATGTGCTCCGACTTTATTACACGAATATTCTTGCCCGGGCATTATGCGGTCACAGTAAATTCTGTCGAAGCGACCTTGTCTTTCCCTGTATATATAATTTTACATATTAAGAAAAAGTTGTACATATTTCATTAAATTAAAAATAGTCTTTGCAACTTCGGCACAGTACCTCGTCAAAATCATGTTGTATACCGCAGCAATAAATATATGGATGCTCATTAAGTTCGCACTCATTCTCGCTCATATATTCGTCAAAGCAAATCTCGCAGTGAGGAGAAATGCTCTGTATACCATCATGAATGTACATATTATTTTCTGGTTTCCCGCATACTGAGCAAAAGTCTTCCGCAGTAAATCCCAATCCACTATAATCACTCATATTTTCCTCCCTTGCTGTACTTTTATATATGCCATATGCAACCCCAAAGACAGCTGTCGTACATCCAATTGCCTTCATCCAAAAAATGCCAAGACACGAAGCGCATCTTTTATACTTCCAATTTTCAGGCAGCATAGCATTACATTTTTTGCATACATTTAATTTCGGACATGTGTTTTTTGTTATAGAAATTTTCATATTACAAGCATTGCATTCATAAACATCAGACCCCCCTTGTAATATACTATTACATCTAACGCAATTGATTCTATCCACGTTTTCACCTCAATTCAAGTTCATTCGCTACTCAATCTCATTCATTTTCTTAACTCCGCGATAATTTTATCACGGCAGAGGGTTTTGTTCAATGCCATCACTCAATTTGCAGTATTTTCTAAGCTTAATATACAACACCATCAATGATATCAGTATGCAATTTTCTCTAGAATTACGTTATTATTCTATTTGCTCATGCTGCAAAACAACGATATTTCACCATACATTATCTTCCTCATTTCTGATAAAATAGACGGGTGTTCATTCAATTCCATACCAGAATTATGACAGTCTAAAAACATTTTGTAAATTTTTCTATTTTTGGGTAAACGAACAGCTATTTTCGGTACTATATTAATAGAGGGTAAAATATTCGTCATACGCACCGTAAGCATTTATTGAATGAAACAATGTAATCCACTATCTAATAATAATTACTATTTAGTAAAATCAATCACAATGGTACAGACGTTGTTTCACAGGACGGTTGTGTTGAAAATAGTTCAATAATTATGACAATCTTTAAATTTTCTGTAAACTTTTCAGTTTTGGGGTTTATAAAAGCCTGTTTTTGGTACTGATATATAGAGGGACAAATATTCCTCTTACATTATTGCAAGTATTTTCGTCAGAAACGCGAACTCACACATTTGCGTTCATAAACATTTCCTAATAAAATGAGTTCTATTAAGACAAGGAGCGTGAACACAAATGAACAATTTACAACAACACATCATAGACGAAACTACAGGCATATCATACACACTTGTTGGAGATTATTATTTCCCCGACATTTTGCCAGCACCAGATTCCGGACAATATACAATTGGTCGATATGGATGAGAGCGACTTAATTATCTCAAGAATCATCGCAGGCTCTTGTATATCAATCTACTCACGACTGGCAAGTTATACTCTCACCTTGCTGAAATTGAAGAATCCGTAACTGACCAAATGGAATTTATAACCAAGCAGACTGCAGAACATGAAGGTGTGACAGAAAAACTAAAAGCTGACAATCCCATGCTGTGGGTTCAGAGGATAAATAATATCCGCAGCCGCGTAATTGAAATTATCCGTGATGGTTTTATCTACGCATAACACAAATAAGTAAATAACAGAGAAATCCTACAGACCGCTTCTGAAAGGAAAGCGGTCTTTTTCTGTTCATATAACTTCGCTAGAATGCCCCGCACCTAAGTATTATGCGGGCTGTGGACACAAACTTCTCAACAAGCATTGGGAAAATCTTTCGCTACGTTGATACGCTTGATTATATGTCGCGCTCGGCGCGAGAGTAATGATCTCTTGTATTAACTATCATTGAAAGAGGTGAGTATACAACATTCCTACTATGTAACGAGCAAAGGGTTTGTATCGCCACAGGCTCAACAAACCCTCTCGGCGGCACGGTATCCGTGCCTGTTAGGGACGCTGTCCCTAAAACCCTAATATGAAAGGACAAATCCAATGAGAACACGAAATACACATATCAACATTCGCACTACCCCACAGGAGAAAGCGCAATATCAACGCAATGCTCGAAAGTGCGGACTCCCACTTTCAGAATACTTGCGTAAACTCGCAAATGACTACGAACCTCAATCTGCTCCAACAAAAGAGTATGTAGACCTGACCAACCTGTTACAAAATATCTACAGCGATTTCCAAGAGTCAGGTGATTATGGTTATGCGAAACTACTTGCAGATGTATTGCTAGAGTTTCAAACCACATTGAATCCGGTGAAGAATAATGGCAACAACTAAAATATGGCCGGTGCGTGACAATCTGGTAAGAGTGGTTGATTACGCTGAAAACCATCTCAAGACCGCAAACCCAAACGCATATACAGAGCGTGAGTTGCAGGACTTACGAAACGTACTTAGTTATGCTGATAACTCTGATAAAACTGCAAAGCCGTTTCTTGTCACAGGAGTCAACTGTATAGACAAATATGCGTATCAGCAGATGTCTGCAACAAAACA
>Ga0123355_10011359_pt1 | contig 13722 bp, 6 predicted proteins | sample TergutEmb28metaG_3_FD_89872 | JGI IMG/M metagenome (GOLD analysis project Ga0123355, IMG submission 89872) | Embiratermes neotenicus P1 segment gut microbial communities from Petit-Saut dam, French Guiana - Emb289 P1 | ecosystem: Host-associated > Arthropoda: Insects > Digestive system > Gut ...
AGTTGAGACGTTTCATTGTACGTTTGGGGTGGGTTGTGGTGCTGGTTTATGTTTATTTCGAATTGTGGGTGGAGGAGGGGGGGGGGGGGGACCTTCCGAAAGTTGTTCATTTGAAAATACTCGCGAAATATGATTCATCGTCGTAATGAAGAATCTTAGGCGGAGAGAATTTCGAACAAGACGCTGGGTAGAATAGAACAATTGAGTCTAAATGTGAGGAGGAGATATTTCGTGAAGATAAACGTAATAATCTGCACTTTTCACCAGATATTTCGTGATGATTAAGTCATTGAGCATGATGTAGGTTAGACATGTAGCATGTACTGGAGAAGTGTAAAATTCATACATTTGTCAGAGGACCGTAATGGATGAGACCACATGGGAAATTTAGTTTCAAAAAGGAAGTTGTTATTAATTATGATTCCTGACCACCGTTGAATAAATCGCGAGCGCGAAGTCGCCATGGCGACTAAATTTCTTGTGGTGAAGCTTTATACTTGAGGGTCCTCTCCAGCATGCAACTTCCTTCATGTTACCCTTCTGGCACCTAGAATTCTGACGTGGACCCTAGATTTTTGGAAAATTTGTGCAACCCTGGTCTTGAACTTTTGAAGCGTGAAGTTTATATAAGTACTCGTATTTAAAAACAGTTTCCTGCCGCTCTTAAAACATATCTGCAGCGAAGGAACAGTTGGTTAATGCTGTTTAAAGAAACAGTCGCTGTTCTTTTGGAATCACAAGAAATCCATGAACTATAGCAAAAAATGCTGGGTTTCGGAATGTTAGGTCAAATGGCAAGTATAGTAGCAACTGTGCTGTAAAGCCTTCAAGACATGCAGTGTGATTGCGCTAGCTGGTTGCAGTATTTTCAGGATAGGATCCAGCGGAAGGTCATTGCGAAGACTGTGATCAGCCTTCGACTTTGACGAACGGCGAATATTATCGTGTCCAGTGGGTGCTGTAACCGGTCATCCTCAATACCGCTTATAAGCCTAGATGTTAAACCTACGGTGTTCGCTGTACACACTTAGACGGCACAAGGGGGAATGGAGGTGTAGCTTCACTCATTCTTAACTTAGGTATTATAGGTGAGTGGCCAGCTTAACTCCCCGCACGCTTTATCCTTGAAGAGAATACAAAGTTACTCACTGAATGGGCTCAGTGCCGGTGTGGATGCTTTGGAGAAGAGAGGAATCTATTGCTGCTGCCAGGAATCGAACAACTGTCGGTTCTGTCCGGAGCCTGGTCGCTATACCGACTACATTACTGGCCTTTTTTACATCCTTCAAGAAATTTCGTAGTTGACATACGAAAGACATAATACTATTATTTTGTGTTTTCATATATATTTATTTACTTAGTATTATTCAGACTGTTTATAATGTCCTTAGGCCTTTTGCAATTGACTGAACCTTTGTACATTCTACATAATTTTCATTGTATTTTTATTATATTTTAATGTAACAGGGTGGAGATCTTCTACTTCACGATACTTAGTGTCTTTATATTCTAGATCTTGTATAACTGTCCTGATGATGACCTACATAAGAAGTCGAAACTAGTAGCCGGACCGTAAATGATCTCAGGAAGTGTGTTGTATGCGATTGAAAAATCGATGCAAGTTACGAAAAAGTAACAGCTTATGTGCAGAGAACCTCCCCTCTGTGACATAGTGTTAGCAACTGAACAACCCATACTACTCATCCGACAGAACATGCGAGATCTCGTTCCCACCCCCACGCATCATTTCCACACTGTACAAAAACTCACATAAGCCTAGTATAACTGTTTAATAAGTGTTTTCAATTTTCAATCAACCTGAAGATGGCCAATGAAAAGGGCCGAAACATGTAGTTGATCTTAATATAATAAATCATACATTTAGCACCTTACAGTTTTGTTAGACAGTATACACACACTCTAAGCCAATGAAAAAGTGTTTCTTTGGAGGAGGAGCCCTTAAAATATATATATATTTTTTTATATCCCGAGGGATCCCTACCTATGAAAACGTTTACATACTAGAAAAATGCACGCTTCCGTATTTCCAAAAATTTCCCGCTTTATTTCGAGATATGTTTGGAATTGTTCGCGGTATTTGAAAATTGTTATGTGTTTAATCCACGACTTCTGGCAGAACCTCCAGCGATGGTCTGCGGAACCTTGGTTGGGAAACACTGGGCTAAACAATTCGTCGAATTTAATGCCGGTTGGCTGTTGTGATATTCGTGAAAATCTGTGTAGTGAAAGCCGTTCATTACTTAGTACCGTCAAGGAAATTTTGCCCAAATTATTTATATTTTTCGTCCTATTTGGAAAAAGTCAGTAAAGGGAAGGCCATAAAACTGTATTTATTGATTTTAAGGCTCGTAAAAGTCGTACTTTACTTAACGGATGTATATGCATTCTTGTCCGTAGTTTCGTATGAGATCTGTACCTAATGATTTTGAGTGTTTGTGAATTTCGTGAAAATCGGCGGAGGGAAGGCCGTTATTTTCTGATGGGCGTCAAAGACATTTAATTTACTCGTGCACCGTGAAACCGTATGATATTTGAAGGTAAATAACACTTTGGTAAAGTGTGTGTGTGTGTGTGTGGGGGGGGGAGGGGGGTCTGCAAAGTCGAGTAGTAACAGAACCTAATTTGCAGACATTCTTAGGTGTATCGAAGTAGACTGACCTGCCTGTTGTACCTTATGACAGAGTGTGTCCTGTTGAGTACGAATGTATAATGTACGTCTGTGGTGTTTGTTGTGTGTAGTGTAAGTAGCGGCCTATGCGACGGGCTGATCACTCGTTCAGAGGAATCCTACCGGGTGTGTCTAATGTATGTGTCGTAGAAACCGCAAAACGAGGCAGCCTAGGGTCGATTTGGGCTTTGGGACCACAGAAAGAAAGAAGGTTCTGGTTACGTCTAAAATATATGTATGTCAAATTCGTCTTCTTCGTTCTGGCACATACAACGCTCTTCGAACATGTTTCTGCTCGCCCTCATCTCTCTTTGCCTTCAGTCGGCTACATTTAATAGGTCCATCTTTCTCAAAGACCTATCCATCGTTGTTTTGGTCACCCAACGTTCCTTTAACCTTCAGCCTTATGAAAGGTGAGCGTCTTATTAAGGGTTTCAGCCTATCTAAATCGATCGGCCTATTGGCAGTACTACAGTAATTCGTCTGTTATAAAGTCCAGTTGTTACTTTAAGTGCCAGAAAGTTTAGCTTTCAGATATTCTACTTTCTGCTGACAGATTGTATTCATGTGTTTTTAATGATACTTTGAACGAACAGATTCTTACTCTGTACAACATTAAGTGATTTGTTATTATAACCGAGATAGAATGCGCTCACTGCGTGGTACGGGCTGAAGGTTTAACTATATTTCAATTTTGTCTGCTCTTAGCCTATACGATCCCAAGTCTGCCCATGCTAGATTTGTGGTGGACAAAGTGTCACTGGGACAGGGTTGTCTCCAAGTACTTCAGGTTTCCCCTATCTTTATCATTCCACTAATACTCAACTTCATCGCCACCTCGATCTTAGCAGGACAAATGATCGCAACCTGGGGGCCTTCCATACAGCAGTGCTGTTTCGAAAATCTGGAAGCCTTGGATGGAATAGTCCTTTCACTGAGTCGTTAGAGGCTTAAGGGAAGTTTTACATCCCACTCCTCGCATTGCTAAAGACTAAGGCAACATTTTTGTGTGAGATGGTCTTATTTTTTCTAATAACTACCTAAGAGCATTAACAGTAGGGAGACGGAAGTTAAAATGCATCTGTGTAATCTGTGAATATTGTGCAAAGTTACTATATTCTCGGGAGAATGGAGTGGAACAAAATGGCCGTAACCTTATACCGGATTTACTGTAATCTGAAATTTGTCATTTCTGCGACATTTAGCGCACGCGTCTTGTAGTGATAATCGTTCAATAATCATATGGACAGTACGCCGTTGTAAAGTAATTTTAACGCTTGTGTAACTTAAGATTTAGAACTATAATGAGTTTTCGTCAACATGGAATGAGCTTGAGTTAAACGCTTCTAAAATTGTATGCCACAGTAGCTGTAGAATCCAGTTACAATTCATTGCCGCAAGCTGATTTATTATGTGTCAGCTGACAGCTGATATATGTATATGACATGACTTAAGCCATGGAAAGTAACAAGAACCCTTAAGCAGTTTCATAGTCTTTTTACGAAAGAGAAATAGTCGCCGGTGATATTACTAACTCAAGTAAAATAGTTGCCTTGTGTTAATTTCCCGCAACCTATTATATTATTCGGTTTTTTTGCTTTAAGTGCCGTATCGATAAAATGCACCCACATTTGTATTCCACACTTGCGCCTTTTCTGTTTTATAACTTAATTTAAACCAACATTTGTTTCGTTTTTATGCAGTATTCGTGTTCATACATCACATATTGATTGAAGGCTGCAAAGTGTGTCTTAATTTCTAAATACACTGTACCTCTGTATATTCTGTCGAACGTTAAAATTAAAAGTTAGCGACCTAAAACACTGCACGTTGTCACCAACCAGTAAGGCCACAATCTAAAACTGTCAATGTTTTTTAACAAATCTGTTTGAGTTGTAAGTTAGTAGGTTCAGTCTTACATTTGTACAGGGTTATTCAGGAGACAAGATCAGTGTTTTGAGAGGTGATATTATCGGTCATTTGAAAAAGAGTTAGTATTAACATGTGTCTTGAGTCTGAATGTTTACCGCGATAGAGCTGTTTGAATCCCCAGACTTAATTTCTCTTGATTTTTGTTGGTGAGGTGGGATGAAGAGGGAAGTTTACTAATGAAAGGTGGATACACTAGACGAATTGCTGGCTCTCATTTTGGACACTGCTGCTCGCATGAAGAAACGTGAAGCTCAACTATGACTAACAGCACGCGATCTTCGCACACGAATTGCTAAGTGCACTGATGATGTCTGTGGGGGTTTCGAACATTTATTGTGAACTGTTACAAAATTGTTATTTATGTTTAATAAATTTGTCACTTAAATTTCCAATTAAAATTAAAAAAGAATTAACAATAAGTAATTTATCATTCTGTATTACCATTCACATTTCTTTTGTATTTGTAGATTCAAACAACTCTGCGTAGAGAAGAAAAACCCAACTAGATGCTACTGAATGGTTAATTGTACTTATAATCTGCTCAACATGTTTCGGGCACTTATATGCCCGAAACATGTTGAGCAGATTAAAGTGCAATTAACCATTCAGTAGCATTTAGTTGGTTTTTCTTCTCTACGCATATACAACGATGCACGGACAAACATACATCAGATTCAAACAACTCTGTCTGGGTAACCATTCGGAGTCAGATACATGCTCATATGATTTTTTTTTTTCACAATGCTCGGTATTACCACCTCGCAAAATATTGACCTTTTCTCCTGAATCACGCTGTGTAATTCTTACTGATGTCTCTTCCGAGATTCATAAACGTGTAATGAGGTGTCCTGTGGTTCATTCTGTCATCCTTTACGCGTAAAAGAAATGCAGCTGTTAAGAATAATTGCTGATTAAATAAAGTAAATACAAGGTGTTTCAAATATGACCGGGACTGATTTGTGTGTAAATCTGGCGGCATCAGTCCCGGTCATATTTGAACCACCTTGTACATAGTAATAGCTTGTAAACTCTCAGCTTCCCAAAACTATCACATCTCAAACTATGGCGTAATTTTGTCACAATATTACGTAAGTAACATAAGCACATGCCAGTGTGGGGAAAGCTATACCGAAAAATTCTACTTTCTACGTGACACGACACATTGTAGGAACACTATACATTCAAGCAGAGGTTAACCAGTCGGGGGATACAAAGTACGTTGGGGATTAAAATTAAGGTAGCCTGTACTGAACCGAATAGGTTAATTCCTGTTATTACACGCAGATTAACGAATGTGGATAAATTTCTGAAGGATTTTTTTTTATTTCTTCGAGGTAAATGCTCGTATATCACATTCATATATGGCACGACAGCTTACTGGCACACGCGTGTTGTTAACCCTTGAAGCAAAGTCACTACAGTATAAACCACGTGCCTTAACGTTAAAGAACTGCATTTTACCAAGTTTTCTGTATTATCGCGCGAATAAAGGCGTATTACGAAAAAAACAAGCGAGATGTTGGTTCCGACAAAGAAGTGAAAATTTTTCCCTCCCAACCTTCCTGGGAACAAAATCCCGCCTCTTAACTTGCAGGGTGCGACAACCACGTTTTAAAATAGTCACTAGCCTTCTCGTGGTTGTTGTTAAGTTAAAGTGAACGGACTATAGATTTATAATATGAGGCAGCGAACGTAGTCGACCCACTAACCTACTCATTCTGTGTGTGTGTGTGTGTGTGTGTGTGTGTGTAAAATCTTGTTCTCAAAATGTGATATTGCTTGATTACGTAACTTCATGGATTACAACTCAATCATATGGGTTTCAACATCGACCACTAGTATATGTTCTTTGTTAAATATCATGATCGTTAATTTTATAATATTGTCCGTATTACATTACGTTGCGCATTGTGCCAAGATATGTAACAGTCTCCACATTTACTTCGACAAGGCTGTACCTATTAAAATAAAATGGTCATTGACTTTATTCCCCGTCTCTAAGCTGCCTCAAGTGGCAATGTAGGCATCGGAAATTATAGACCAATTAAAATTAAATTACTGCTTCACTGAGTCCTGTTAGTGACCCCCTTTACGAAGTTCTTTTGATACAGATTATCCTTTACGTGTAAGGACGGACATTAAACTGTATATAGGAAGTGCACAGGACGAAAGCAGCCCAGTGTGGATCAGCATCTGTATTTTCCACTCTACTTCAAAATTACACATAACCCATTCAGAACAACAGACAGTAACAAAATATTTCCGTCTTTCAGACATTCCTCCTTCTTCTTCTTCTTCTTCTTCTTCTTCTTCTTCTTCTTCTTCTTCTTCTTCTTCTTCTTCTTCTTCTTCTTCTTCTTCTTCTCCTCCTCCTCCTCCTCCTCCTCCTCCTTCTCCTTCTCCTTCTCCTCCTCCTCCTTCTCCTTCTTCTTCTTCTTCTTCTTCTTCCTCTTCTTCTCCTCCTCCTCCACCTCCTCCTTCTTCTCCTCCTCCTTCTCCTTCTCCTTCTTCTTCTTCTTCTTCTTCTTTTTCTTCTTCTTCTTCCATTGGCACTACAGCCCAATGTGGGCTTTGGCCTGTCGGACAATGTCCTTCCATTTTTTCCTATCTGCCACTAACTCTCTCCATCTTCTCACTCCCAGCTCTCGAAGATCTCTTTCTACTTCCTCTTTCCATCTTTTCCTGGGTCTTCCCCTTCTTCTCGTCCCTTCCAGTTCTTGAGTGAAGATCTTTTTTGGCATCCTATCATCCTCCATTCTCTCTTGGTGACCTCACCAGCTTATCCTTTGCACGTTTATCCATTTTACTATATTTTCTCCTTTGCTCAGCTCTTCTAGTTCTCGATTCGTCCGACTTTTCCATTCCCCGTTTTCATATTTAGCACCATATATTCTTCTAAATATATTCCTTTCAATAATTAGCAGAGTTGTTCTTTCTTCGTCAACGTCCACGCTTCCGCTCCATTCGACACTATATCAGACATTTCGTTCTGCCGATTTCCGCAACAAATTAAAAATTATAGTAGTGTTTTATAATAAAAGGCATATTGTGGACTTACGGACTGTAGCACCTTGCAGTCTGGTAAGTGGGTGTCAATCTTCTTGAGGAACGTAACTGTCTTTATTGACAGAGTAGCTGCTGAAGGTACCTCTTCTGCTTAGTCAGTTTCCGGAAACAAAAGAATAAACAGCCAGAGTCCAGCCAGCAGTGTTACCGAACTGTCTTTGTTTTGTTATTTCGTCTACGTGAATAGGTAAACAAAAATTATGATTGTCGTTAAAATGTGGAGGATGACAAAGACTGCGATGTGATACATTCTTAGGAATTCTAAGGAAAGTTTCGTACTGATTTACTTTCTGACGTCGCAGTCGAAGGCGAGTAGTTAGTGCTAAAGTTTAATATTCCGAAAGTCCCTTGTTTGGGCTATTTTGATTTTAGTCTCCTTTTTTTTACCATTCCTCCATTCGTTTTAAGCGAACGCTAAGAAAAATCACGGATGCATCTTTCCACTATTAATCATTTACGATTGTGCAAGCTTTCTATACTGACGTGGGCCCAGTTGCAGGAATTACTTACTTACTTACTTACTCACTTACTTACTTACTCACTCCATGGAGCAGAGTCCTTCTTGAGAAGCTAACCGGTTTTCAGCTAGTCAAGAAATTCCCTACATTTTATAGAACTCGAAGGTTCATTACCTCATTCACAAATGCCCGACACTTGTCCCTAACCTGAATCAGCTCGATTCAGTCCATATCCCCACATCCTACTTCCTGAAGATCCATCTTAATATTGTCCTCCCACCTACGCCTGGGTCTCCCAAATGGTCTCTTTATTTCAGGTTTCCCCACCAAAACCCTGTATACGCCTTTCATCTCCCCCATACGCGGTACATGCCCCGCCCATCTCATTCTTCTCGATTTTGTCACCCTAACAATATTGGGTGAGGAGTACAGATCATTCGGCTCCCCATTATGCAGCTTCCTCCACTCCCTTGTTACCTCGTCCCTACTAGGCCCAAATATTCTCATCGGCACCGTATTCTCAAACTACCTTAGCCTGTGTTCCTCCCTTAATGTCAGCGACCAAGTTTCACACCCATAAAAACAACAGGCAGAATTTTAGTTCTGTATATCTGAATCTTAAAACTTTTGGATAACAAACCGAAGACAAAAGATTCTGCACCGAATAATAGCAAGCATCCCCTGACTTCAGTCTGCTCTTAATTTCTTCCTGAATATAATTTTGATTTGTTGTGGTTGTTCCCAAATATTTGCAAGAATTAAGAAATTACATTTCCTTAACCTTTTCTTATTTGAACTCATGTCCGTTAGGAAAGTGCAAGAAAGGCGTGACAATTGGGAGACGGGAAGTGTAGGTCCATTCTTTCGTAACTTCCGGCACTAGCTGGATGTACGTGGTTTGCTTGACGCCCCGAGCGTCTTGGTCGCCAAGACAGTCCCCCCCAGTATCAATTGCTGGGGTGGATTTCTGAACATAGGGTAACCCCGCCGGGAATCAACCACGATTTTCGGTCTTGCAGCCCTAGTTTAGTCACTATACCGACTAAGCTACCCTGCTCAAACAGCAAGAAAGGAAGAAACGCATACACAAAGATGAGGAAAGGGCGGGGAAATGATAGGAAAAAAAAAGTTTAACTAGCTGTAACTTAAAGTTATATAAATATTTAAAAACACGAATCTTGGCCGACGTAAACACACAGTGTATCTCCATTCCAAAGAGAAACTGGTTAATGCCGTAGAGGGAGATAATCGTCATTTACTCTGAGAATTCCACGAAACTGTCAAAATACGGCGTTTCGTATTAGAGCAGGTGGTACTATAATTATCTCTGTGCTTTGATGTTTTGAAGAGTTAAGCATACAAAGGTGAAACGGGAGTGGGGGGAAGAGAAGGAGAGAAGCAATAGAAATAGAGAGAGGAAGAAAAAACACAGGACAATCTTTATGCTGTAAGCTAAAATGATATTCATAGCTAATCGTGTATTAACTCCAGCTGTTTTAAGTTGGAACGTTGCGTTTACTTGTTCCTTGAAGCAAAATAAACACGACCTTGAGTATAAAAGATTCTACCGTAAGTTTTGTTTACGTGAAGAAAAGATAGTGTCAAGTATGCAAGAGAACTGAAGCCGCCTTTTGTTGAACGCGGGGGTTTATTGTAATATGGTGTTCCATGTCTTGTCCGCTAACGCGAGGAGGGAGTACGTTGGGACTGAGGCCCTTCTTCGGTGAGCAGCGGAAGAAAACTGTAGGCTGCGAGGAACCTACTATCCGAGGCTAAGGCTATCTGAGTATGAAGCTTCGAAGATATTTGGACTTTTAACAGAGAGGAGACGAAGTAGATAGTGTATGTATAAGGTAACATGGTGGCACGTTCGTGTAATATTTGTTCCTCCTCGGTCAACCGAACAGCCTGATACGATTTCGCTCGGAGAGAGCGCTTTTGTGCTTATTTAATGTTGCCGGCAACAATACAATGTGCTTATATCTTCATGTAAAGTGGCCGGTATATTTGCCGGATTTTAACCAAATCTGGAATTCCTTGACAGATTTTCATGAAAGCCCTTTATATAAAATTTCATGGAAATCGGTGCAATGGGAGCCGCACTTTTATATTCAGGCAGACGGACGGATATGACGAAAGTAACAGGGGCTTTTCGCTAATATGAGTTCGCGCCTAAAAATTACACAACTTGTAGCTTGCAAGAGATTTGAAAGGTGGGCTGTCATTTGTTTGTTATCAAATATGCATCCTGCTGTACTCAACCACGAGTTCTCCGAAACGTCCAGATCTGCTCATGACCTCACCCTGCCTCGTAGTCACCGAGGTTCTTTCCGCGGAAGTAAAGTGGCAGGAGCGTGAGTCAGACCGCTGACTTCCATTTTGTGTCGAGGTTAACCAGACGGGTAATGTACATGTAACTTAATATTGAGGCGCCTTCGTGCAACCATTGTTGTAGTGGATAAACAATAAGTATCTTATTACATATTCTGAGTGTGTGTGTGTGTGTGTAGCATTAGTTATCCGACATACACTGTACATTCTTCATATTGTCGCCTTTTGCCTGTCCGGATCTACACAATTTTTACACATTACCTCATAAATGGCACGATTTTCCGGAGAGGGGAGTGGGGAAGTTACGGAACATAAAATATGTGTTGTGATTATGTATACTTCTGTCTGAAACATTTCTCTTTCAGAGAAGAATTAAGCGAGTTATGATCATAAATGTATTTTCGTCTTCAAGTAAAGTACCATTTATTCATGTCACATTTTAATGAAACTTGAATAATCTCGAAACATTTTCGAAAAATCCTGAAATATGAAATTTCATCCAGTGGAAGCCAAATTATTCCATGCGGACAGACAAATGTAGGCTATAGACAGACATGACGAAGCTAATAGTCGCTTTTCGAAGTTTTACGTACGCTCCTAAAAATGAACGGAGCTGTATTCCACTACCCCTTCTGCCTTCGTAGAGAGTCGTGACAACTTTTAACGACGAATTGTACAGTCATAATGATACTAAAAATGCAGTGACTGTTATCCATGTCTGCTTATTTTTTCACAGTAATCTAGCATACTTATGAACACATTATAAACAATCTTTCGGAAAGGCCATTATTTTAAACTTTTCTTTTTGATAACGTTAACCAAAAGTTGTCGATTTCTTGTTTATGTGGCCTTCTTCTTCTTCTTCTTCTTCTTCTTCTTCTTCTTCTTCTTCTTCTTCTTCTTCTTCTTCCATTGACGCTACAGCCCACTATGGGCTTTGGCCTTTCGAACAATGTCCTTACATTTTTTCCTATCTGCCACCAACTCTCTCCATCTTCTCACTCCCAGCTCTTGAAAAATCTCTTTCTATTGTCTCTTTCCATCTTTTCCTGGGTCTTCCCCTTCTTCTCGTCCCTTCCAGTTCTTGAGTGAAGATGTTTTTGGGCATCCAATCCTCCTACATTCTCTCTAGGTGACATAAACAGCTCATCCTTTGCCATTTTATCCATTTTACTATGTTTTCTCCTTTGCTCATCTCTTCTAATTCTCGATTCGTCCGACTTTTCCATTCCCCGTTTTCATATTTAGGACCATATATTCTTCTAAATATTTTCCTTTCAAAAATTAGCAGAGCTTGTTCTTCTTTCTTCGTCAACGTCCATTATTTATGCGGCCATGGAAAGTGATATTGTGACTCGGGGCTTGAAAACTGTAGTCTGGTACGTGAATACTTTGCTGATTAGGTTTATCATGAAGACGGTGGCAGTATAAACAATAACAGTAAAACACTACTTGTATTTTTAAAAACCCTAGCTACATGTTTCGGCTTCTCGTATAAGCCATTTCCAGGCTGTACAATAATTTAAAGATTCATTATACAGCGTGTGTAAACTAAATGATATCAAATTGTTAAAACAACCTCGTCTCTACGGTGTTATTGTAACAGTAAATATACAACGGGATGAACAATATAAAGATAGTGGCTATATGTTTCTCTGTAACGTTGGTACCCATGTACACTACTAATTGTATATTATGCGACAGGTCGTAATTTATGATTCTTAACACTAGATCACAATATGAAAGTTAAGTATATTTTAAAAGAATGCCTTTATTCCGTGCCGGACTAAGGCGTGGGTCTGCGGCCATTCGCCTGATGGAATTGGGGGTTCGAATTGTCTTTTGTGAGTGTGAGTTTCGAGGTCTCTGCGTCGGGCTGATCACTCATCCAGAGGAGTTCTACTGTCTGAATGTGATCGTGAAGCCTAGCTAACAAAGACGCGTTGGCCCACTAGGGGCTGTTGCACCATAGGAGGGGGGGGGGGGAGACTTTCCATGGAACAGAGTTTTTTTCTCGTTCAGAAATTACTTGCCGTTTGTGGAAGATGAAAGTTGTCGTGTTCATAAAGCCCGTCAGCGGATCTTATCCTTAAGTCAAATTAATCCAACCCACGCTGTCTTATACTAGCCCTCTAAAATTCATTTTAATTTTATCCTCGTCTACTCTAGGACCCGAGTCGGTCTCTTCAGCTGTTCCCCAAGAATGTTCTATGAAATTCTCATCGGTCTCATGCATTTTACCTACTCTTCCATCTCATTTCCCATGATTAATCATACTAACATGTGGCACAGGATACAAACTTTCATTTTTTTCCTTGTGGCGCTGCGGCCCAACGTGGGCCATGGCCTCCTCCGTTTTGAGGTTTCTAGATCACACACAACGACGCACCGCAGTCGGAAGGACTTCTCTGGACGAATGATCAACTTGTCGCAGTGACCTCTACCTGACAACACACTACACTCATGACATATATCCAGGCCCTCGGCGGGATTCGAACCCACAATCTCAGCAGGCGGCAGGCCACAGACCTACGCCTTAAATCGCGCGGCCACTGGGAGCGGCACAAGTTGTCATTAGGCTGTATGTACGTGTATTCACAGTAGAGGACGTAGTCAGAACGCTATCTTCAAGCACTCTCGGTTCCAGCAACTGTCAACATGCAGAACTTAATGACGCTGCACTGAATGACATTCATATTTCTCTCGTCTAGCAAGTTCAAATATCTGGCTTGGTGGTATTATTGATATTGCGGATTTAACGACATTTTTAATCGCTCGCTTTGAAAAGCGCCGAATAATTGAATGGTCAGTAAATAATGAATTTAAGAGTGTACTGTCGGCAACGTCCGTGTTTTAATTTGATGTGCTGTGTTGCCATTTGTTCGGAGGAACTTGTTAAAATCACTAGAAACTCCCGTCTGGACATCCGGTTTCGGAGCCGATTGTTAAACAGGCTTATCACTAATATGGGGTAGAAACACCAGTCGTACAGTAAGTGCAAATATTACACCACAGTATTTGATGCCGATAAATGTCGAAGACGCACCCAGTAGATTGGACAAGGGGATACACGTGGAAGTTTTGCCTGTCCACGCCCTAAAGACATACAGGAGGAGTGGAGGTAGGCCTGGAGCTCCCCTCATTCTTAATCTTGGCGTTACGTGGGGGGGGGGGGGGGTTGGGAAAACATTCTCCCCCACCCCTTCCCCCCCCGAAAAAAGCCGGGGGGGGCACCGAAAAGGGGGG